>Ga0114977_10000109_pt1 | contig 53562 bp, 52 predicted proteins | sample S_130805_MF_Meta_FD_87026 | JGI IMG/M metagenome (GOLD analysis project Ga0114977, IMG submission 87026) | Freshwater microbial communities from Lake Simoncouche, Canada to study carbon cycling - S_130805_MF_MetaG | ecosystem: Environmental > Aquatic > Freshwater > Lake | place: Lake...
ATGGCAACACTGTAAAATCACCCAATGGCTACAAAACAAGGCCTTTTAACAAGGTACTTTCCGAAGTGCGTAGTGTTTTTGAAATACACAAAGCTGAAGGCACTTATGCAGGAGGCATACATATTGAAATGACAGGACAGGATGTAACAGAGTGTGTAGGGGGAGCACAAGCAATTTCAGAGGTAAATTTGAAAGACCGCTACCATACTCATTGCGATCCACGCCTTAATGCTTCACAGAGCATTGAATTGGCATTCTTGTTAGCAGAAGAATTACGTGCTAATTATTAGGCAATATTGAATAGTAGGATGTTAGCCAACTAGTATAGTGAACTTTGTGCCAACGCCAACTTTTGATTCAACGTGGATTGTGCCGCCAAGTTTAGCCACTTCATCACGCACTGCGTCCATACCAACCCCGCGTCCAGAAAGTTTAGATATTTCCTGCTTTGTGGAAAACCCAAAATGAAATATCCTTTGGATTATTTGTTCATCTGATTCATTCACCCAATCACCTTCGGGGTCAGCCTCTTTTAGTTTTTTCCTGATTACTTCAGGATTAATTCCACCGCCGTCATCCTCTATTGTTATTCGCAATGCATCTTTACTATTGGGGTTTTTATCAACGAATATCCCCATTTTTATACGCCCAATGGACTCCTTGCCTAACTCTTTCCTTTTTTCAGGGAATTCAATACCGTGATCTATAATATTATTAAATATATGGGTAAATGAACTAAACATACTATTATATTCATCCATAATGATAGATTTGACATTAGATTCCGACTCAATCGGTGCAATCTTTTTATTTAAATCCATTGATACATCCAATATCTGGCTATCAAAGCCATTGATTATGTCAATAACAGGGATCGCAATGAAGTTCTCAACAAATTCCTCCCTGAGAGCATCGTTTGCATTATTATCATTTAAATCTTTGTAAAATTCTTTTATGGTATCAACCTTTATCTGGCGCATTTCAGCAGCTTGCTCAAAATTATTACCCAATAACAACCTTGCCCACGATAATATAACCTCCATTTCATTCTCAAGTTCACGACCAAGCTCATTATAATTAACCTCAGAATATTCCAACTTATTTTCAATATTATGAATAATATCTACAAGATCCAACAAGCCGAAAACTCCAGCAACGCCCTTTAACGTATGTAGGTCGAGCTTAAGTTTAGTTATATTGATCTTTTTAGGAGATTCGGAAAATATTAGCAGCGTACTTTTCAGGCTCTTGATCACAGCTCTTAATTCATTAACAAATACAATAAAGTCTTTTCGCCTCTGATTTATTTTAATAATTGATTTGGCTTTATGTTTTTCAGCATTGACCATTTTCTGTGCTTCAATTTCAAAAGTCCTGTCAGTTGCAATCATCACAATTTTCTTTACATAGCCACCCTTTCCGGTAATCCCCTTATAATCAAGTTTTACAGTTAAACCATTGGAAAGCCTTACTTCCTGAGGAAAGAAAGAGAGAAAATCGTCAACAGGTATAGCGTGAGAAGGTGGCATAAAGATCATTTCCATCAGATCGTTAATTTGTTCATGCTCTTCGCTAGGAATTGATAATACTTCAAAAATCGATTTTCCTGCTGGATCAAGCCCCAACAAATCAATACATCTCTTAGAATAAATGTTACCACACCTACCCTCCATATCAAATGTGAGGAATCCTTGTCCTAAACTATCCACCATTTCAGTGATTGTATCATTAAGATGTGATAATATTTCATTGGAAATAATTAGCTTATTTTGCCTTGCTTTATCTTCAGGGTCTTCATTTGCAGGCTCAAGGAGCTTTTTTATTGAGGAATCAAGATATGAAACATCGCTTATATCATCTGGCTTTTTAGAAAAGTCTGGAAACTTTGCCAAAGCATTATAAAAAGGCTCGCACTGCTTCTGAATATAATAATATACCCAGGACGAGGCTAATGCGAAAACAAAAACCATACCTCCAAGGCCCATAACATCAAAATGACCAAATATAAAACTTAAAACTGTTAAAAGTGATAAAGCAAATAACGTCGCTATAAGAATTCTATTTTTCAGAAGCATTCCTAACTACCTGCCAACGCATTATATAAATACTAATTTGGATTATTTATCCCCATACTCTTCCACTTTTCAGGTGTTACCTCGCCTGGGTTGACATCAATTGATGCGTCTATAAAGAATTCATAATTATTAGTTAAAAAAGGCACCCTAAGGCTTCTACTACCAACATTTCTTCTTATAATATGATCTTTTCCTTCTACTATTACTGGAAGCGAAAGAATAAATGAGTAACCTTTCTCATTCAATTTTGCCTTAACCCCTGTATAAATAATATTAGTTATCTCACCAATACCATCCTTCAAAATTTCATGAGTTGCACTTGTTCTCTGGTTTACTGTGTTACCATAAATAGTTTGCAGAATATATCTGATCACCGAATCCATGAATGCTACACCCATAGTGGCAACGTGTTTTTTCTCCTTAAAGTCTATTAGATATACAAAGCCGGAATAATCTCCCTTTAATGGAGCATTAATCACCGACCACGGCTGAGAACTCACCTCAAGATTGAGTGCTTTCTGGAAAACCTGGGTTGCACTTTCTATCAGTGCTTTTGCCAGCTCTTCATTTAACGGCAAGGCCTTTGTCATATAACCTTCCTCTCTTCAAGCCATCTAATAACTTTCATGAATTTTTCATTAAACTCATCTTCTGTAAACGGCTTATTTAAAAAAGATGTTGCCCCTATCTTTACTGCTCTCATCACCTGATCTTTTTGACCTTCAGCAGTTATAATAACAAACGCCGCATCATCATAGTTAACATCACTCCTACATTGTTTTAGAAGTGCATATCCATCAACTTCAGGCATTGCCAGATCCAGAAAAACGATATTAAATTGAGGCTGTTTAGTTACTACATTAAGGTGCATTTTCTCATATGCAACTTTCCCATTTTCTGCATTTACAAGATTAGTAATATTCATGGGCTCAAGGAAATCCTTTACCATTTTCCTCATCATCGCATGATCATCTACAATCAGGCACCTTAATTTTGCAAAATTAGGATTAATCATTGAAAATCTCATTCCTTAATTCTTATATTTTCTTAGGTACGCTAAACCCTAAAAAGTACAATTTCTTCTATAGGTTGCTTATTACAATAACTTATATTACCCTTAGGCGCATACAACGGCAAGTGTAAAATATTTTTTATATCTAAATGCTACTAAAAAAACAGTTGCATATTTAATTTTCTGTAAAATATAATTTCTTACTTATAAAGAACATGTTACAAATCAAACTGTTCATTAAAATCATATTCAAACAAATGCAACAAAAGCCTCAAGGCTTTACCTCTTGGTGAAGAGAAATGTGGGTCATCTACTAAAAATTGTGCCGCATCATGTCCGGCTTCCTGGAATAGTTCTGTATGTTCATATAAATTGGCCATTTTAAAGGATGGCAGGCCGGACTGTTTTTCGCCCATAATGTCACCACCTCCGCGTATTTTTAAATCCTCCTCTGCTAGGCGAAAGCCATCGTTGCTATTGCGCATAATACTAAGCCGCTTTGAGGCTACATCCCCTAAGCCATAATATATAAGCAGGCAGCTGGATTGCTTATCATTACGCCCTACCCTTCCTCTTAGCTGGTGCAATTGAGAGAGGCCAAAGCGCTCAGCATGTTCTATTATTATGGTGGTTGCGAGTGGAACATCGACACCAACCTCAATAACAGTAGTGGCGATTAAAATACCTACCTCACCATCCCTGAATTTTAACATAACTTCATTACGTTCCTGAGCCTTCATGCGTCCGTGAACCACCCCGACCTTATCGCCAAAAATCCGTTTAAATTCAGAATAACGCTCTAAAACAGCTACCAGTTCTGATTTTTCTGATTCCTCAACAAGCGGGCAAATCCAGTAAACTTTTTCTCCTTTTTCTATAACCCGACTCAATCCCTCCACTACAGCACCAATTTTTGAAGATGGAATCACCCTTGTATCAATTTCTTTGCGGCCAAGAGGCTTTTCTGTTAAGCGCGAACATTCCATATCCCCATAAATAGCCATAGTAAGCGACCTTGGTATTGGCGTTGCGCTCATTATTAAAATATCAGCCCCATCGCCCTTCTCAGCAAGTGCTGCACGCTGTTTAACTCCAAAACGGTGCTGCTCATCAATAACCACCAAACCTAAATTCTTGAACGCAACCTTCTCCTGAAATAATGCATGGGTTCCTATTATTATATCTATTTTGCCGCTTGCCAGTTTTGTTAGAATTTCTGACCTTTCAGAGAGTTTTGTTGCACCCGTCAGAAGGGCAATTAATAATTCTCCATTACCTTTCTCAGAAGATTTTAAGCCATTCAACACTCCACTCACCCATTTATAATGCTGGCCGGCTAGTATTTCGGTTGGAGCCATAATCGCCGCCTGGAAGCCAGCTTCAACTGTATTTAATGCCGCCATTAATGCAACAACTGTTTTTCCAGAGCCAACATCACCCTGAAGCAACCTTGCCATAGGGCTTTCTGATGCTTGATCTTGGGAAATTTCTTTAATAACTTCCTGCTGGCCTTCAGTTAATGCAAATGGCAACTTCTCCAACAGCGCGTTGCGGAGCCTGCCATTTCCCTTTATACTCCTGCCTTTTTTAGTGTGAAGAAGCTGGCGGTTAAGCTTCAAGGTAATCTGGTGGGCTAGGATTTCATCATAAGCCAGGCGCTTTATTATAAGGCTACCATTGGCTAATTCAGCCTCATCTTGCGGATTATGAATCTTAGAAAGGCTTTCTCTCCAGCTTAACCAATTATTTTTGTTCAATATTTCTGGAGAAATCCATTCCGGCAGCTCCGGGACTTTTTTTAATGCCTCCCCGATTGATTTACCTATCAAACGCTGGCTGAGGCCTGAAGTGAGAGGGTATATAGGCTCAACACGCATCACTTCGTTTATTTTCGATTCTGGCAAAATATAATCAGGATGCGTCATCTGCAGCGATCCGCCGAAACTCTCTGTCCGTCCACTTATAACTCGCATTTGGCCAATAGGCAGTGAGCTTCTTAGATAGTCAGGATATGCGCTAAAAAACACCAAAGTTATACCGCCGCTGGCGTTTGAGCAAATAACCTTATATGGCAGGTTCTTACCCCTAGTTTTTGGCGGAATATGCATATCCACTTTAACAATTGCCGTTATTACATCTCCATGCCGCATCTCATATAAAGGTGGCATTTTGCGGCGATCAATTATTGAAATAGGGCGGTGATATAGCAGGTCTATGATTCTGTCGCCACCAGCTAAGCGTTCGTAATGCACCTTGGTTTTTGCCCCAATGCCTGGAAGCGCAGTTACATTTGCAAAAATCGGGAATAAAATTTCCGGGCGCATATTAAGGGGTTAGGGTATAGGGGTTATGGCAAATGAACGATAGTTTAACATTGCCAAATTGGAAAGTAAAATAAGAACCACGAAGGCTTTAATTCCGCCTATTCTTCTTCGCTATCAGATAACTCTCCTACGCTTTCTTCTATTTCTTCGACAGAAGGTTCGGCAGGAATTGCATAAGAATCGTTCAGCCATTTGCCCAAATCAACATCTGCACATCGCTTACTACAGAACGGGCGATACTTATCTTCAGGAACTTTGCCGCAAATAGGGCATTTATGAGTCTTTTCCATGCTTATATCCAAGGCCTCTTAGCATATTCACTGTTTCATAAAGCGGAAGTCCAACAATTGCAGAATATGAACCATTTATAGTTTTGACAAAACTTCCTGCAAATCCCTGAATTGCGTAACCACCGGCCTTGCCTACACCATCACCGCTTTTTACATACATTTCTATTTCCAAGGGCAACAGACGTTTAGAAATAACCCGAGCCGATGCAGATTTTAAGGATTTCTTACCTTCAGGATTTATAACGCAAACTGCGGTTACAACCATGTGCGCCCTGCCAGATAAAATGCCAAGACATTTCCTCACATCATCAGCAGACTCTGCCTTTGGCAATATAGTACGGCCGCAAAACACTACAGTATCAGCGGCAATTATAAAACTTTCTTTATTTTCGGAGTGTATTTTCAGCGCTTTTTCTTGCGCTAAGCGCAAAGCATAATCACGCGGCAGTTCTTTTTTGAGCGGAGTTTCGTCTATATCTGCGGAAATTATCTTATCTGGTATAATACCAACCTGTAACAACAAATCCTTTCGCCTTGGCGAAGATGATGCAAGTATCAGTTCTGGCATGATTGGCCCAATAATTATTCAGACTCTTGAGCTTCTTCCTCTGACGGAAGAGCCTCACCAGGAGGAGGGGGCTTGCCTTTAAAGCGATGGATAACCCGAGCTTTTGAAAGGTCATAAGGGGTCATTTCTACAGTAACCCAATCGCCAACAAGTACGCGGATTCTGTTTTTTCTCATACGACCAGAGGTATGACCAAGAACTTCATGGCCATTTTCAAGTTTTATACGGAACATAGCATTTGGCAGTAATTCTAATACCAGACCGTTAAATTCGAGCAGTTCCTCTTTCGCCATAATCACTTCTTATTTATTATATTAGGCAGTATTTATACCTGAAAAGGCCACAGATTCAAGGGGAAAATTAATTATAATTCACCAAGCTACATAATGCTTACATTCTTGTGCAGCACTTCATCGGGTAATTTAAATTTAATATTTTCCTCTTTGCCTTCCATAACGGTAATTTGGGCTGAATATTTAGACTCCAAATAGCTCGTCACAGCTAAAGTAAGGGTTTCGGGGGCTGATGCTCCGGCTGCTATCCCTATAACCCCCACACCATCAAACCATTCATTTTTTATTTCCTCCACACCGTTTATAAGATATGAGGGAATGTTATGCTCACAGCCAATTTCGCGCAAACGATTAGAATTTGAACTGTTAGCAGAGCCAATAACCAACAACAACTCAACCTTACCCGCCAGTTCATGTACCGCGCTTTGGCGGTTTTGAGTGGCATAGCATATATCTTTCGTACCTGGCCCTTTTATTTCAGGAAAACGCTCTTTAAGTGCCGCGATTATACCGCTGGTATCATCCACACTTAATGTTGTTTGCGTTACATAAGCTAGTTTTGCAGGGTCGGTAACATTCAACTGCGCAACATCACCTATATTTTCTACCAAAAGAACCTTACCTCTAACCCTACCCGATGTGCCTTCAACCTCAGGGTGGCCAGAATGGCCTATCAGGATAATCTCGCGCCCCTCTTCCTCACTGCGTTGCGCCTCTTTATGCACTTTGGTAACCAGTGGGCAAGTTGCGTCTATAATTGGCAGTTTACGTAGCTTTGCGCTATCCTCAACACCTTCCGATACACCATGTGCACTGAAAATAGTTATGCTGCCATCCGGAATTTCTGAAATCTCATTGACAAACACCACCCCTTTTTCGCGCAGGTTCTGTACTACATATTTATTATGCACTATCTCATGGCGTACATAAATTGGCGCGCCATATAATGTTAAAGCGCGTTCAACTATTTCTATTGCCCTCTCTACTCCGGCGCAGAAACCTCGTGGTTGTGCAAGAATTACTTTCATATGATATAAAATTGTGATATATAGCCGTAGCTTATAAATAAATTTCTTTATTTATGCAAGGCAGAAGTCTTTTTTGAGAGTAAGTCATGGCGAAATACGTTTTAATTTTTGTTTTATCAATCCTGCCGGTGTGGTTACAAGCAGCGGATCAAGATCCAGCAAGCCTTATCAAGCCTTCAGAAAGTCTAAGACAAGAGGAAGTTAACCCTTTTACGCAAAATACCCCTCCTGGCAAACAAAGCGATGATGCTAGCCAGCAGAGTTCCACTCCAATAATGCCGAAGCCATATCCATCACAGCAATCTGACTTGCCTGTATTGCCGATGCCTACACAGCAAGCCGCCCCTCAGCAACCTATGGCGCAACAACCTATTACAGAGCAACCAGCTCCTCAAAAGGCTTCAGATCAGGTTCAAGCCCAACCAACTCAAGCACCGCAGCCAAAACAAGCACCCGTGTTTGTAGAAGATAACTCCGCTACAGGGCCTGAGCCATATGAAATATATTTTGATAATAATAGCACAAAATTAGATGTAACAGCCAAGCAGATTATAAAAAACGCAGCCGCCGCCTTTGAAAAGCAGAACCCTCGTAAAGTTATCGTTGCCGGCAACGCCGATAGGAGTGGCAGCCTGAAGCATAATATGGAACTTGCTGCACTTAGGGCAAACGCAGTTGCAAAACTACTGATAAAAAATGGCGTTCCCGAAAATGCATTGGATATAAGATCTTATGGAGTAAGCGCAGCTTGGGTAGATCAGGTAAAGAATGATAAGGACGACCGTTCCCGTAATGTGAAGATTATATTCTTAAAGAACAATAAGATACCAACCAAATAGTTTATAACTTCACTTCAAGCTCTTTTTCTTCCAGTGCATGAATCTGGTCGCGCAGCTCCTTTGCCCTTTCGAACTCGAGTTCGGATGCGGCTTTGAGCATTTCTTTGCGCAAATTATCAATATGCTTAACCAGCTCCTTGCCTGTTAATTTTGGAGTCTTACCGCCAAATTTCGATTCTTCAGAACGCTTCAGAGTTTCACCAATATTTTTCTTGATACTGGTGGCGGTTATGCCGTGCTTAATATTGTGCTCTATCTGGATGTTACGCCTGCGGTCAGTTTCCGCGAGCGCCCGCTGCATTGAACCTGTCATTTTGTCGGCATAAAGTATCACCCGCCCATCAACATTTCGTGCGGCGCGGCCAATGGTCTGGATTAGTGATGTTTCTGAACGCAGGAACCCTTCTTTATCAGCATCTAAAATGGCAACCAGCCCACATTCGGGAATGTCGATACCTTCACGAAGCAAATTCACTCCCACCAGAACATCAGTAACGCCGCGCCTTAAATCCTGAATAATTTCGACACGCTCTAAAGTCTGCACGTCAGAATGTATATATGCAACTTTAAGGCCAGATTCGGTCAAATATTCTGTTAAATCCTCAGCCATACGCTTGGTGAGAGCCGTAACCAGAACACGGTAGCCTTGCTTAACAACTAAGCGGCATTCATTCATTAAATCATCAACTTGTGTTTCCACTGGGCGGATTATGCAAGGCGGGTCAGTAAGTCCAGTTGGCCGGATAACCTGCTCGGTGAAAACGCCGCCAGTCCTATCCAGCTCAAACTTAGCAGGGGTTGCGGAAACAAAAATGGTTTGCGGACGCATAGCATCCCACTCCTCAAACTTGAGGGGGCGGTTATCCATGGCCGATGGCAGGCGAAAACCAAACTCCACTAAATTCTCTTTACGTGAGCGGTCGCCCTTATACATAGCCCCAACTTGCGAAACACTCACATGACTCTCATCGATGAAAAGCAGAGCATCTTTGGGCAGATATTCAAATAATGTTGGCGGCGGCTGGCCTGCTCCACGCCCAGATAAATAACGTGAATAATTCTCAATTCCCTTGCAGGAACCAGCTTCCTGCATCATTTCCAAATCATACATAGTGCGCTGCTCTAAACGCTGTGCCTCAACAAGCTTACCAATACCATGGTAATATTCCAGCCTATCTTTTAGCTCTACCTTAATATCTGCCGCTGCCTGAATCATTGTCGGGCGCGGGGTTACATAGTGACTATTAGCAAAAATTGTTACCTCAGGCAGCTTAGCTATTTTCTCTCCTGTAAGCGAATCAATCTCGATAATTTCCTCAAGCTCATCGCCAAAGAATGCAAGCCTCCACGCACGCGTTTCCAAGTGGGCTGGGAAAAGGTCAATCGTATCGCCGCGCACGCGGAACCTTCCACGCACAAAATCTACATCATTGCGCTCATAGGAAAGTTCAATCAATTGGCGCATAAAATTCGCCACATTAAGATGCATGCCTTTTTTTAGGGGTATGGTCATGCTGTAATAAAGTTCAGGCGAGCCGATACCGTAAATGCATGAAACTGAGGCCACAACTATTACATCGCGCCTTTCAAGCATCGACCTAGTTGCGCTGTGGCGCAGCAAATCGATCTGCTCATTAATTGAGGAATCTTTTTCGATATATAAATCTTTTTTTGCAACATATGCCTCGGGTTGGTAATAATCGTAATATGAGACAAAATATTCAACCGCATTATTGGGAAAAAATTCCTTCATTTCGGAATATAATTGTGCTGCCAAGGTTTTATTATGCGCCATTATTATAGCGGGTTTCTGCGTGCGCTCAATCACATGCGCCATTGTGAAAGTTTTGCCAGAGCCAGTAACGCCCAGCAAAACCTGGTCATGCACTCCTTCATTAATTCCTTTTACAAGCGAATTTATAGCCTCGGGCTGATCGCCAGCTGGCGAGAACTTTGAAACTACTTTAAGTGGCTGATTAATCATTATTGTTTTAACAAATTTTCTAATTTTATCCTGAGCGCTAAAGAAATTTTCATCAGCTCTTTTATGTGTATATGCGTTCTGCCCATTTCGTAGCGGTCGATTGTTTCAAGCTTTAAACCAGTCAGCCTTGATAATTTCTTAAGGCTATATTTTTTCTAAATCCTGTTATTGTGGATATTTTGACCGATTTTCTTAAAAGTCTCATTGAGCAATACTTCTTCGGCACGTGTCATTGTCATGGCGGCAACTCCTTGATTTGTTTTTAAACAAAACGGCACCTTTAAAAAGGTGCCGGGAGTTGAAATCGCCGAAAAACGAGCGTAGGCTTATTTCCCGTAAACGGGTATTATATTCGCCCCCTCCCGACGCAATACGTGCGGAAGCAAGGCTTGATGATACGAGCCAAAAATAAAAACGCAGTTTCTCAGGGATTTCAACCCCCTCATTTACAAAAATACTGATATCTGCACTTGAAGTCAATTACCATTAGTGGATAATCATGCATCATGAATTTTTAATTTTAGGATACATATATGCCAGAAATCATAATCTACACCACAAAAGTTTGCCCATATTGCGTTAAGGCAAAAATGCTGCTGCAAAAGAAGGGTGCAAAATATCAGGAGATTGATGTTTCTGACGATAAATTGCGTGAGGCAATGATTGTAAAAGCTGGCGGCAAGCGCACCGTGCCGCAGATTTTCATCGGCGAAAAACATGTTGGTGGCTGCGATGATTTATATGCGCTGGACGGAAAAGGTGAGCTTGATGGGCTACTGGCAGTATAAAAATCTTAGTCACTCCCCGAGTTTTTACGAAGTAAAAACTATAGGGGAACCCAGTTTCTATAGTTGGATCGCCCTATAGTTTAACTTCGTTAAACTCGGGCGATGACGAAGCACCTAAACTAAATCAAGGCTTAAACGGATCTTTCACCAAAATTGTATCGTCGCGTTCAGGGCTGGTGGAAAGAATTGCCACCGGAGTTTCAATCAACTCTTCAATGCGCCTGATATATTTTATCGCATTGGCCGGCAAATCTTTGAAACTTCGTGCGCCAGCGGTTGTTTCACTCCAGCCCGGCAGCTCTTCATAAACTGGAACCACCTTTGCCTGCTGGCTAATTGATGATGGCAAATATGAATAAGACTCGCCATCAATTAGGTAACTTGTGCAAATTTTTAAGGTTTCAAAACCATCTAAAATATCAAGCTTGGTTAGTGCAATGCCGTTTATACCAGAAATTTTTATAGCCTGGCTAACCATAACCGCATCAAACCAACCACAAGAACGCTTCCTGCCGGTTACTGTACCAAACTCATGCCCACGCACGCCCATGCGTTCGCCAATTTCATTTTTTTGTTCAGTTGGGAATGGGCCCGAACCTACACGGGTTGTGTAAGCTTTTGTGATACCAAGTACATAATTTATTTTGCCAAGCCCAAAACCAGAGCCACCATGGGCTGCACCTGCAACTGTTGACGAAGATGTCACAAAAGGATACGTTCCATAATCCACATCAAGCATTATGCCTTGCGCTCCTTCAAATAATATGCGCTTACCGTCATTATGCGCCTTGTGTAAATATTGCCATACCGGCTTACTAAACGGCAGGATTTTGTCAGCTATATCAAGCAGTTCCTTCATAATATCCGCTTTCAGCACTTCTGCAGCCTGAAGCCCACGGCGCAGTGCGTTGTGGTAATCAAGCAAAGCTTCCACACGTTTTTCCAACATTTCTTTATCAGCCAAATCGCAAACACGAATGGCGCGCCTGCCAACTTTATCTTCATAAGCAGGGCCAATACCGCGCCCCGTTGTACCAATTTTGCTAGACCCGCGCTTTTCTTCCGCCAGATTATCAACCTGCCTGTGCACGCTCAGAATTAGCGCCGCATTTTCTGCCACCATCAAATTTTCAGGAGTTATTTTAACGCCGCTGGCCTTCACAGTTTCAATTTCTTTGATAAGTGCGTATGGGTCTATCACCACTCCATTCCCGATCACAGAAATCTTTCCCGCCCTTACAATTCCTGAAGGCAAAAGGCTTAGTTTATGTGTAACACCATCAATTACAAGTGTGTGACCGGCATTGTGACCGCCCTGAAAACGCACCACCACATCTGCACGCTCGGAGAGCCAATCAACTATTTTGCCCTTTCCCTCATCGCCCCACTGGGAGCCAATAACCGCAACATTTACCATGAAATTTCGTCCTTAAATTTTTTTAGTAGCGGCGCGAATCTAACCGAAATATTGCCTGTGCGCAAGGAATTCTATAAACCACCATATGTTGTTGCCAAACAACTTGACTTCTCATGCATGTTGTATAAAATGACATAAAATACTGGAGGCCGTTTATGAAAGATGAAGAAATAAAACGCGCAGCTATGCTTTTAAACCTTAAATATGGCAAACGCGCTTTGCCAAAAGCCGTTGACACAGCAAGGTTTTATGTTGAATCAAATGATAATGACTCTGCAAAACGCTGGATTAGCATCGGGTATGAAGTAAAGAAAATCCAGGGACTAATAGCCGACAATGAAATTGATGATAAAAAAGTTTCATAAAATTATCACTTGCCATTTTCCTAGCTTTTCTGTTATTAAAGGCAAAAATAAATCAATATTTCAGGCCTAAATCAATGAGGATAGCGACTCTTATTGTTAAGTTAATAAGTGTTATATTAATTTTACCAAATCACGCACTTGCGGACATCAATACAGTTTATGATGCCAAGCTTGCAGCAAACAACCTCAAAGATGCTGTGGTGAATTCACCAATTTATGGGATTATATTCTACTTCGGTAGCACTATAATTGCTTTTATAATACTTATAATAGTAGTTTTTATATTAATTATGATGCTAAAAAAATAACCCACAAAATGGTAATGACAAAGTAGCAACATTATTTTATCTCAATAAAAACTATTGATAAAACAATTGATGTTCTTAAATTATTCTGTTAGTGATATACGGATTATAAAAGTTCTCAGACGTGGTGCCTGGTTCTTTAAAAAGTTAAATTCATTTAAAAAGGATTTTGAAATGACTAAACGTATTATTCTTTCTCTTGCTATATCAGCTATAATTCTAAGCGGAAGCATTGTTTCACAAGGCGCATTTGCACAAGAAGGCGCTCCAGTTGTTGATGAATCTGCTCCTGGTGCTGCACCTTCATCTGCTACAAGCGAAGCTCCAAAAGCAAGCCATGAGAAAGGCAAGCACCATGCTAAAAAAGCTGCGCACAAAAAGCATGCTAAAGGCAAAAAGCATCACAAGAAAAAACACAAAGCTAGCAACTAATTTAGTTAGCAGATGTAAAAGATCAAACAGCCCGCATTTTTATTCGGGCTGTTTTTTTTGTTTTTTAGAATCCTGGCTAATTCGCTAGCCTTTCCAGCTTGCCTAATTCAGGCTGCACTTCCGCCCATTTTGCAACGTTAATTTCGTATCCTATGAGGGTACATGGTGGATATTCGTTTTTTACATCTTTGAGCAACAATTTATCCTCAGGCCTTCCAAGCATAAAAGCAAGTTGTTGAATGGCAGGGTTATGACCTATAACCATTACGGAAAATATATTATCATTTACTTTTGCTATTTCCTTTAAGATTTCACCAACAGTTGAATTATACAGTTTTTTATTAGCTGTTATATTAATATTTACTCCGGCGAAAACAGCTTTAGCTGTAGACATAGTACGCAAGGCATCCGAACAAAGAACCACATCAGGTATAATTTTGTTTTCCAGAATATATGAATTCATGTTTTTGCACATGCGCTTGCCATTTTCATTCAGCGGGCGATCATGGTCGCTCACTCCTTGTGGATGATTTGATTCCGCATGTCTTAATAAGTAAAGCCTTTTCATTAATCACCTCGCAACTAATTTTCCGCCTTCGATTTTATAAATTCTATCGACAATTTCTATAAGCGCAGGCTGACAAGAAATTGCAAAAACAGTTGCATCTTGAGCTATTTCCTTGAAAGTCTCGCAGATTTGCGCCTCTGTTTCCGCATCTAGCTCTGTTGTGGATTCATCAAGTATCAATATATCAGGCTTGTTATAAAGCGCACGCGCTATGCCAATGCGCTGCCTCTGGTCGCTTGATAGTCGAAAGCCATTCTCACCAACAACAGTTTCAAGGCCACCTTCCATTTCCCTGATAAAGACATCTGCCTGCGCTTTTCTAAGCGAGTCCCAAACTAAAATCTCATCTATTTGCTCATCTGGTATACTAAGGGCAATATTACGTTTTATAGTGTCGTCCAATATGCAAACAATCTGCGGTATATAGCTTATATGCCTTCTCCATTCTGCAAGGTTATGCCTGATATCCACACCATCAACTAAGACCTGGCCATTTTGCGGCACAAGTAAACCAAGGAGAATATCCACAAGGGTTGACTTTCCTGAACCTGATGCACCGATTATTCCAACCGAGCTGCCTTTTTTAATAACAAGGTTCATATTTGCCAACACTTGTGTTTCAGAGCCCGTATAGGCGTAGGAGATGTCCTTTATTAAAATTTCATTTATGAATGGCTTATGAGATGATAAACCCGAAACTTGCTCACTTCCCTCCTGAATTCTAAACCCTGAATTCTCCTGACTTAATTCTTTATAAAGCACATCAAGTGTATGGTTATAGTAACGCACTTTTGTGGCAGAAGATATAATGCGGTTGATGGCCGGAATAAGCCGAAAGGCAGCGATCACAAACAGGAAAATGTTTGGCAGCAAATCAATCTTTTGCTTTATAAGGATAATGGATGTTATTACTAGCAAAATCATCCCGAAACTTTCAAGAATCAGGCGCGGCAACTGCTTAACTGCTTCGTAGCATGCTTGCTGGTCTCTTATCTCATGGGAATGCTTACAGACGCGGCTAACAAAAAACTCCTTGCGCTGCAGCACAGTCATTTCCTTCATGCTGCTAAGACTTTTTTTAACCAATTGAAACATTTCCTCCCTGTGGTATTGCACCAATTTACCTAGATTCTTAAAACGCCCACGCAACATTACATAAAAAAATGTTGCGCAAATTCCTATAGTGACAATTGTAGCAAGCATGGCTACTGGCGCTACATATATAAGCAAAGCAAGAATTGCCGCAACAATGAGCGCGTCAGAAATCAATATAAAACATGGTGTGAGTAACCCCGCAAAAAGCATTGAGGTTCCCATGGTAGCATTATTCACCAATTCTGCGTTGTTCCGCTGGAGATAATTTTCATAGGGCATTGATAGATAATTACTTAGCAGGTTTGTAGCAAGCTCGGATTCCGCCCTGGCCAGAAAATTGCTTTGCCAGTAAATAATACAGCTTACAGAAATATTTTTTAACATATAAAATGTTAAGATAAGAAGACCAACTAATATTACAAAATTATTATAAGAGCTTGCATGAAGCAAGTCATAGGCAAGTTTGGGCCATCGATTATTTTCAATAATATCTGGCGATTGAATAATTGATACGAAAGACATAATCCAGAACATACCAAATACTTCAAATATCGCAGCCACACACAGAAATATTATCAGCACGTATATTTTAGTGCGATCTTCTGGCGTAAATATTGCGAATATTTTTTTAATCATACAAATATTTGGCCAATAACCTGCAAATAACGCTTTATCACATCATCCGGGTAGAACTTTTTAGCGGTATCGGCAATCGCCTGGCAGTCCCATTCGCGGGCTAAAACTTCATCTAGCTTATCTGCGAAAAAAGCAATATCACCCTCGGGTATTAAATAACCATTTATGCCATTTTTAATAATTTCTGAAGGCCATGAAGGGCAATCAAACGATACCACCGGAATCCCATAAGCTATTGCTTCAACCATTACCATACCAAAATCTTCATATTCGGAGGTTATTATTAACGCGTCGCTACTGTGCAAATATGGCAAAATATCATTCTGACTTCCAGCAAATGAAATCCGCCCCTCCAACCCTAGCTCCCTAACTTTATCCTTCAGCGGCAACTCAAGATCACCATCACCCACCATTTGCAAAGTAGCATTATGATTTTTCATATTTAAAAGGATTTCCAAAGTTTGGAAAACTCCTTTACCCTCAACCAGACTGCCGAAAAATAGTATTTTATTAGTCTTGTTCTTTTGGGCAGGAATGCTGAGGTATTTAGCTTGAAGCGGCAGATATATAACTGTTATCTTGCTTGCTGGAACATTACAAATAGATTGCAATTCATCAAAAATACTCCGCGATTGCGCGATTATAAAATCAGGGTTGCTCAATAATGTTTTATATAGCCAATTAAGGCAGCTCCTTACAAATGGGTTTTTATCATGTTGCAAATGGTTAGATATGCTGGTTGTGTTCACACCAATGAGATTGTACGGCAAAGGAAGGGAAGTGCGCATGAATGCAGCAAGAGCTGTGAATTCTTTACTCCAAACAAAAAGGTGACGGCACTTATTCTTTGCCAGATAAACCGATAACACAAAAAATATTCTAATTGCATAAAGAATTTTTTCAATGAAGCTCTTACCCGTTTCAATTTCAAGGAACTTCTGTTCAACTTTATCGTTTATAACAAAAGGTATTTCTGTTTTTTTACCAACTATAATGAGGCGCGTGGAAATATTATTTTCTACAAGCGCATTCGCAAGGGTTATTGCCGAGTTAGACAAATCGCTATAGTTAAGCTCTTTTATTAACATGTCGACTCTTTTTGGAGGGCTTTGTGTCATTTATTCCTCGGGTCAAAACTTTTCAATAATTTACTTATAACCATTCTGGATCTTTTCGGCAACATACCTTTTAACACAACCATCACCCAAACATATGCAACCGCAGATACCACAAACTACTAGAACCCACTAAGCCCAATCTTAACCTGAGTGAACAATATTTGAGGCTACCGCGTCTTCAATAATAAACTTTGCAGTGATCTGTAAGCCGCCATTAGAATGCTTTCTACTCTGCACTAAAAAAGGGCTAGCCATCATAGAAATTCATTATGATTGAAACATTAGATTTATACACCACGGAATGCTGCGCACACTGCTTTTTATGTTGCTTATCTATCGCACTATTGTATTTATATCTAGAGTTGGCTAAGTCACAATTTTCAAAATAAATTCAAGAAATATACCATTACTCCGGATTAACTAATGAGCCTTGTTGAAGCCTATTTATTCCTTCTTACAGATTCTTTCATAAGCGGCTTGGTTTTGCCAGCAAAGAACGATTTAGTTTTTACAGCTATGCGCATTTTTGGTGGCTATAACCTACAACTTGCAGCCTTTCTATCAACAATTGGCGTCACATTTGCCGCCTGTATAAACTGGGGCTTGGGAAGGATGCTTCGCTCACTAAAAAAACGCCTACCGAACAACAAGATTTACACCCACTAGCAGAAAAATTGCTGTTTTATATCCGCAAATATGGTTATTTTTCAGCATTTCTTGGCTTTATTCCAGTTCTAGGGCCTCTGCTTACAGTTGCAATGGGCGGTTTTCAGATAAAATTCCAGAAAGTTATTACTATTATTTTTGTAGTTAACCTGCTTTGGCGCGCCTTTTTAATAATTTAATTAGTATTATTAGGTCGTTATCAACCCATGCCTATATAAATGGCTTGACCTTAGGCTAAACTTAATCTAGGTTGGCGCTCCTCCGATTTTTTTGTTTGTGGCGGGCGTAGCTCATCTGGTTAGAGCGCCAGTTTGTGGCATTGGAGGTAGCGGGTTCGATCCCCGTCGCCCGCCCCATTTTAAAGAATCAAGAAGTCCGACAAAGTCCGATTTCCCCTTGTAATTCAACGAAACTCCCTTATTATTAGCCCCATATAGACCGACGCAGGTTTAACCAATCCTAGGGAGTTAGGGGATACATTCGGGGGTATATTCAATTCTTGTATATATTTATACCCCCTCTTATACCCCCTTATAGTTATATGGCATTAACTGATATACTTTGCAAAACAGCAAAACCTAAAGACAAACAGTATAAATTGGCTGATTCTGGGGGAATGTTCCTATTAATAATGCCCAATGGTGCTAGATATTGGCGGCTTAAATACCGTATTGCTGGCAAAGAAAAGATTTTGGCTCTGGGGGTATATCCTGAAGTATCCTTAAAAGAAGCTAGAGACAAACGCGATGCGGCCAGAAAACAAATATCTTCTGGTATAGACCCCTCGCTTGCAAAAAAAAGAGGAAAAACTTCAGATAATCATAAAAACCGAAAACAGCTTTGAACTAGTAGCCCGCGAATGGCACAGCAAGCAAAAAGATAGCTGGACAGAAAAACAAGGCGTGAAAGTGCTTCGCAGGTTAGAGATGGATATTTTTCCTGTAATTGGCTTTAAAACTATAGAAGATATAGCCGCGCCTGAATTATTATCTGCATTACGTGCCGCCGAAGAACGCGGGGCAACTTACACAGCACACCAAAACTTGCAAACATGCGGGCGCATTTTCAGATACGCAATTGCCACGGGCAAAGCAAGATACGACATATCCGCGAGCCTAAAGGGCGCATTAAAGACGCACAAACCAAAGAATCACAAGAACTTACCAGAAAATGACTTGCCAGAATTTCTACAAAACCTTGAAAAATACGATGGCGACAATCTAACAAAGCTTGCCCTAAAGCTTACTATACTTACATTTTTACGAACTGGCGAAGTGCGCGGTGCACGCTGGGAAGAAATAAACTTTGATAAAAAAGAATGGCGCATACCCGCCCACCGCATGAAAATGCGCGACGAGCATATAATCCCTTTATCAACACAAGCCTTTGCATTGTTAAAAGAGATACAGAAAATCAGCGGCAACTGGGATAATGTATTTCCTGGGCGCGTTAATCCTACAAACTGCATGAGCGAAAACACTATGCTTTATGCCACATATCGCATGGGTTATCACGGGCGCACAACTGTACACGGCTTCCGCGCCACCGCTTCAACAATATTAAATGAAAATGGATTTAATCGCGATGTTATCGAACGCCAGCTCTCGCACCTTGAACGCAACCAAGTGCGCGGGGCTTATAACCATGCTGAATACTTGCCAGAACGCACAAAAATGATGCAGTGGTGGGCTGATTATCTTGATAGAGCCGCGGCTGGTGATGGTAATATAATTGAAGGAAAGTTTGGGGGCGTATCATGAAATATGTTTTAGTTCCAACAGAGCTGGCAGAAAAAATAACGCTTCATGAAGCCTTATTCTGGATTGGCTTCAATATGTATTTCACAGCAAAATATTCAGAAGACCACAATGAAATGCGTGAAGACACAGAGTGCCGTGATACGGCAATTATAGATGATTCTTATGAAATTGATTTATTCTTTACTGAAGAAGTGTGCAATAAATATGGATTACCTAAAAGTTATTTGCCTGAATATTTTGAAGAAAGCGGAGGCCCTCCCTATGACCCCTATAGTGGATGGGCAAATTTTTCAGAGCGCAAGTTAGAACTACCGCAGGAATATGTAGAGCAGCTAGAAAATGATAAAAAAGAGTATGACGACTTCTTATTGAAACAAAATTCTTTTGATGAAGCTCTGGAAGATTATCTAGAAATTCCTAAATCCAGATTATTTATTGAACTTAAGAAAGGCAATGTGCAAGCTTTTGGCAGAGAAGTATTGGCAAGTTTAGTTTCAAATGGAGAATATGAAGCAGACGAGCTAAAGAGGCTTTATTCGCTTGATGCTCAAGAATGGTTTGGTAGTCACGAGGAGGGGCCCGAACTCCTTCCTATTAGCGCACAAACCATTAGGGGCTGGATTAATGACGGCATACTAGAAGCTATGCTGGTTGGTAAAACGCATTATGTTTATGGCGCTATATTAAAGCAATTCCTGAAAGATAAATCTGAAAAACGAAAACACACTTTGGATTTTAAAGATTATAAATGCTGGCATTGCAAGGCGGTTTTTAAGCCCGTTGATAACATTATAAACAGGCTTTCTTATGGCAGAAATAAAAGCCTGATTGCCCACGTAGATTGCGAGTGTGGCAAAGAAGTAGAAAGGCCTTATAAACTGGCATTATTGCCTGAAATACTTAAAACCTTCACAGTCAAAAAAGATGAAGTGACGGTATTATGCGATAGTTCATGCAGCACTAGAAAGACTCACATAGAAAATACGCCCAAAAAAACCCTTATGTGAGCCATTAGAAACTAAGCCACCCGATAAAAAACCAAAAACCCGCAGCAGCACTAAAACCACTAACATAAATGATATGCAATATTGCCTATTTTAAGGAAAAAACATTATGACAACTATCGATACAAGATGCAACCAAGCCAATGAAATTGTAAAATATAGATTCTTTGAAGAGCTTGAAAACGATGAGGACGGCAAAGACCCTAAAACAGTAAAAATGTATGTTAATGCGATGCATGAATTTGAAGTTGCAAATGGATTTAAGGACTTCAGGAAATATACTTCCGATTGGGCAATTACTTTTAAATTTCATATGAACGATAAGCGCAACAGAAACACAGGCCAGAATATATCGAAGTCATTTTATTATCACTATATGGGGTTTGTAAGGCAGTTTTTTGAATGGCTATTAGAAAATGAAAAGGATTATGCAAAGATAAACAAGCGGGATATTCGTTATCTCAACACAACCAGAAATGAGAAAAACCAAGCCAGAGCAACTAACTACCCTGAAAGCCATAAAATAGCAGATATATTAGAAACTATACGCAAAATGCCTGAAAATACGGAAATAGAAAAACGAAATAAAGCTATGATGAGCTTGTTTATTTTAACTACACCACGAATCAGTTCAATGCAGGAAGCTAGAGTTGGAAAGATACGATATTTTGAAGATTTTGATATATGGGCTTTTATGCAAGACCCGCGGCTTCAGAATACCAAAAAAGCACAACCTATAACTGCTTTTTTTATAGGACAAGCGGAAGACTTAATTGCAAACGTCATAAACTGGAAAAAATATTTAGAGGCGCAAGGTAGAAAAGATAAAGATTATCTATTTCCAAAAATAACGCCTAGCTTTACCAAGGAAGGCATTACGGAAATGATACTCACAAAAGAACATATTCAATCACCTACACAAATAAGGCAGCTTGTAAAAGAAGCTTATGAAAATAACAGTCTAAAATATATCAAGCCACATAATTTTAGACATAGCATGACACGGCATGTCAGAAAAACAAGTCCAGACCCTGTTAATACCAGTATAGCACTTGCAGAAAATTATGGGCAGAATAATGGCTTTTCCGTTATGGTGGACAGTTATGGTGGCGACTCATTGGGAGAGAGGGCAAGGCTTATGAAGGGGATTGTGTTGGAGTGATAACTCAATATCAAATATTTTACTTTTAAGCTTCTAATTTTATATACTGGCTTTATGGACATATTCACAAAAGAAAAGCGCAGCGAGGTAATGTCGGCCGTTAAGGGAAAGGACACAAAACCCGAAGTTATGTTGCGGAAAGCTTTATTTAATAAAGGCTTCCGTTACAGCCTTCACACTAAGCTAATAGAAGGGAAGCCCGATATATACCTGAAAAAATATAATGCCGTTATTTTTTTTCATGGTTGTTTCTGGCATGGACATAACTGCAAAGGCGGGGCCTTACCAAAAACAAGGCATGAATTTTGGAAAGATAAAATTGAAGCCAATAAATGCAGAGATTTAAAAGTTGCAACTAGCTTAAGAGACAAAGGGTATAGGATTTTGACTATTTGGGGGTGTGCTTTAAAGGGCAAAGGGAAAGGCCGCTGTGATAGTGTTATAAATAAAACAACCGAATGGCTACATTCTAATGATTGCATCAGTGAAATATCAAATAACTGTTTTGAGTAATTGAAATAATAAACTTTTGGTGTAAAGTCCGATTGAGGTAAAAATGAAAAAGAAATACAAGTTTATCGACCTATTCGCAGGCATAGGGGGCTTTCACTATGCTTTTCATGAGCTTGGTGCAGAATGTGTTTTTGCGTCTGAAATAGACCCTCATGCCCGTAAAACGTATGAGCATAATTTAAAGCCTATATCGCCTAAGTTATTTGTATCTAATAAATTTAATGATGATATTTTGAAAATTGCCTATGACGACATAGACAAAGAAATACCTGATTTTGATATTTTATGCGCAGGTTTTCCATGCCAGCCGTTTAGTCAAGCCGGCTTTAAGCGTGGTTTTAAAGAAGAAAAAGACTCTCGCGGTAATATGTTTTTCAGAATAAGAGACATAATCCGGGTTAAGCGGCCCAAGGCTATATTCCTTGAAAATGTAAGGCACCTTTTAAAGCATGATGACGGGCAAACATTTTCTATTATAAAAGATATTATTGATAAAGAGCTTAAATACGATTTTCATTACGGAATAGTAAAAGCTTCCGATTTCGGACTTCCTCAGCATAGGCCTAGATTGTTTATGGTTGGCTTTAGAAAAGAAGATAAATACGAAACATCTTTTGAGCACCCTAAAAAAATACCTCTAGAAATGACTATGTCGGATATATTCGGGGGGGAATGTAATAAAAAGGTAGGCTATACTCTAAGGGTTGGTGGAAGAGGCTCAGGGCTTGCAGATAGGCGTAACTGGGATTCTTATCTGGTAAACAATGAGCATGTTAAACTTACTCCTAAAGAAGGCCTTATAATGCAAGGCTTCCCAAAGGATTTTGGCTTTCCCGTGACTGAGACTCAAGCCATGAAGCAACTAGGAAATAGTGTTGCAGTAAAAGCCATAAAGGCTTACGGCGCTGTGATTATAGAAAGGCTTAATGCTGAGATAAAAGATAATTCGGTTGCACCTGATAAAGCTAGCTCAAAAAATTATCTAAAAGAAAGCGATGCAATAACAGCAACAGCTTAGGGGCGCTATGAATAAAGGAGAATGGAGCGAGTTTTATACTTTCTTGCGGTTACTTGCCGACGGTAAGTTATATGCCGCCGACGCAGATTTAAATAAAATTGAAGATTTATATTACCCCGTAATAAAAGTTATACGAAAAAGCAGGGTGCACAAAGAAGCTTTGTTTTATGAAGTTGGAGATAAGAAGGTATTTATTGTTGATTCGGCAAATAATAATGAGCTTAGGCAAGTATCCGCAGAAGATTTTGCAATAAATGCAGATAAGCTTCTAAAGATTATTAAAAATGCGTCAGATAGCTCTTTTGAGGCTCCTGAAATAAATAATTTTATAGCTGAAATCGAATTTCCTCTTGTCAAAGAAAAATCATCTTCTAAGCGAGATATAACTCTTGTTATTCATGATATAAATACCGGGCACAAACCTGAAGTTGGCTTTAGTATCAAGTCAAAGATAGGCGGCGCATCAACCCTCTTTAATGCGAACGTGAGTAACAATCTATGCTATAGGGTTGAAGGGTTAAGCCGTCTAGATAGCGAAACATTGAAAAACCTAAAAACACTAAAGGCAAAGGCTTTGCTGAAGGTGTTATATGAAAACAGCTGCCAAATCTCTTTCGAGTCGGTTGTTGATAGTCATTTTGAGTCAAACCTACAAATGATTGATTCTGATTTTCCTGTTATTTTATCGGAGCTTCTAAAGTTATACTACTCTGGATATTCTACTAAAATAAACGATTTAACTAAAGAAGTTGCTAAAATAAACCCTTGCGGATTTAAGAACAATGAAACATTCCCCTTCTATGAGCACAAAATAAAAGGATTTATTACAGCCTGCGCATTAGGCATGACTTCTAAAAACCCTTGGAATGGAAGCTTTGATGTATCAGGCGGTTATATAATAGTGAAAGATAACGGTGATGTTCTTTGCTACCATATTTATAACTGGAATGATTTTCAGGAGTATTTATTTAACAGTACGTTTATTGATACACCAAGTACAACTAGGCATAAGTTCGGCCAATTGGAAGGTGATAATCTTAATTTGAATTTTCAGATAAGGTTTAAATAGTTATGACTTATAGCTCATTTGAAGTTGCGAATTATTTTATAAAAAAGTCCCTTCAAGAAAAGCGGCCAATTACCCCAATGAAGTTACAAAAATTAATTTATTTTGCTCATGGGTGGAATTTAGGGCTTGCTGGGAAGCCTTTAATTAATGAGCTTATAAGTGTGCCAAAAGCAACTTGTGACTTTCTTTCATTGCTCATAAATAAATTTCTCCCAGTTTTCTTGTAAATAAGAATAGTATGAATTTGTAACTAGATTCGGCTAACTCTAATTAACCATTCATTTCAGCCGATTAAATTAAAATTCTTTAACTGACCCTTTGCATAGATTCATCCATTCTCTTCTGGGCAAGGAAACGGCTAGCAAAGTTATTTTGCAATGAGTTTTCTACGTCCCTGTTTTTATAACTTGCAACTCTTGTAATTGTATCTCTGTTAGCTCGAATTCTACTTGTTCTTGAATCAGCGCCTTCTCCCAATTTGCGTTCGTTATATTGAGTTGCAATATTTTCTGCTGCAAGTTTAAATCCTTTTTCCTGGATTCTTGCTGGCGTTTGTCGGTAATTTTCAAGATATTGTTCATTTATTATCTCCTTAGTTAATGTTCCGTCTAAGTTTAATTCATAACGTGCTGCAATTTCAGGCACTTGATTTTGGGTATACATTATTGTTGAACGCTCAAATAATTCAGGCAATTTTTCGAATATTCGAGACAATACAATGTGCTGGGCAGCAAATCGCTGCTCTTGATTTACTCCTTCGCCACGTCCGGCTTCTTCGCGCTCTTTGATGCGTTTGAGATAATGGTCAACGGTAGATGTCATCATTATCAACTGTGTGTCGTATGGTTTTTGCCCTGCTTCTTTTACTTCCTGTATGATATCTTTAATAACATCTGGCCTTTCTGCATGGTCAACATATACAACAGAAAGTCCCCTTTTAACCGCCTCTTGGATTACCAATTTGCTGATATCGTAATATTCATCTATAAATTCAGGTAGTTTTTCAGGATGCTGTATATTTGAGAGAATGTTTAGTTCTGGCAAGATCTTAATAAAATGCTTAGGCTCAATTATTGCTGTGTGCAATTTATCTACAATGCCCTCATTCTGGAGTAGGCGGTTTAATATTGGTTTTCCAGTTCCAACACCACCTCCTATAAGTATAAAATAAGGAATTTCTGATTCTATAGGTTTTTTATCGCCCAATATTTCATTTACGACTTGGTAATGCAATGTTTTGCGCTCATCAGCATAACTTCCATTGCTATAATATAGTTCTTTTGTTGTAGGCATAAGACAACTCCTCAGTTTGGTTTATAGTAACCTCCGAGTTGTCTGGTTGGTTATAAATAATATAATATCTATAGGTTATATATAGTATTTATCTTTATGTCAAGCTAAAATAGGATTATTTTATTATCGCAACTAGGTGGGTGCCGTTAACATATTGATTAACTCATTTTATTTCTTCCTGAATTTTAAAGCCCTTATAGTGTTAAAGGTTATTATAGTAGATTGATTTTATAACGTGTAATCTTGAGCGATGCGAAAGATCTTCTAAAAACAAGAGGATCCTTCTTTCGCTACGCTCTATCAGGATGACATATCCGTAAAGTTATAAAATCAATCGACTATACCAATGTTTGCATGAATTTTCCGATAAAATTTCTGCTACGAACATAAAAAAACCCCCGCATGGATTTCTCCGTGCGGGGGCAATTTTAACTAAACGTATAATTAGAACTCGAAACGAGCTTTAAGTTCACCAGTGTGAGCGTTAAAGTCTTGCTTAGCATCCCAGTTATAGTCAAGAGATACTGTAACATTGTCCTGAGCAAGAACATCCAAACCAGTGCCTAGTCTGAATGAATTACGTGCTACAGAAGCGCCTTTTGTTACAAAGGTTGTTGTTGCGCTGCTGAAGTTAGAAGTAGAGCTAGCTTCATCACCAATGAAATCGTAGTAGTAAGCAGCTGACAAGCGTGGAGTATAAGTGATACCACCATCCAAGATTGGGTATGCCAACTTAGTACCGATACCAGTTTTGAAGATGTTAATGTCATCAGCGTTAACAGTCAAGTTAGCATTAGAACCAGTTTCAGTATATGAATCCTGAGTAATGAACGCATACTCAGCTGACACGAAAGGAGTAACTTTCAAGCCGCCTTGTACATCAACTTTGTAACCAGCTGTAGCTTTTGCATCATACTGCTGACCATTGAAACTACCATCAGCAACAGAACCATCAAATAGGTTACGAGTTGTGCTATAGTCGTTGTAAGCGAATGTGCCCACACCTTCATAGTACACTTTACCCATATCGTAGCTTCCGTAAATCGAACCTTGGTATGCATCAACATCAGTTTCGTTGCCAGTACCTTCTGCGTTTGTATTGCCATAAGCAAATGCAGCACCAACACGAGTCTGTGAGTTAACAAGTGTATCAGCACCAAATGAGAAACCACCAACGTTAGCCTGATAACCATCAACGTTGTTTCTCTGGCCTTGGTCTATGCTAGAACCGAACACTTCGCCCCATACGCCATTGCTGCTTGAACGTCCACCAGTTGCAACACCAGTACCTGATGTTTCATTCATAGCAACATCCATACGATGCTCAATAGTTCCAATTGCAATACTTGAAGTTTGAGCAACAGCAGATGATGTTGAACCAGAAGATGTGTTACCTGGCGTTAGAGTTTTCAAAGCAGTTTCAACTTGAGCGGCTGTGCTATAGCTATCCAAAGTAGCATGAATAGTATCAAGCGCAGCATTGCCAGAGTTTGCAACTGTTTCCAATGCTGTACCAACGTTTTGAGCGTTCACAAGAGTTGAAGCGCTTTGATATGTGTTGGCACGAGTTATAACGATGTCTGCACTAGTAGATACTGTAGCATCCCTATAAGCAGTAAAGTTAAGAGTATAAGAGTTGTCAGTTAACGTGTTACCAGTTCCTGTAATAGTAGTTGCTACAGAACCTGTTGCATCGGCAGTTACTGTACCCAAGCTGGTGAAAGCCACTCCGCTTGAACCAACCCAAGTTAGCGCGCCACCAGTTCCTGTAATAGCATTATGTATAACTGTGTTTTCAACAGCGTACGCGCTACCAGAAGAAGAATAGTTAACAGCTAAGCCTGAAGCATTATTGATTGTGTTAGTACCTGTAGCCATGCTTATTGCACCGTTTGTATAAGTGCCAGCTGTGTTAAGCACGCCAATAGTAACAACACCACCAGAACCAACTGTTAATGTACCAGCGCCTGTAGTAGCAAGAGTTTTACCAGCAGAAACTGTTACATTACCGTTAAAAGTAAATGTTTCAGTACCAGCGTTGCTGTGGTTGCCACTTAAAATAAGTGTAGCGCCACTAGCTACAGTCATAGAACCACCAGTTATACCAGTTAAAGCTCCAGAAAGAGTAGTTGTTCCAGCAGTTGCAGTCATAGCACCATAAGTTGCTGTTCCAGCAAATGTCTGCGTGCCGCCAGTACCTGTACTATAGAAAACCAAGGTATCAGTTGCTGCGCCTTCAGTAATATCACCTGTTATTGTACCACCGTTCATTCTGATTACGTTGCTACCACCAGACTGACCTGTTCTAATGCTACCAGTAATTGTTCCGCTGTTTGTAAGATTTAATGCAGAAGCAGTTGCAGATGCGTTAGCATCAATTGCATAAGTTCCAGTATTGGAAATTGTACCGGTGTTGGTAATTAATCCAAATACAGAAGAAGTAGCGCCGTAATAGATTGTAGCACCGCTTGTAGTGTTAGTACCACTTATTAATCCACTGTTTGTAAGAGTTGCACTAGCCTGGCTTCCTGTTGCAAGATAAATAGCACCGCCAGTGTTAGCTGTTGCAGCAGAAGAAATTGTTCCTTGGTTTGTAATGCTAACGGTTCCAGCAAGTGTTGCGCCACCAGCAAAGTTTATTGCCTTACCCGTAGTTCCAGAAGAAATTGTTCCGCTGTTTGTGATAGCAGTCGCAGCAGCAGCACCAGCAAAATTCAATGCTTTACCAGTTGTTGTATCTGTTATCAAGCCGCTGTTAGTAAGAGTAGTGATAGCGCTTGAAGCACTGTTAGTTAAGTTAATACCTGTACCTGCAGTAGAAGCAATAGTACCTGTATTTTTTAATGTTGAAAGTGCAGCAGCTGCAACGTTAACACCTGTACCACTTGTTGTTGAAATGCTACCGGCGTTCAACAATGTTCCGGTTGCGGCAGCAGTTACGCTAACACCAGTACCAGCACCTGTTGTTGAAATTGTACCACCAGATGCGTTGGTAATATTTGTTGCACCAGCACCAGATAATAACAAGCCAACACCTGCGGCAGCATCATTAATTAAGCCTGCGTTATAAAGACCAGCCGCAAGACCTGTTGTTGCGCTGAATGCGCCTGCATTGCTAACCGCAGCAGCCAAAGTTACAACACCAGCACTGCCACCTGTTGTAGCTTTAATTGTGCCTGTGTTATATAAAGTACCATTAGTACCAGCGCTTGTTGCTGCTCCGGCAATGTTTATACCTGTGCCTGTTGTGCTAGTTAATGATCCTGAGTTAGTGACAATACCAACGAACGAACCGCCAGCAATTTTCAGTGCATCTCCAGCACCTGTAGTGCTTATTGTACCTGAGTTAGTCACTGCACTTGTGCTTGCGCCAAGGAAGCTTAAACCGATACCAGCAGCGCCGTCATTAATCAAACCACTGTTTGTTAATGTGGTAACGCTTGAACCAGAAGCAACCTGAATACCAGCAGCACCGCCTGTTGTAGACCTGATAGTACCAGAGTTAGTAAGAGCGGTAATAGTTGCAGTTCCTGACGAGTTAATACCGTAACCAGTACCAGATGCAGAAGCACCCTCTATAAGACCACCAGTGTTATTCAATGTAGTAATTGTACCAGAGCCGCTCAAAGTTATACCTGCACCTGTGCCGGTTGTATTTCTGATTGTTCCAGTGTTTGTCAATGTAGCAATTACAGCGCTACTGTTGATAAGCACACCAGAACCTGTAGCAGTTGCAGACATAAGACCGCTGTTAGTTAATAGAGTAACAGCACTTGCGCTTGTTCCAGACAAACGCAGACCTGCTCCTGTAGATGCAGAGTTCATAGTTCCAGAGTTTGTTATTGTAGTAACAACACCAGTACCGGCTATTTCAAGACCATCACCAGTAGCATTACCGTTTAGAGATCCTGCGTTCACAAGGGCTGTAAGAGTGTTTGCAGTAATCACTTGCATCGCATCAGTTGCGGCAGTAGCACTAGTAACAACATCACCCGCACCGATTGTAACAGTACCAGCTGTTGCACCTGCGGTTATAATACCTGACCCACCAGTACCTGTAAGAGTAATTGCAGATGACGCGCCATCAGAAAATGTAAAATTACTTGTTCCATTCAGTGTAACACCAGCGGTATCTGTCATTGTTTTTGTGGTTGACAACGTAACAGCACCAGCACTTCCAACGTTATTCACGTCAGTAGATGCAGCTCCAAAGTTACTTGCTGTTGAGTCAAGAGTAACTGTAGTTGCTGCAGCACCCTGTGCAAACGCGCCAATAGCAAGAACCGAAGCGCTGGCAAGCAAATGCTTTTTGAAATTTGTTTTTTTAGTCATAGTAAACACCTTTTTAAAGTTATCTTAAAAAACAGCAGCCAAGTAATCAGCCTTGTTAACACCCAATCAAATAAGGGCTGAGTCATCCTGAACAGAGCAGAAGAAGCATCCTCCGCTTCACTCAGGATGACAAGTTAACCAGAAACAGCACCAACTCAAAACGGAGTGATTGCTAATTTTCCAGCTTTGATAGGTACTACATCCTGTCTATAAGTCAAACTTTAAATGGCACCAAATTGTAGATTGTTAATTAAGAGTTGCTTCTGTGCAACACAATGTTTCCTAATTTTTTAAGAAACCTCCTTAGCAACTTATAGTAAAAAAACTCATAATTTATAAGACTTTCAAATGAAAAATTGACCTTAGATTCTCTAATCTATAAATGGATTAATGAATATAACTCGCCTTATCTTACATCCCCCCCTTAGATCTAAAAAGAAATTCAAGATTTCATCTTAGTGCGCACATCGCTTTTTAAAATCCTTTCCTTATGCAATTTGCTGGTATATTTTGCCCAAAGTTGATTTACTTAATGCGTTTTTATATATCTTACAAAACTGTAGCACATGGCTAATAAGGCAGATAAATATAATGAGTTAGGGGCATTGCTCTGCTCTGGCATTGCAGGCAACCAAGGTGACTATGCGAAATTTCTGCAGAATATAACTCCGCTCTTGCGGCGCATCATAAGCGGCAGGCTTGCTAACGCAGAAGCAGAAGACGTGGTGCAAGAGATACTGATTTCAATTCATAAAGCCCGCCATACATATGATGGCCTGCGACCTATCATGCCGTGGCTTTTATCTATTGCCAACTTCCGCATTACCGATCACTTACGAAAGCATTACGCGCAAATGCGCCACCAAAGTGTTGATATTGCTGATTATGAAAATATTTTACCGGATGCAACCGAAGAGGCATCTGATAACGAATATATAGATGAACTACTAGAAGAGGTTCCGGATAAACATAAGCAGATTTTGCTAATGATGCATGTTGAAGGTTATACAGCAAAGGAAGTGGGTAAGCGCCTGAATATGAACGAATCTGCAGTGAAAGTTACCGCCCACCGGGCGATTAAAAAAATTAGGGAAAAGTTTGGCAGGGAAGGATTGGGGTCATGATCAATACCAGCGATTTAATTGAGAAACTAAGCCACGAAGGGCTCGCAACAAAAATGCTGCCTAACCCAAGAACCATGGCAGGTTACTTGCTTGCCATTATTGCTGTTTATGGCATTAGCACACAATGCGTCCTGGGACTGCGCCCTGATCTTGCAACGCAATTAACCCGCCCTTTATTTGCGGGTGAGATAATTTTATTATCTTCACTGCTGATTACCAGTACTATTGCCTCTGTGTTGGCGATGTACCCTGATGCTTATCAAAAAACACAATTTCTCAAAGCACCTTACATTGTCTTTCTTTTTCTTTTTATCTTGGTGGGGTTTCAATTTTTTATGCCGGAAGATATTCGCATGATCATGCCTGAAGTTGGCCATGGGATGAAATGCACCATATGCATTGCATCTTTTGCCATTACACCCTCTGCCATTATATTTACATTACTCCGCAGAGGGGCAATCGTCTCTCAGTTGCAGGCTGGAGTTTTCGCTGCACTTGCTTCTAGCAGCATAGGCTGCATAACTCTAAGGCTTTCGGAACTAAATGACTCCGTAGTGCATTTAGTAAGCTGGCACTATATACCAACACTTCTATTTGCAATGATAGGGGCTTTTATTGGAAAGCTTTTGCTTAAGTGGTAAAAACACTTGTAACTCTTTCTTAGCTTTATACGAATCCTGTATAACTAAGGAGAAAGTTTATGAAGTATTTTTCAGCAATTATTGCCATTTTATCTGCTTACTATCCTCTCTCGACTCGCGCAGAAGAACTAAAAGTTGTTCACCCTGTAGTATTGGAACTATTCACATCGCAAGGCTGTTCATCATGCCCGCCGGCTGACATGCTGGCATCTAAGTACGCTGAGGATCCAAACATTCTTGTGCTTTCATATCATGTCCATTACTGGGACTATCTTGGTTGGAAAGACCCTTTCAGCAGCACAGACAATACCAATAGGCAGCATGAATATGCTCAATATTTAGGATCCAAAGGAGTGTATACCCCACAAGCTATAATTCAGGGCACTTATGATATAGTGGGGTCAGACGCACGTGGGCTACAAAATGCATTTATAAAAACTGCTAATAGCGGCAAGCATTGGATAACACCAACGCTTTCCTCCCGGGATGGAACATTGTTGATAAATCTGCCAGCCCAGGAAAATATACGCGCTAATATTGTTATAGTTGGGTATCAGAAACATTCCAGCAATGCGGTTACACGAGGTGAAAACTCAGGTGATAAGCTATCACATCGAAACAGCGTCACCACAATTTTGCCGCTGGGAGAATGGCATGGCGAAGCAATAAACATAACTAAGAGCACGCCTCAAGGAGATGGCTTGGCAGTGCTGATTCAGTCATCCGATAAAGGTGAAATTATAGGAGCAGCCTGGCTATAAAAGCGGGATATATTAAAAGAAATCAAATGTTTCTCCTGCATATAAAATAGACGCATGTCCTGAGAGTTATTTAAGTATACTGATACATAAAATACTACTAATTGATTTATAATTTGATAGTAGAATTAATAGGGCTTACTAAAAATTGAATTTATTTTTATACCCTATGTAACTTTCCGACTGATTGTAGCGAACTATAGTTTGTATGATTGTGATATCATTGTTATTTAATATTTTTATTGAATAATAAAGGTAGAAAAATTATACCTGTAAAAACCGGACGGTTTTTATATAAACTATTTATTTGATTCTATTAATTTTAATATAAACTGTAATAAAGGAGATTTTAATGTCTACTACAAAACTTGCGACTGTTGCTCTTGCTGGCCTTCTAACTGCTGGAGTTATGACTGCTAACGTTGCTCATGCACAGGATGATGCTGGAACCTCTGCAACTGCTCCTGCAACTGCTACTAATAGTGCAGCTAAAGAAAAGCACGCTTGCAAAGGCCATAACTCTTGCAAAGGCAACGGAGCTGACGGCAAGAACGCATGCAAAGGCAAAGGCTCTTGCGCAACTGATGGAAGCAAGAAATAGTTTTCTTGAGTTTTTTAAGAATGGCGAGGGTTTTACACCCCCGCCATTCTTCTATTTGAGTATCAGCTATGCCAATAAATTTGCCTCATCTCGGTTTTGGCCTTGGCCTAAGACCAAAGCATTATCCGCATATTTTCGAAAATCGGCCAGAGGTTGATTGGTTCGAGATAATTTCAGAAAATTTTATGGATACTGCTGGCAAGCCACGCAGTAACCTCGCTAGAATTTTAGAGCATTATCCTGTTGTTATGCATGGAGTTGCCATGTCAATTGGCACTATAGATCCACTAAATTCTGAATATCTCGCAAAACTCAAAAAGCTTATTAAAGATATTAACCCTGTCTGGATTTCCGATCATTTATGCTGGACTGGAACCGCACATAAAAATTCGCATGATTTGCTGCCTGTGCCTTACACGGAAGAAGCATTAAAACATATCGTTACCCGCATTAAACAAGTGCAGGATTATTTAGAGCGCCCGATCGCACTGGAAAATCCATCTACCTATCTTGAATTTAAAACTTCACATATTCCCGAGGCAGAATTCATCGCCCAAATGGCGATTGAATCTGGCTGCAATTTACTACTTGATGTAAATAATGTTTATGTAACATGTTATAATCACAGGCTCGATCCAAAGGCCTATATTGATGCCCTGCCCCTTGATCGCGTGGCACAAATCCACCTCTCGGGACACAGTAATTATGGCACGCATATTATTGATACACACGATGATTATGTGGAGGGTGGCGTATGGCAGCTCTACAAATACGTAGTACACAAAGCTGGCCGAGTTCCTAACACTATGGTTGAATGGGACGATAAAATTCCTGAATTTGATGTTCTCTATGCCGAGCTGGATAAGGCAAAAGCAGCGGCCAAAGATGCAGCTAAATACTTGCCACTTCCTGATTTTGCAAAGGATGAAGGGCGTTATGTTGCTAATATGCGTACAAAGCTCTCAGATGCCCAGACCAAGATGCAAGAGGCAATTTTGCAGGGTGAATCACTTGATAGTAAACCAGATGAGTGGATCCGATCCAAGGCACAATTCGCACCTAAGGAGCAATTGGCTGTTTATGTGAATGCCTATCGCTATCGTTTATATGATGTTACAGCTGAAGATTATCCCGTTCTACAATATTACTTAAGCGATCAGACTTTTGAGAAGTTAATATGGAATTTTGTCAACACAGTTCATTCAGAACATTTTAATATTGGGCGTTATGCGGCACATCTGCCAGATTTTATAAAATTAAATATGCCTTCCGATGTTTTTGCATATGAGCTGGCCACACTTGAAAATGCTATTTCACAACTTACAGATCCTGAGGAAACTATTCCGCTAGAACCATCGCACCTAGAAGGCATGACCCCAGAGGCGCTTATGGAATCAGAGCTGTATCCTCGCAAAGCCCTGCAACTTTTCGCCTTTGAATATCCGGTGAATGATTATTTCCAATCTGTTCAGGATGATCAAGCACCTAAAAAACCTGAGTTAGAAAAAAGTTTTATCGCTGTGTTTCGACATGAAGATGTAGTGTGGCGTATGGGTCTGGAAGAAGCAGAATATAGCTTACTTAAAAGTTTATTTAGCGGCGTTAAGATTGGAGAAGCCCTGGAAAATTTCGATGATTCGGTAGCGGAAAAACTATCGAACTGGTTTTCACGTTGGATGCGTAACGGTTTGCTAGCCTACAACGAATATAAAGATGAATCATTTAAAAGGAGCGTGGCATGAATAACTCTGAATCAAATTCAAAGCAGTCAAATAATTTTTTAATATGCCTACTTCTTTGGCCAATAAACTGGCCTGAAAAAATTGCCTCATATTTTTTATGGGCTGGGCCTCTGATAGCAAGAATTGTTGTTGGCTACACCTTCATGATAACAGGCTGGAGTAAGCTTAATAATCTGCCACATATGATCGAACTATTTAGGGAGTGGGGCATTCCATTTCCAGAAGTTTTAACACCATTCACCTCCGGTTTAGAATGTTTTGGTGGCATATTCTTAATGCTTGGCTTTCTAACTCGCATCAGTGGTGGAGCATTAGCAGTTGTTATGGTGGTAGCAATTATCTCCGCAAAATTAAATGATATTGATTCGTTGGTAACACTACTTGGTTTTGAAGAGGCAACATATTTCGCGGTATTTACATGGCTTGCTATTTGCGGTGCAGGAAAAGCCTCTGTTGATCATTTAATAGGCAAGACGTTTAACTACAAATAAGCTGCGGTATGATTTCACTGTCAAAAGACCTGAATATCTTATTATAGAAGCATAAACTAACAACTAAAGGAGAGCCTTATGCTTAAAGGAAGATCTGCAATAGTCACTGGCTCCACCAGCGGTATTGGTCTTGGTATTGCTCATGAACTGGCTGCTAAAGGAGCAAATATAGTTATAAATGGCTTTGGTGATGCAAAGGAAATTGATAATATACGCATTGGAATTGAAAAGAAACACGGCGTTAAATGCGTATACTCACCAGCCGATATGAGCAATCCAGAGCAAATCAGGGGGATGGTAAAACTTTGCGAGTCCAGCTTTGGCAGCGCGGATATTCTTGTTAATAATGCAGGCATTCAATTCACAGGACGCACAGAAGCATTTCCAGAAGAAAAGTGGGATTCCATTATTGCAATTAATCTCTCCAGCGCCTTTCACTCGATGAAAGCCGTTCTGCCTGGGATGCAAAAACGCGGCTGGGGACGCATTATCAATATTGCATCAGTACATGGCCTAGTGGCATCGAAAGACAAGCTCCCTTATGTTGCTGCAAAGCACGGAATTGTTGGCATGACCAAAGTGGTAGCACTCGAGAATGCTAAAGAAAATATAACATGCAATGCAATTTGTCCGGGCTGGGTTTTAACGCCGCTGGTACAAAAACAAATCGATGACCGGGCTGCCAAACAAGGTATAGCTGTAGAACTTGCTGCAAAAGAATTACTTTTTGAAAAACAACCTTCGCAGCGCTTTGCAACACCGGAGCAAATTGGTGCAGCCGTTATATTTCTATGCAGTGAGACTGGCAGTGCTATAACTGGTATTTCACTACCAATAGATGGTGGCTGGACAGCGCAATAGCATCATATAAAACCATAGATTTTACAATACTGATCGTCCTAAACTGGCCCTAAAAACTTAATCCTTAAAATCAGGCATCACGATTGCGCTGTTCTCTTGTTTTCTGGTAATTTCCGCAGCTGTTTTTTCTAACGATAGATAACGCTCAGGGCTTGTTGGGTGTGTGGTTCCCATGAAAATTGATTGCGGATTTTTTAGCGCCATTCTTCTCCAGAAAGCTGGTGCATTGCTTATATCATATCCAGCGAGTGCAGTAATATATAAACCCACATAATCGGCCTCTTTTTCATATTCTTGTGAAAAACTGGCAGCTCCCATTTTCATACCTGCTTTGCGGAATTCTGAATCAGTGGCAATACCTTGCGACTCAGCCGCCACATCAGCCATAACCCCAAGTACCGATCCAATTATCGCATGAGTTTTTTTGATATTAGTGTGCCCCAAAATATTATGGGCATATTCATGTCCGAGTACTATTGCCAATTCCTCATCTTCCTTGGCAAACTTCATCATTGACTCTGTTACATGAATTTTCTTGCCGTCCGCAAAGGCGTTTGTGCCTTTTTCCTTAGTTATATAAAAAGCATATTGGCAATTATCTTTTATTGTCTTCATTCGCCTGCATAACTGCTCACCTCCTTCTTGTATTTTTGTCCCAACATCCCTAAGACGCTCTTCGAATTCTGCAAGCCTCTCTTTTGAGGCCTTTTCTTTCCTGGCTTTTTCTCTATCCGCGGCTTCCTGTTCTTTTTTTCTCTCAACTTCAATTTCTGCCTTATCGATTTGGGGATAATTACTGGCTGTCCTCATGCACGATACAATCAGAAGCGCAGGAAATATTACTAGAGAAAGATTTGGGAATATTTTTTTATATATCATCAAGAAATCTTCAAAACTCCTTTGCAAAGCGGAAAAAACATTATAATAATTAGGAGTAACTTCGTCTATGAAATTAGTTTGCGGAGGAATCCGTAAAGCACTTTAAAAGGTATTTAAATTATGAAAATTACGTTCAGTGAATTAGACCTGCCAAAAAATGGCGCTGTGATGATAGGTATTAGCGATCCTGCAAAACTGCATCCTCTAGCCGCAAAACTGGATAAAACATTGGGTGGCGCAATTGCCAAAGCGATTAAAATGGCCAAATTCAAGGGTGAAAAGGGCGAAACAATCTCACTTGTTGCACCTTCTGGCAGTGATTATGATTTGGTGGTAATTTCTGGCGTTGGCAAGGATGAAGGACGCATTGACCTAACAGCGCAGGCAGTGGGCGCAGCAATTGTGCCTGTACTAAATAAGTATAAAGTTAAGAAAGCTACATTCGTTGTAGAAAAAGTAAAAAGATATGATGAGCTTGCAGCAAATATTGGCTACGGTGCCTTGCTTCGTTCATACACATTCGATAAATACCGCACCACACTAAAAGAAGATAAAAAAGCAACTTTCAAAGAGTTGCATATTGCTGTGTCTTCAAAGTCAGATGCCGAGAAGTTATTCAAAACACTTGAAAAAATAGCTGATGGAGTGTTCCTTGCGCGTGATGTCGTAACTGAACCACCTAATAAATTATACCCTGAGAGTTATTCGGAAATTGTAAAAAAAGAACTAACTCCACTTGGCGTTACCGTAAAAATCCTGAACGTGAAGGATATGGAAAAGCTAGGTATGGGCTCGCTTTTGGGAGTGGGTCAGGGATCAATTAAAGATTCGCGCTTAGTGATTATGGAATGGAAAGGTAAAGGCAAGACTACCAAAGATTTCCCATTAGCTTTAGTTGGCAAAGGCGTTACGTTCGATACTGGTGGAATTTCCCTAAAGCCAGCTGGCGGTATGGAAGATATGAAATATGACATGGGCGGATCAGCTGCTGTTGTCGGAGCCATGAAAGCACTTGCCGGTCGTAAAGCAAAAGTTAATGTGGTTGGTATTATAGGCCTCGTTGAAAATATGCCTGGCGGCAATGCACAGCGCCCTAGCGATGTGGTAGTAAGTATGTCAGGCCAAACCATAGAGGTTCTCAATACTGATGCAGAAGGCCGCCTGGTACTGGCTGATGCATTATGGTATGCTCAGGAAAATTATAAGCCGGCAAATATAATTGACCTTGCCACCCTCACAGGAGCAATTACAATAGCGCTTGGGCAAGAATATGCGGGCCTATTTTCAAACGACGACCATCTCTCCGCAACCCTAACAAAAGCAGGAAAAGCAACTGGCGAGAAACTGTGGCGTTTCCCAATGGGTGATGAATATGATAAATTAATTGATTCCCCAATAGCCGATATGCAAAATATAAGCTCTGGAAAAGGCGCCGGCAGCATCACTGCTGCACAGTTCTTGCTAAGGTTTATTAAGAAAGGTACACACTGGGCACATCTTGATATTGCAGGAGTTGCCTGGGCGAAAGAGGCAAAAGATGTATGCCCAAAGGGAGCCACTGCCTTTGGTGTTAGGTTGCTCGAGAATTTTGTTGCTGAGAATTTCGAAAAATAATTCTTTACTAAATAAAAACCCCACTGCTTATTATAGCAGTGGGGTTTTTATCCTAATAATGCCTATAAATAAAATTTCAATAGGCTCCCAAAATGAATTATATTGCAAAAATATCAATTGATGATAATTCTCTGGTTCGAGGCGATCATAACAAACGCGAGCGTGATCTTGTAATTACAGATCTACTTGAAAACAGCAGCATCTCGCTTTTTGGGAGCACTATTTCTGGCCCTTTTTCACTAGATATTTCAGTTGTGCAGAACAAAATATTAATTAACGTTGAGGGCTCTTGCCGAAATAAGGATGCAGTGGAAGTTTCCTTAATGCCAATGCGGCGGATGATAAAAGATTATTCAATAATTTGCGCAAGTTATTTTGAAGCGCTCAGGCATGCAGAAACGCGAAAGGTTGAGGCAATTGATATGGGCAGGCGAGGAGTACACAATGAAGGGGCCGAAATGCTACAAGAACAATTACGTGGCAAACTGGAGCTCGATTTTGAAACAGCACGCAAACTTTTCTCGCTTATATATTTATTGCAGGAAAAGTAATTAAGCCCGTCTATAATTGCAATTTATTTTTTACTTCCAAAATAGCAATTGCCCAAGTATCTTCTTTGCAGCATAAACAAAAAATCTAAACCTATACAATGACTCCACTCACGCAACGTAAAATCCGTAATTTTAAAGCAAACCGCCGAGGTTTTTTTGCCACGATAATATTCGTAATAATCTTTGTTACTACAATGTTCGCAGAATTTATAGCTAATGATAAGCCGATAATCCTTTCATATAATAATGGAATTTATTTTCCAGTTTTTAAGCAATATCCTGAGACTTTCTTCGGCGGTGATTTTGAAACAGAGGCCGATTATAAAGATGTATATGTAAAAAATCTGATCGAGAAAAAAGGAAATGGCTGGATGTTATGGCCAGTCCTAAAATACAGTTATAAAACTATTAATTACGACCTACCGAAGCCAGCACCTTCTCCGCCAAGTGCTGAAAATATTTTAGGGACTGACGATCAGGGTCGTGATGTGCTTGCCAGAACAATTTATGGCTTCCGCATTTCAGTACTTTTTGGTTTGATCCTAACTTTTGTCAGTTCAATAATCGGTGTGGCAGCAGGCGCGGTGCAGGGATATTTTGGCGGCAAAATAGATTTATTTTTCCAGCGTTTTATTGAGATATGGTCGGGCCTGCCAGTATTGTTTATACTGATTATTCTGGCCAGCCTTGTAACTCCTAATTTTTGGTGGATGCTGGGGATTATGTTACTATTTAGCTGGACATCTTTAGTGCGTGTGGTGCGTGCAGAGTTCCTTAAAGCCCGCAATTATGAATATGTAAAGGCTGCAAAAGCGCTTGGCGTTGCAGAGGGCGTAATTATTTTCCGGCATGTTCTGCCAAATGCTTTTGTTTCTGCACTCACATTTATGCCGTTTATTTTAACAGGAGCTATAACCACACTCACTTCCCTTGATTTCCTTGGTTTTGGTCTGCCGCCAGGCTCACCTTCACTCGGGGAGTTACTATCACAAGGAAAAGCTAATCTGGAAGCACCATGGCTTGGTATAACTGCATTTTTAGTGCTAGCCACTATGTTATCATTACTTATATTTATTGGAGAAGCGGTCCGTGACACTTTTGATCCGAGGAAAGTTGGCTGATTTATTTTTTACGAATTGCCCTAAAAATAACGATAACGAATATCAGCCCGCCAAATATTGCAAAACTTCCGCCTGTAAAGAATAGGACTTTGCCTAATATAGTATCAATATTCTGGCTGCTTGCGGCATCCTTCCTTAGCGCACCATATCCGCCCATAACTGCAAGACCCGTTATGTGCATAGCCTGCCCTATTCCATAAACGTAAGGCTGGCTCTTTGCCATAAAGCCTGCTGGCGCTTTAAAACCAACTTTGGGCATAAAATAATAAACAAGTCCCATAAATGCAAGGCTAGTGCCAACTATTGAGCCATGATAATGCGCTGGAATAGTAACATTAACACCGCTGATGAGATAGGCAAGCACACCGCCACAACCAAAAAGTAAGATTGAAAGAATGAGAAATGTCTTTGAATAATTACTTGAATCTGGTTTGTTTGATGCATCAAATTTTTTAAATAAAATACTATAAAGTATTGCACCTCCTGCAACTAAAGGCGTAAGCCCAAGGAATTTACGCATATGGATAGAGAAAAGGCTTACTGAATTATCCGAAAGATAAAAAAGCGGAGTTGGCAGGCAGCTAAGCAAGTTTAAGCCAAAAATTATATATATAAACTTTGCTGATAGAGGATTCTTATAGCCGCCGGCACCAAGCAACATAAACCACACAACCACCACTAAAGTTGTATAGCTGGCTTGCAAAATATGTCCTCCACCCCAAAAAATCCATTCATAAAACTCGGTGGGGTTGCCATGGTCGAAATCTGGTGAATGCAATCCTGCGATGAAAAAACAAATTACAGCAATAAAGGTTATAACGGCAGCAATATACAAACCATATCCAAGAGGATCTGTAATCATTGTTCTATAAGAGAAAATGGTCAGAAAAACCTGCAAAATAATTCCGCTTGCAAATATCCCAAGCCCCATGAAAAACACAGGGTTCTGCAAAACAGGAATATAATTGTTTTTCAGCGGGTTAAGATTGCCAATTAGTGGCGATAGAGCAATTAAAGCAGCGCCAAAGGCAGCAGCATAGAAGGCGGCTTTATAAAACATGTGGTACTTTTCATCAGCAAACCGACTCCAGAGCGTTCCGGCAATAGCCATGATCCAGACGAGGACAGAAAGGTCAACATGCACCACTAGTGAACTGGCGAAAATTGCCTCAATTGGCAAAATATCCTTGAAAAATGGGCCTCTAAATATAACTGGAGGTAATGAATAAATCCCAGCGCCTGCAAGAGCAGAAACTGCTAATACCAGCCAGTTCTTTACCAAATCATTGTTTGTTTGCGTCACTTTCCCCTAACCATATAAAATAATGGACACAGAATGTAGCGCACCATAGCTGTATTAAGAAGCTTTCTTTTCTTTCTTCTCTGCTGCCTTTTCTTCGCTTTTTGCTTTTTCCGCGCGCTCCTGCCTTGCTAGCTCATCCGCAGCTTTTCTTTCCTCACGCTCTTTTGTTTGCTTTACTGTGCCCATAAGTGTATCGAGATCGTTTTGCGAGCAAAGGCCAAGCAACACAGGGTCTTTTCCTGTTATATTGCTGTAATTCCAGTGTGTTTTATTTCGGATAGCTGCGATTGTAGTTTTAGTAGTTCCAATTAACCTTGTTATTTGAATATCCGTAACATCAGGGCAATGCTTAAGAATCCAGGCAACAGCTGCTGGCTTATCCTGCCTACGCGCAACTGGTGTGTAGCGGCTGGTTTTCTGTTTTTTCTTATCTTTTATATAAGCTTCAGTAGCTGTAACCAGCTTTAGCCTTGCTTTTGGGTTCGCCTCACAACGCTCTATTTCCTCTCTGGTCAACTGGTGTGACGTTAGCGGATCTTTACCAATTATCCCTGAAGAAACTTCACCATCTGCAATACCCTGCACTTCAAGTATGTGCATCCCGCAGAAATCCGCTATTTGCTCAAATGCAAGCGAGGTATTCTCTACCAACCATACAGCGGTTGCTTTAGGCATAAGTGGTAATGTCATGTTTCTATTCCAGTTAAAATGGTTTATCAGCCAGCACTAATACAACTTTTTCAGTAACATTTCAAGATAATTTTGCCGACATGTTGGCCAGACTCCATAAGTTTATGGGCATCGGCTACATTCTGAAAATCAAAAACTTTGCTGATAACAGGCTTTATTTTTCCACCCTCGAGAAGAGGCCATATATTTTTCTTTAAATCTTTTGCAATTTCAGCCTTTTGCTGAATTGCTTTGCTGCGTAGGGTTGTGCCCATAATAGCAAGGTTTTTGAATAGAAGAGGAGCTAAATTTGCTTCTACTTTTGAACCTTGAAGAAAAGAAAGGCATATTAGACGGCCATTTTGCGAGAGCGTTTTGAGGTTACGATTGAAATAATCGCCGCCCACTATATCTATAATGCAACCCACCCCCTCTCCAGCTGTCAATTCCCTGACGGCATCTACAAAATCGGTGTTTTTATAATTTATAGCGGCGGATGCGCCGATCCCTTCAACAAACCTGCATTTCTCATCGCTGCCCGCAGTTGCGTAAGATTTTATGCCAAACTCCCTGGCTATTTGCACGAAAAACGTTCCTATACCACTAGCGCCGCCGTGGATCAAAAGGCTTTCACCTTTTTGCATTTTTGCGTGATAAAAAATGTTGCTATAAACTGTAAACAGCGCTTCTGGAAGTGCGGCCGCTTCTATAAAATCATAATTTGCAGGAACTTTAAGGGTTTGTGATGCTGGAGCAACCGCATATTCTGCGTAACCGCCCCCCTCAAGCAGTGCACAAACTTTATCACCAACCTTGAAGTTTGTTACTCTTTCGCCAATTTTCTCAATTATTCCGGAAACTTCTAGCCCAAGTATATCAGACGCACCTTTGGGAGGTGGATAAAGGCCGTTCCTTTGGAAAATATCAGCCCTGTTTATACCGGCGGCGCATGTTTTGATTAGCAATTCATGTGGCAATGGATTGGGAAGCGGGCGGCTACCTTTTACAAGTTGGCTTGCGCCCGCGTTTTCAACCTCAATTACCCACATCTAGTCCTAATTCTCCGCTAGAGTCCTAACCAAAAGGTTAATGGCATTTTGGTGCATCGGGCTTTTAATTTTCATAAAATTACGAGAAACCTCAATGCACATACGTTGGTGTTGTGATGGTAAAGCTTCATGGCCCTCTTCAACATTATCAAAGAAGAATGAAACTGGCTTGCCAAAAGCTTTTGCTATAGCCATAAGGCGACCAGCCGATATGCGATTTGTACCCTTTTCATATTTCTGCAACTGCTGATGTGTTACGCCTATTTTGTCAGCAAGCTGCTGCCTTGAAAGACCCATCGAAATACGGAGTTCGTGTATTTTCACTCCTATAATTGTATCAACTCCTTCTGTAAACTCACTTTTTCTAGCCATGTTATATCTCCCATAAGCTATATTTCTATTCGGACTTAAATTGTCCTTATTAGCTTCCTTGCAACAACCGTGCCAAATACATTACGACGATGCTCTAATACATCTAAACCTAGGGTTTATCAAGGATAAAATTGTTATACCTTAAAGAAACCATGCTAAAAGTTGAATTTTATATGTAGCAAACGTGCAAAAATGGGGCGAAATATTGAAACGATAGGTTGCATTATGATACAAGAAGCCCCCCATTTCTGAGGGGCAATGATGATATAATTAAAGATTTGAAATTGCTAAGAAATAAATGGGCTTATGCAGCTTCAGGCCTAAGCAGTTCATTTATAGATGTTTTAGACCGGGTTTTCGCATCTACCTTTTTAACGATTACAGCAGCATAAAGTGACGGTTTTTCAGTACCATCATCTCGCTTCCCGCCAGCGATGTTGCCAGGCACAACCACTGAATAAGCAGGCACACGGCCCATAAATATTTCACCTGTTTCACGATCAACAATTTTTGTGGATGCACCTATATAAACACCCATTGAAATTACTGAACCTTCCTCAACTATCACTCCTTCTGCGATTTCACTACGCGCGCCAATAAAGCAATTATCCTCAATAATCACAGGGTTAGCCTGGACAGGCTCAAGAACCCCTCCAATACCAGCACCACCGGAAATGTGACAATTCTTACCAACTTGGGCACACGAACCAACGGTTGCCCACGTATCTACCATTGTACCACGATCTATATATGCACCAAGGTTCACGAAACTTGGCATAAGAACTACATCTGGCGCAACATATGAACCATTCCTTACAAAACAACCAGGAACAGCGCGGAATCCACCATTTTTAAAATCTTCATCTGTCCAGCCTAGGAATTTTGAAGGAACCTTATCATACCAGAAGCATCTTTCATCGCTAGACGCGGGGCCGCCCTCCATCATATGCATATCATTCAGACGGAAAGACATTAATATCCCTTTCTTAATCCAGCCATTTACCTTCCATGTACCGGTGGCATCTTTTTCAGCTACCCTAATTTTTCCTGAATCGAGCTGGTTAAGCGTTATTGCTACTGCATCCCTTATTTCCCCGGTTGTTGCTGGACTTATTTTATTGCGATCATCCCAATATTTCTCAATGATACTCTGCTCTTTTAGCATATCAACATCTCCATAAAACTTTATAATCGGAAGTAAAATAAACTATAGTTTTGTTTAAGTCCAGCAATAAGCCTACATTTTCATACTTTCATACATATTGACTTTGTAACGAGCTAATATAGAACATTTAAACTGGATTTAATCCCTTGGATGCGATTTTCGATATGTTGACAGTAAGTGGCTGGAGGTTGTTTTGGTATATCGCTGTGTAGTCGAAAGGCTTGCATGTCCTAGCAGCTCCTGGATGGTTCGCAAATCACCCCCGCCAGCCAATAAATGTGTAGCAAAACTATGGCGAAATGCGTGCGGTGTAGCCGATTCAGGCAATCCCAAATAGCCTTGTAGAGCCTTCACCTGCTTGCGGAAGGTAGATGCAATCACCCTTTTGCCCCGCTCGCTTATGAATAATGGGATATCGCTTTTCTTTGCGTAATCTTGGTATGACAAGTCCTTAACTATAAAATAAGGGCAAGAAATTATATATTCATTAATTGCGCTTCTTACTATGGGCAAAATCGGCACTTCACGCTGTTTCTTGCCTTTTCCGGTAATACGCAAAATGTCACCCTTTGGCGCATCATCAAAATCCAGACTAAGCGCCTCGCTAATCCTAAGGCCGCTACCATATAAAAGTAATAAAATAGCCGCATCGCGCTTTCCCTGCCAAATCTCTTTAGCTATTTCGGAAATACTTATGGTAGCCCCAAGCGCATCTTCTATATCAAGAGCTTTTGGCAGAGTCTTATCTGCTTTTGGGCTGGTTATGTTAAATGGCGCTGAGTTCTGAATATTTTTATGTTTATCTAGCCAGCGGTAAAAATTTTTAACTGCAGACAGGGCAAGTGCTGAAGAAGACCTTGCAAAGTCTCGTTTGTGCCGGCTGGCAAGCCAGGCACGAAGTGCGTTGGTATCCAGCACTTTTATTTCATTTAAAGAAACTGGTGCATTAAAATATGAGTTAAGAAATATGAGTAAGTCCGCAAAATTACTAAGGTAGGATTCATGAGTTGCTGCGGATAAGCGTCGCACGGCACAAAGAAAATCGCCCCACTCCTTAATGTTTTTAAGTAATCCCGGCTCAATTAAGCCCTGCACTCGACCCTTAAATTGGCCAAATATTAGTGCAGGATCTTTTTTTAGGATGGTTGGCATCGGCGACTAAGTGTATAGCATTTGCATTATCTAGAACGTAGCGAAGGATCTCCTAAAAAGAAAGAAGATTTTTCGTGTAACTCAGAATGATAAAATCACTATGCACCCGCCGCACTCTTACGTACCTTCACACTCTCAGATTTGAGCTGCCCGCATGCTGCCAGAATATCCTCACCACGCGGGGTGCGAACAGGAGATGAATAACCAGCTTCCTCAACTATTTTTGAAAATGCGTGGATACGGTTGCCAGATGAACGTTCATATTTTGCACCCGGCCATTTATTGAACGGGATAAGGTTTACTTTAGCAGGAATGCCCTCTAAAAGCTTAACCAAAGCACGTGCATCGGCATCAGAATCATTCACATCTTTAAGCATCACATACTCAAAAGTTATACGGCGGGTGTTGCCTCCAGGCGGATAATTACGACAGGCATCAAGCAGCTCTTTAATAGGGTATTTTTTATTTATAGGCACAAGTTCATTACGAAGCTCGTCAGTCACAGCATGCAGTGAAATAGCAAGGTTTACGCCCAATTCATGACCGCATTTCTCGATTAGCGGCACTATGCCAGATGTTGAAAGTGTTATACGCCTTTTGGAAAGCGCCAACCCCTCACCATCCATAATAATTTTAAGGGCTTTCGCCACATTTTCATAATTTAGGAGCGGCTCGCCCATACCCATCATAACCACGTTGGAGACTATGCGGATTTCTTTCTTTGATGGCCAATCATTAAGCTCATCTCTTGATAGCATAAACTGGCCAACTATTTCCTCAGCTGTTAAATTCCGAACCATAACTTGCGTGCCGGTATGGCAGAATTTGCAGGTGAGAGAGCAGCCAACTTGCGATGAAACGCAAAGTGCACCGCGCTCTTCGTCAGGGTCGGGGATATGCACAGCTTCAACTTCATTGCCATCATGCAGCTTAAGTAACCATTTACTGGTTCCGTCTATCGATTTTTGGGCAACCGAGATGCCGGGCCGGCTTAGATTATATTTTGTTTTTAAATCTTCCCTGAATTGCTTGGAGATGCTGGTCATTTCATCAAATGACTTGGCGCCTTTGTTGTAAATCCACTCCCACAGCTGGTTTGCGCGGAATTTCGGCTCGCCCATCGCCAATATTTCGGCGTTAAATTCCTCATGGGAAAGGCCGATTAAATTTTTCGTTTCCATATTATCTCCTAAAGTAATTCGGCGGATTATAACACAACTTCCCTGATTTATGTAGAAAAAACATTCATATCGGTTTACAATGGCTCTTCGCCTAATTTTATTCTCAGAATTATGAAGATATTTTTAATATTATTTGCACTCTTTCTTAGCCAGAGTGCGCGTGCTATGCAAGCAAACAAGGCAGATAACCAATCAAACATTGAAAATATCCCTACAATCGCTCAGGAGTATCTTGCAGGCGAGTTCGCAGCAAAGAATGGCGATTTTGAAACGGCGGCAAACCAATTTGCAGAAGCGCTCAAAAAAATCCCAGATGACCAGCTATTGCTAAAAAATGCCTATAAATTTAGCCTGCTTGCTGGCCAATATGATAAAGCAGCCGATTATGCAGCCAAATACCTGAAGTACGATAAAAATGATACAGGAGCGTTGTTACTGCTTGCTACAAAATCTGTAAATGATGGCGACTTTCCAAAAGCTTCTGCTCTCCTTAGTGATGTAAAAGATGGCACTAAAAAGCCAGTTGAAGCGATAGAGCAGCTAATAATCCCATTTATACGTATGTGGGTTTCTGCTGGCGAGGGTAATTTCGATGTGGCCTCGAACATGATGGACCCTAAAGATTCCAGCAAGCTTGTGTCTGGCGCATTCCTATCACTACAAAAATCCCTTCTTCTAAGCGTTTCCGGTGAATCTAAAATAGCAGAAGAAACATTCGCGCCACTTGCTGCTGAGAATGTGATTATGCCTTATAATCTGGCTAAATCATTAGCAACATTTTATGAATCTATAGGCGAATGGGATGAGGCTGGCAGAGTATACCGTCAGTATAGCGCCCAACATCCCACAATGCCAAATTTTGAAGGCGCACAAGCTAAAATTGAAGCAAAAAATACTAATGGCCTTTATATAAAAAATCCAAAAGATGGTATGGCTGAGGTTATAAAAGAAGCTGGCCGGCTGCTATTTAGCAACCAGCTATATAATGAAGGATTGTTATATTTGCGCTTAGCCTTAATCTTAAAACCTAACGATGATGAATCAAGAATGCTCCTTGCCAGTTATTATGAACAAGCAGGAAATACAGCAAAAGCCCTTGATATATATAACAATATTAGCAACAGGTCTGATTTCTATATTATCAGCCAAATAAGCCGTGCTGAATCCTTATATAAGCTTGGTAAAAAGCCAGAGGCCAAGAAATTATTACTGGATTTAAGTGAAAAAATACAAGCAAAATTTATACCGCTTGTAACATTAGCCGACTTATTGCGCCGCGACAATGACTATAAGGCAGCGATCAATGCTTATTCCCAAGTTCTGGATAATATTGATCGCAAAAGCATTTCGAGCTGGTCAGTGTTTTTTGCACGCGGCATGTGTTATGAACGCGCTGGTGATTGGAAAAAAGCAGAATCTGATTTAGAAGCCGCCCTTGAACTTAACCCTAACCAGCCTGAGGTTGTGAATTATCTTGCATATAGCTGGATTGACCACAATATAAATCTTGAGAAAGCTAGGGATATGCTACTAAAAGCTGTAGTAAAAAGGCCTAATGACCCAGAAATAATTGATAGCGCAGGCTGGGCTTTATATAAATTAAAAGATTATGAGAATGCAGTTAAATTTCTTGAAAAGGCCACAGAGCTTTTGCCGCAGGATGCAACAATAAATGACCATCTAGGAGATGCTTATTGGATGCATGGGCGACGTTATGAAGCGCGATACCAGTGGCAACGCGCTATAAAATATGCTACTGCGGATTCTTCTAATGTGGAATTGCTCAATAAAAAAATTGCCAAGGGGCTTGAGAATTAATGCTTGTTCCGGCAAAGCTTAATTTATATTTGCATATTACTGGCAAGCGGCCTGATGGATATCACACTCTCGATTCGCTGATTGTTTTCACCGACATTTGCGATGAAATTAACATCACCCCTGCCCCTCTATTTTCTTTAGATATAAGCGGTGAATTTGCAAATCTTGTAGAAAAGAACGAACGAAACATTGTAACCAGAGCATTCCGAGTTATGCAGGAAGAATGCAACAGGCCCGATAATATAGCTATTAAATTAATAAAAAACATACCCGTTGGAGCTGGCCTTGGCGGCGGCTCTGGTGATGCGGCAGCCACCTTAATGATTCTAAATGAATTATGGCAGGCAGGTTTTTCTAAAGAAAAATTAGGAACTATAGGTATAAAGCTTGGTGCTGATGTCCCAATCTTCATAAACCAACATGCTGCTTTCATATCTGGCATTGGAGAAAAACTGCAAAATACGCAAGATTTGCCAGAGCTTTATGCAGTTTTGGTATATCCAAAAAAGCCGCTCGCTACTCAGGAAGTTTTTGGAAGAACCAAAATATCTTCTTATAAAAAACACACCGCGCCTCAAAATGGAATTGCAATACTTTCATTCCTGAAGCAACAAAGCAACGACCTCGAAAGCGCCGCAATCTCCTTGCTGCCTGAAATAAAGACTACAACTCATATACTTGGGCAGGCAGAAGGGATTGAATTTGCTCGCATGTCAGGTAGCGGGTCAACTTGTTTTGGAATTTTTTGTGATCAAAATATTGCCCAGAATGCTCTGTTAGAAATGGAAAAGGCTCATCCCGAACACTGGGTAAGGCTGGTAAAAATACGCGAGCAATATTAATTAATCGATCACTACTTATCTTTTGTTAGGCAACTAATCACACCCCGCATGGTTTTCACTTCCTGAATTGTTAATTTGTTGCGGGTGAAAATATTGCTTAAATTTCTTAGCATCCTTGGACGCATTTTGCTTGAGCTAAAAAAACGACCTTTATTAAGTTCTAATTCAAGATGCTCAAGGAGCATATTAATTTCAGATTTTGTAGCAGGAGAGGATTCGCCAATTTCAAGGTATTCTTCAGGCTTTTCTGATCCATATGCAAACCACTCATAGCATAGCAAAGAAACTGCCTGCGCCAAGTTTAAAGACGTATTCTCAATACTGACTGGAATTGTTACAATACTATCAGCAAGGATGATATCATCATTACTCATTCCTGTGCGCTCTGGCCCAAACATTATAGCAGTTTTTATGCCTGCGCCATTTGACCATATCTTCTTCGCACATATGCGTGGAGTTACAACAGGTTTCACCATATCCCTGGGCCGGGCTGTTGTAGCATAAAGAAAGTTAATATCTGCTACAGCATCTTTCAGATTGCTATATATTTTTGTGCCTTCAAGAATCTTGACGGCGTTTCTGGCAACATCAATTGCATCACGGTTTGGCCACCCATCCCGTGGGTTTACAAGGCGTAAATCATCAAGGCCAAAATTATGCATCGCCCGCGCGGCTGCACCAATATTTTCGCCAAGTTGTGGGGAGATAAGGATTATTGCGGGTTTTAGAAGTTGCACTGATGTTCTTAAAAATACTTATGAAATTGTAAAATACTAAACTGGAAACAAATTTGAAACCTAACCGATATTTAATATCGCAATAAAAATACCACTGATTCAATCTAAACGACTTTACATTTTCAATTATCAGCCAGGATAAGCCGGTCCTATATTGAGTGAATTTCTGTAGTTAATATGTAGCAAGGTCTGTTGCTTACTAGCAACGCCCCTATAGTTTTTTATATCTTCGGAGTAATCGCGCACTCCGGGGGTTTTCTTAAGAGCCTTATCAAGGCCGTCCTTGATCTGCCTCTTTACACCAGCGCGCTGAGCTTCAGGCACATGCGCATCTATATATGTATCTATCTGTTTTCTAAGACTTTCTTGCACCATATCAAACGGCATACCAAGTAAATCGCTAAATACTTTAAGTACTGTGAGTACATTTTTTAACCATGGACCATTAGGACCATTATTCGGATTGCCCTCGTTCAGTAGCTCAAACACTCCTGTTACAAACCCCATAGGTAGTAACGTTACGTCCTTAAAGAAATCTGTTACAAGTATAAGGTCTCTTTTTGATTCTATGGCTGCTTTAATACGGGCTTCGTTAAGCTGCTTTTGCAGTTTGCTTGTGTCAGTTTGTGTACTTGCTGCGGGTTCATTGATTCTATCTTTTGTAAATTCTTTGGCTATTGTGTAGGCACCAATTGATGTTACACCTTTCATCATCCTCGCCCTCTCCTCTTCGGAAAGTTCTTCTAGAGATTTTCCATAATGCTCAGTAATCAGTTTGTTACCCTTTGAATGTGCATCAATGCCATATTGCAGCTCAGCACTTAATTCATTTATAGCCATTTCTGTGGCTTGAGCAAAAACTTCGACCTTATTTTTTTGCTTTTGATGAGCAACATGCTTACCTTTTCCATCACCATTATCTTGTAATATTCTCTGAATATGCTCAGTTCTTTTCTCTTGCAAATCTGTTATCACTCCATTCAACGCCTTAAATTCAGGCGTAGGCTCACCATTTGCACCTATAGTTTCAATCGGCTTATCATCGATTGTTTTTAGAGCGCCATCATACCACCAAATAAGCTTCCTAAGGCTAATAGGTAGGAAATAACCTGGATTTTTAGCCTCACGCTCAGCTATTTCCTCAATATCGAGATTGGCGTTAACATTAGCAACCTGAGGCAGATACTGAGACTGATCTGACACTAAAGTGTTTTCAAAACCATTTAAAGCCCGCGCATCGCGCGCAGCAATAACTTTATCTGCATGAGATATACTCTCCAAACTTGCCACTGGAAGATTAGCAATCCCCTGAGATGGAATAGTGTATATAGGTGAGGTTAGTCTTAAAGGCGATATGGGGATAGCATTAGCTATTGGCATTGGTCTAATCGGAGACAAAATACCAGCAACATCCCTTGGCTGGACTGTAGCAACGTTTCTGACTTGTGCGCTCTGATTCAACGACGTTGTGTGGTTAAGAGGCGATATGGGACTAAACCTAGACGTATTAAAAGGCGATAGTGGCGCCAACTGCTCGTTATTGATTGGCAGGGCGTTGGTTTTTAATGGTGAGCGCACCTCTATTAAATTTTGCTTAATCGGGGATAGCGGCGTCAATCTTGACGATAGCCTCAATGGCGATAGGGGGCCTAATTCCTCACTATCTTCTGATTCTGTAGAATCTACCGAATTTGAATTCATCAAATTTTGTTTAACAGGAGATAGTGGCTGCAATCTTGAAGATAGCTTCAATGGAGATAGGGGCCCTAACTCACCACTATCTTCTGATTCTGTAGAACCTACAGAAGGTAAATCCATCGAATTATTTCTAGGGGTAGATATATTATCCAATAATGTAGATTGTTTTAAAGGAGATATTAACCCAGGTGAGGTAGTGCGTCCCATAGGTGATAAAATCCCAATTTCATCTTCTTGAGTCTCGACAAAAGCTCCCGGAGCAGAGGCTTCAAAGGACATCCGTTCTTCGGGTAAAAGCACTCCTTTGTTTTCGCTAATGCTTTTTGTCAATTAAACATCCTAAATATATTTGCGTCAAGGGTTGCAATACTACCAGTTTTATCTCTCAATATCAAGAAATGTATAAAACTTCCCTAAATTTTAGTTATCAACCAATACCACTCAATTATATCATTTCCATACAAAATTGCAACAAATCCTGTAGCAACCAATGTTGGCCCAAAAGGAGTTGGAGCCCTTAAATTAATATTTGTAAGCATTATTATACTTAATGCCACAAAAATTCCTACAACCGAGGATAGCAATATTACAAGAGGCAACATCTTAACTCCTACCCATGATCCTATTGCACAGAGAAGTTTAAAATCTCCGCAACCCATACCATCTACACCGCGCACAAGTTTAAAGCCGCAATTTACTCCCCAAAAAACAAAATAACCAATAATTGCACCAAGTGCCGAGCTTTGCAAATCTGTAAAAATGCCATAATAGCCTTGCACTAACCCTAAAGCAATTAAAGGCTTAGTTATTATATCAGGCAAAATCTGGGTATTGAAGTCTATTGCCGCCAACAATAGCATTAAATATGAAAAAATACATACAGCCACAAATTTTATCCCAAAACCATATTTATAGAATAAAAAATTAAGAAGTATTGTGGAAATGATCAAAATCAAGCAAAAAGAAGTACAATTATTTTTGATTACCGACAACAGCGGGTATATTTCTATTTTATTGCTGTTAATATGCTGGCAAACAACAAAATATAAAAAACAAGCATATGCCAAGGCAAACAGCAACCGCCTGCATTATAGCTATACACCCTAAACTTGATCCTTGTAATACGCCGATTCAACAGTGAAGTGCAACATGGATAAAGGAATTGAGGAAAGGAGTCAGGCAGCATAGAATACCTTAAGTTTCAAAAAAGGAAATTCTATGTATACCCACCTGACCCAT
>Ga0114977_10000112_pt1 | contig 53158 bp, 123 predicted proteins | sample S_130805_MF_Meta_FD_87026 | JGI IMG/M metagenome (GOLD analysis project Ga0114977, IMG submission 87026) | Freshwater microbial communities from Lake Simoncouche, Canada to study carbon cycling - S_130805_MF_MetaG | ecosystem: Environmental > Aquatic > Freshwater > Lake | place: Lake...
CTCATTTGGAAGGTGTTTACAACAGCCAAAGTCAAATACGAGGTGTACCTACCACTCATTTGGAAGGTGTTTACAACCAACACCGGTTTGGATTATTATTGATTCAGGTACTATCAGTACCCAGATTTGAATTAATTTAAACTTTGGCTTCGCCAATCTCCGAAGGAGAACAGATTTGGGATTTGACTATTGGTCCAAATTCTGGGCAAAAAAATTTGGGGCGGAAAATTTTTTGGAAAAGGGGTCTTGAAGTTTTTGAAAGGTTTTTTGGGGTTGAAAGAAATTTGGTATTTGATAGCTCTTCTGGTATTTGACAAAGGATCGGGTATTTGACTGTTGATATGGTATTTGACTTGCATTGGTTGATCCTATTATTAGGTAAAATTTTGGTGGAAAAAATTTTTGAGTGACTTTCTATAATTTGGCACATTGATCGCTTTGCTGCCGAAATATAGTTTTACAGTATAACATCTTACCTATTATAAAATGGTGCTTTGGGATTGTAATTGATAGTTGATCTGGTATTTATAGTGATACTGGTATTTGACTATATACTATTGGTTTGACTTTTCAGGCAAAAAAATGGGGGAAAAAATTTGTGCGGGTCAGATCCGGCTACGGCAAGGGGGCAATTTAGCGGTTAATTTTTGATACGAGGGTGCTAAAATAGATACCTTAATTAAGCACCTTAATGAATAGGGCTATTAATCAATAGTATAAAAGTGGCAGATAAAAGGTCAAATTAATACCCTTAATTTTTAGGGTTATTCCACAGCATTCGCTCAGGATGTAAAACTGGCGATACAGTCGATACAGCAGGTCAAATCCCAACTAAGATATACGATTGTTATTTTTTAATTTACATTTTTAATAATATGTAAAATAAAAACCTCACAATTTGTAAAGTAAAAACCTTACAAAATGTAAAATAGAAATTGAATATCGTATAACTGCAAAAAATAATCCACTGTAAAGCCCGTCACGGTTCAGGAAGGGGCAGTTGCGAACCAAAGTTAATGGATAAAAAAAAAGGTCTGAACTTTCGTTCAAACCTCTTTTAAGTATAACCAATCAAACCTAATTCACCAATTCAACTTTTCTAATCGTAAAGTAATCATCAATACTTTCGTTAACCCAATGATTGAAACATTTTGTGTCCAATTCCAATTTTGCAATTTCAATGGCTTCATTCTTTTTGTATGCCTCAACTTGCATAACCTTGTTTTCTTTTAGTAGGTTGTTGTAGAACTCTACTGCAAACTTCTTTAATCTTAAATTTCTCATAGTGTATATTTTTTTGTGGTTTATACAATTAATACCTATCAGCGAAAGAAAGGTTACATTTAAAAGAAATTATTTTAAAATAAATTATAAGAAATTACTTCTATTATTTAATTCCGTTTTACTTTTGATAAATTCCATAATCTTATCGGCATAATAGGAACTTGTCAATTCATTAAGATAATTCATAGTTTTCCAATAAGCATCATACTCATCAGTTAAAATACTCCCACTAACAACTTCATTCTTGCTATAATAATCAAGGGCTTTGACTGAAAGCAATTTTCCTTTTAATTCAACTTGGATAATACCTCCAACGGCATATTCACCAATTTTAAAACTTTTCTTTGCAGACATATTTTTTTATGTTTTTAATTATAAAATAATTTTAATTAGAATAATTGCAATCCAAACCAATCCAATTTCAAAATCCATATTTACAAAATCTAATCGTAAAACCAATTCTTTCCTTATGTAATTAATAGTTTTTTGCATATTGTTTTTTTTCAGTTATTGTGTTTAAAAGTAAAGATGTTACAATAATAGACATAACCATATCAAACCAAACGAATAAGAATAAATCATCTTGTTTAGGTGTTTGAAAGATTAAAATTCCGATACAGCACATTATGTTGATTACTAAAATCAAACTCAATGTAAGTGCAATATAATTTATAAGTTTATTTTCCATAGTATTAATACCTATAATTTTTTGAAAGGTTACAAAGTATTTAAAATAAAAAAGGGATATTATTCATACCCCTTTTTAAACTTTTCTTTTCTTGTGTACTTTGACTTATCCTTGTAAGTTTTTTCTTTATGGATATTATACATACCCATTTCAATCATTACTTCTCGGTGAATACCTTTATCCATTTTTAATTGTTCCGTTTTGTTGATTTGATTTTTCATAGCGTTTGTTTGTTTGGTTGGTTGGTTATAGTATTAATACCTATCTGCATTAAATAGGTTACAAAAAAACATAAAAAAACTCACAAAAACATTACCTGCTAAAAACTGGTGAAACAGGACTGGCGACTGGGGGAAAACAGGGATCAAAATTTAATAGATATACGAATTTAAATTCCTAATTTACATTTATTTGGATAAGATTTTAAATTTAAAAAATGTATTTTAAAAATTAAATATCGTAAATCTATATCTTTGCGTATCGTTTGAGATTAGAGGGGGTAAAAAAAAAGATAAAAAAAATCATTTTTTTGGTAACCTTTAAAAATGTAATAGGTATTAATATTGTAACCAATTAAAAATAACTACTATGAAAAAAACACTTAATGAACTGATTGCAGATATTATTTCAGTTTATGGTTGTTCGAAAGAACAAGTTTTACGACTTATGGAAATCACTTCCGATATGTCAAAGGGTGCAAAATTTGCTCGAATTATCGGATATTCTTCGGATAAATCTGACCACTCTGAAATTGCTGACCACACAATTATCTTAAATTTCTCTTATGCAAATATGAGAAAAGATGATAAGGAAACTTTAAGAACTTTTGATGTGAATGTAGTTGATGTAAACAAATTCAATTACGATAGTATTGACACAAAAGGAATGGAATTGACTACTTACAAAAATGAGGTTAGGAATTGTTTACAAAATGCCTTGTATGAAATTAACAATCCTAAAAAGAAAGAAACAAGTAATGATGATTACCTAAATGATATGCTTGTTTTTAATTATAATACTTTAAGATTGTCAATTATCGGACAAGGGGTAAAAAAAGAAACTATTGTTGAAGGGGAATATAAAAAAGTAAAATCAGCACCTCTTACAATAGCAAAAAAGTTGATTAAAAAACAAGCCAATTTGAGAGTTGATAAATACAAAAGATTTACAATAGATAATTTAAGTATTGTAAACTTACAAGGGGAAACTTTGGAATTACAATAAAAGGTAGTCAAATACCTTTAAGATAAAACGGATACAAAAATGTATCCGTTTTTTTTATGCTCAAACTTTTTTTATTTTTTTCGTCCAATCCAATTTTATAAATTTCAGATATACGAATTTTAAAATCTAATTTACATTTTTAAAAAATGTATTTTAAAAATTAAAGTTCGTATAACTACAAAAAAAAGATGGCCTGTTTTCACCAGTCACGGTTCGGGAAAAACAGGTAACCTTTTTAAATCAAAATGGTATTAAAGGTATATGACACACTTACAAACTTTAATCTATTGTCTTTTCTTATTATTATATTGTTTAAAGACATTAAGAGCATTAGGTAAAAAATCAGAATATAATGATGATGCAATATTAGAACAATCATTATTATTAAAATGGGTTTTTCTTATTGGTGGAACTACTTTTATATGTGTATGGTTTTATTTACCTTATGTAGTATATCATTGTATTTTAACTTATATCAATTTATAATATGAAGAAATTTAGATTTCAAATAATGTCTATTGACCCTGATGATAATTCAGAGGACAATCATCAGAAATATGGTTGCTTTGGAAATGGTAACAATATAAAAGATGCAGAGAAAAATGCTATTGAAGAATTTACAAGTAAATATCGTTTACCTATATATTGGATAAAATGTGTAGGAGAAATTGATGAAAATGGTAACCTTTTATAATTAGATAGGTATTAGTAGTATAAACAATAAAAACTTAATTACTATGAAAAAATTACTTCTTATTTTAATGGCTGTGGGTTATGCCCTTTCAATGACTTCTTGTTCTTCAACTGAACAATGTTGGGCATACCGAGATTGTTCAAAATATCAATACAACAATCACAAAAATAGACCTTCGGTTGCTATTTCAAAAGGAAAGAAACGAATGAAACTCCGATACTAAATCGGGGAGAGGGTAAAAAAAATAATTGTTTAATAACTGCTTAATCCAATTAATATGAACAAAAGTCCACCCGATAGGGAGAGTGTATAATCTTAAATAATAAATAATATAAAGGGTTACCGATACATACGATAAGGCAACGGCATTAAAATCCGAGCCACGATAAACAAGCCGAATTAACCCTACGGCACTTAAATTAGGGAGAGGAGAAAGTCCCCCCGCAATATATCTAAATAAACCCCCGCTTCGAAAGAGGTGGGGGTTTTCGTTTTTCTCTCCCTACCTGAACTTGAGAATCTCCTCAGGGGGTTCAGAGGCGTTTTCAGGAGTAAAATTCCAAACAAGATATACGATATTCATTTTTTAATTTACATTTTCTCTCCCCTTTAAAAAATGTAAAATAGAAATTAAAGTTCGTATAACTCCGATCCAAATTTTCGCTTTCCCGTCTGGACACGGGGCTTCTGTTTTCTGTCAAGTAACCTTTTTCTCCTTAATCGGTATTAATTATATAACCATTAAAAACTTAAAACCTATGAAAGATAGAGAGCAAGATAGAAAACAAAGAGATAAAGAGATGAGAGAGTTCTTACAAAAAATTTGTGAGATGAGAACACTTTCCATAATGATTAAAAATGTCCCAAAAGATGCAAGTGGAAATGTTTTGGTAAGTATTGTAGGAATAAAAGATATTGGAGTTTTTTATCAATTTGTTAATTAAGAATGTAACCTTTTTAACCAAGATAGGTATTAATTGTATAAACCAAAAAAAACAAAAACACTATGAAAAATCTAATCGTAATTCTAATTGCCGTTATCGGTATCAGTTCTTTAACTTCTTGTTCAACTTCTGAACATTGTTGGGCATATGGTGATGTTAAAAGAGTTCAATCTAAACATTCAAAAAATTCAGTGGGTTACCACAAAAATTACAGACCTTCTGCTCGTAGAGGGGGAAAATCATACTCTTGTTATACATTTGATTAATTAAATCTATATAGGTAAGATTGAGGTTGGCTGACGCTGACCTCTTTCTATTTTGTATAGGGTATAAAAAAATATAGCCCAAAGATTAATTCGGGCTATATACAAAACAAAACACTATGACTAAGGCAAACAAAAGTATGGTACTTAATCTTAAATAAATTTAATTAATTATTTAAAAAAAGAAAGTTTTAATTTATTTATTATTTTTGGTAACCTTTTCTCTCCCTATGGGTATTAATTAAAAACGAACATTATGAATATAGGATTTATTATAGGATTTTTAATTGTAACTTTGATTTGGTGTGTTTTAGGTGGTTTCAAAAAAAATTAAAAAATATAGTAACCTTTTTCTTTTTGATAGGTATTAATTAAAAACAAGATAAAAATGGAAAAATTTGAAAACTTAATAAAAAATAACAAGGTTGCAAGATATGTATTCTTTGGAGTATTAATTGTTGGGGGAATAGGAAATGTTGTGATTGGAATGGTAATTGCACTTTGTATGTCAAATTAAAAAAATTCATAGTTCATAGGTGGTTTTTAGGTTAGGGGTTCGGCTGGTTACCGAACCCTTTTTTTTTATTTAATTATGTAACCTTTTAAAACTAAATCGGTATTAATTAAAAAACAAAAAAATATGAAAGAAGCAGTAGAATTTGCAAAAGAATTTATTAAGGAACATCCAAACCTTAAAGCAGAAGTAATAGATTTGTTGGAATTATGTCAAACTGAAATTGAGGAAGGAGGTTCACCTACACACGAAGTTGAACTTTGTATCAATTCAATTAAACAATTATTGGAGGAGGAAAACTAATATGAAGATACTACTCACAATTATGTTCTTTATTGCTCTTTCTTTAACAACTTATTTTATTGGTAGATTGTTAACTTGGATGGCTTATAAAATTAATCCAACAAGTTTTAAAAGAGAGTTTACGAACAAAGAAATATTGTATTCTAATGTGGCAATGGTTATTGCAATTATCCTTTGGTCAATTATATTCTATGCAAAACTTTAATAAATAAATTATGAAGATAAATCGTTATAGAATCAAAAAAGCATACCAATGTTATGTTGGGGGAAGAGAGCAAGGAAGGAATGTATATTGGTCAATAAGATTAGCATTATGGTGGTTCAGTTCGGGTTTTAAATTTGAAAATGACTACAAATACGAATAAGATAATTACCCAACAACAATAGGGATAAAAAAGGAAAGGCTACCGAAATGGTGGTCTTTTTTTTTGTCCATATAATTTTGGATGTTTTCCCGCCGCAGGAACAGCTCGAGTTCAGGGAGAGATTTCAAACAAGATATACGATATTCATTTTTTAATTTACATTTTTCTCTCCCCACTAGAAATGTAAAATAGAATTTAAAGTTCGTATATCTATGATCCAAATTTTCGCTTCTCCCGTCTGGACACGGGCTTCGTTCTGGCAGGTGGTAACCTTTTTCTCCCTAATCGGTATTAATTAAAAAAAACCTATATGCTTAAAAGATTTAAAGAAGATTTTAGAAAGGATTTCAATAAAACTTTTGTTGGAAGGAACTATAAACACCTTTTACTATGGCTTTTACTTAATGTAATAGCAGTTATAGTAGTAGGGGTAATTATGCACTACTATTGTATGTATAATATAATCACAAAATAAAAAATTATTTATTTAAGTAACCTTTTTCTCCCCAATCGGTATTAATTAAAAAAACAAACCACTATGAAAAAAATCATTCTCCCCTTAATTTTATTAGTTGTTACACTTTCATCTTGTGAAAAAATGGATGTAATGTACAATCATTGTTACACATTTGATAAAACAAAATTTGGTGTAGCAAGTAGTTCGTTTATGGTTGACCACGTTTTAACTAAAGAAGAAGAAAGGAATTGGTGTGCTGAAATGAATAATCGTGTAATAGAAAACCTAAAAAAGAGACAACCTAATTTAACAATCAATGATATTGATACCTCTTATGTTTATTTAGTGAGAGAAAACTAATGTAACCTTTTTAAAACAAATTGGTATTAATTAAAAAAACAACCACTATGAAAAACATCATCATCGCAATTGGATTAATTATCGGGTTATCATCTTGTGAAAAACAAGTTTACGAACCTTACAAACCTTTGAGTCAAATTCAAAATTCAGTGGATACACCAATGTATCATTATAATTTGGATTGGAGTGCAACTCAACTTGGAATAAATATAAAAGATTTAAAACCTTCGGGAATTACAAAACTTGTTGATTACAATTCAAGTACAAGGGAAGAAATAATTTATGGAGAAAGAGCAAGTTTTTACAATGCTGATAGTACAATTTTACTTCAATTTGTTATGAATTATCAAAATGGATTAACAAGTGGAATGGGTAGAATTAATGGAAAAACTTTCATTTTGAACATTGAAAATAGTACAATAAACATTTGTAATAGTTATCAAAATGTTGCAGTGGTATTTGACTTATTTAGTGGAGAAGAAGATATTGATAGTTAGTGGTAACTTTTTTAACTTTGATAGGTATTAACATAAAAAACAAAATAAAAAATATGCAAATAGGCGGAAAAGCAAGAAAGGTCAAACTCAATGTAGATTTGACACAATATGATTCAAGATGTGTTGAGGGTTCAACGGGAACAACAATACCAAATTACAAAGTAGGTATATGGGGTGGTACAGACAGGTTTGTAGCAGTTAGTTTTGATAATGGTGCAGTATTGGATATTCTGTATAATAGTTTAGAATTTATTGATGAAAAAAAGTAACTTTTTTAAATTTAATAGGTATTAATTATATGCAAAACATACAAATTAGAACATTTAGATTACACCTTGCTATAATAGGTTATTTGACTTATTGTTTTTCAACTATCTATTTCGGACAACATCCTTGGGCAGAATGTTTAACAATAGACAAAATCATTTCAGTAGTTAGTGTGATATTTATATTGCAACACACAATGATGAAAATAAATGATTTGTCAAGTAAATTAAGGTGGATACATTTTTTTTCAGTATTACTTTTTATCTATATTCATTTTATTAGGTAACCTTTTCTCTCCCTATTGGTATTAATTAAAAACAAAAACATTAAACCTATGTCAATGTACCGAGAAAATTGTGACCGATGTCACCAACCAACAAATAGAGTAACAACTATGAGTATGTATAACGAAGAAGTTATATGTATGAATTGCAAGGATGCAGAAAAGAAAAGAGATGATTACAATCAAGCCGTAGATGCTGATGTGGCTGAAATAAAGAAAGGGAACTATAACTTTGAGGGAATTGGATTTAAAGAAAAAGATATTGATTATTGGAGAAAGAATGCAGAAGAAGATTATCTTACTACACCAATTAGTGTGTTAAGGTATATTACTGAACTTGAAAAAATATTAAATAATAGGGGTTGAGATTCTCCCCCGCTTGAAACCCATAGCAGATGCTGTGGGTTTTTTGTTTTTATCTCTCCCGCATAATTTCCAATCTCTCCCGCTTGAGCCTGTTTCCCAGCCCGAACCCAGCCTCGAACAGGGGTCAAATTCCAAACAAGATATACGATTGTTAATTTTTAATTTACATTTTTATCTCTCCCGCACATTTCCCAGTCTCTCCCGCTTGAGCCTGTTTCCTAGCCCGGATCTGGCGTTCACAGGGGTCAAATTCCAAACAAGATATACGATCTTTAATTTTTAATTTACATTTTTTAATAATGTAATTTAGTTTTATAAATTCGTATAACTAATTTATTGATTTTAATTTATAAGGTAACCTTTTGAAATGAGATAGGTATTAATAGTATAACCAAAAGAAAACTAACTATGAAACTTAATGAAGCAAGAGATTTAGCAATTCAATTAATGACCAAACATGGTATTATTGAGCAAGGTTGGAGATTTGAATTTGACAATGCAAAAAGAAGGTTTGGTTGTTGCAAATATGGTTCAAGAAGAATTACCTTATCTTTGTATTTGACTGAATTAAATAAGATTGATGAAGTAAAAAATACTATTCTTCATGAGATTGCCCATGCCCTTTGCCCAAGACAAGGACACAATAGTGTTTGGAGAAGAAAAGCAATAGAGATAGGTTGTAGTGGAGATAGATGTTATAGTTCTGATAAAGTAGAAACTGTTAAAGGAAATTATAGTGCCACTTGTTGTGGTTGTAACAAAGTTCATTCAAGGTTTCGCAAACCAAAATATTCAAATTCTTGTGGAAATTGTTCGGGAGGTAGATACAATGAAAAATATAAATTAGAGTGGATTACAAATTAATTTGTAACCTTTTAAAATTTAATAGGTATTAATAATATGGAAAATAAACAAACAGCAATAGAATGGTTCATTAATGAACTTGAATCAAAAGGAGATGCTTGGGAAAATACAAGTATTGAGAGAATACAAATCAGTATTAAAGTATCTGATTATTTAGAGTTAAAAAAACAAGCCAACAAAATGTTTGAAGAGCAAATAAAAGAAGCATATAATAGAGGAAAATCAGCAGGTTGGTTTACGGCTAATCAATTAGCAGAACCAAAACACAATAGTGCAGAAGAATATTACGAACAAACCTATATTATAAATCAGCAATATGATAAAGAAGAAAATAAATAAAGGGGTTATAGAGGTAGACCTAAAAGGTCCACAAGGAAACGCACATTATCTTATTAATCTTGCTTCAAGATTATCTAAACAAATTGGTTTGGATGAAGATGAAATTATTGCTGAAATGATGTCAAGTAATTACGAAAACTTGATTAAAGTATTTGATAGACACTTTGGAAACCTTGTTATTCTTTATAGATAATTGTAACCTTTTTATTTATTATAGGTATTAATGATATGATTATAGAACTAAATTCAGTGGGTTGTGTAGTAGACACTGAAACATTATTTACCTATCCACAATACAAAAATGGAGGTTATAATGATGAATATCCTGTTCATTTAGATGAGGTAACGGAGGAGTGGTTTATAAGTTTAGATGATAATGATTTCGGAACAATAAAAAATATAATTGAAAATAGAAAAATTTAAAAATATGAAACTATACCAAGCCGCACACATTATCCAAGAAATTTACAAAACTGATGTTGATTTCATTGAGTTTGAAGATGGAAGTGGAGTAAAATTCAATTACCGATTGAAAGGTCAAAGTAAAAAATCTTTCATAAATTTGAAAAACTTTCATTATGGTAATATGATAAAACAAATAACTGAAAAGATGTAATTATGGGAATACTAATTAAATCAAACGGAGACGTTAGTGAAGTTTATCCAGCACAAAAGAAAGAATTTTCACTTGAAGAATTACAAGGATTTGTTGATGGGTATATTGAAATTATTAGTGTAGGTAAACAATTTATGGTTCTCAATGAAGAGGGAAAACTAAACGGATTAGATATAAACATTAAGGCAACGGAGATTTTCCAAAAACACTATGGTGTAACCGATGTGATTGTTGGAGATATTTTACTTGCAGATGCAAATGAAGTAAAATAATAGGTAACTTTTTCTCTCCCTATCGGTATTAAAAGAAAAAACCAAACCATGAAAAAACTTATTCTTATTGCATTAATTGTTTTAGCAACAAATGTAAATGGTCAATCAAGCAAAACAATTTCAAAACCAAGTGAATTTAACCACCCAGTGATGTTAAAACTTATTCAAGGGGATGGTAATATTTTTCGAATTGGTTTTATCCGAGATAACGATTACAAAAATGTCAAGGAAGATGTGACTCAACTTACCTCTTATTATGCAAGGTTTTTAGATGATAACGAATTAAAAAATAAAACATTTGTATATTTCCCTTTATCAGAAAAAACGGGGGAGATGTTAATTGTGGAAAAGAGTACTTTGACCAATTTAGATTTGAGTTATGAGGAAGCAATGAAAATCATTCTCCCCAAATAATTTTTTATGTAACCTTTTTTCTCCCTATCGGTATTAGTATAAAAAACAAAAACACTATGCCTAAATTCTATCAATCTATTTTAGTTCCTATTGAAGAAAACGAAGTATTAAAATCAGTTTATCCTGAAAGGATAGCAAATCAACTAACATTAGATGAACGATTACCTAATTATGAATGTTATGATTGTAAAGGAACGGAATGGATAATCTTACCCAAAGAAAGTCCTACCACAAGAGATAGTGGAAAACCATATATTCAATGTATGAATTGTGGTTCTTTCACACACTTATAAAGATATTTGATTGCTATGATTGAAAAGTCCCTACCCGAAAAGGTGGGGATTTTTTTTGCCCTTTTATTTTCTCTCCCTAGATAGAATTTCCTAGCTCGAGAGCCGTCCGATCTGATTTTTTTATAAACAGATATACGAATCTTAATTTTTAATTTACATTTTTAGCAATTCATAAAATGATAAAAAATAAATATTTCTTTCTTTTGTAAGAATGTAACCTTTTTTATTTGCGTAGGTATTATTAACAAACCAAAAATTAATTGTTATGAATACTAATAAAAGAAAACAAATTGAGAATGTTGTAAATTCACATCCAACATTAAATAAGGTTGCAGAATATTTGAATAAAAATTATAACATACCAAAAGACCAAGCATATAATAAATTCATTGATTTTTTAGAAAAAGAAGTGGAGTATATTTATGATAAAAATTTTTATGGTGTGAAGTGTTTTGAGTTTGACAAAGCAAGTAAAGAGTTTAAAAATAGAACAAAACATAGTGTAACTCACTTTACTTACAAGTGGTAACCTTTTTTTATAAAATCGGTATTAATTAAAAAACAAAAATAAAACTATGAGCAATTTATCACATCAATTATCACAATTTACAGGGACTCAATCTTATTATAGGTATGTAGGTGAAACTATGTTAACGGATGGAGCAAAATATCTTGCAGATGAATGTCAGTGTTATTGGTTGTTAGATATTATTGCAAGTTTGAAACTTGTACCTGAGTGTAAAGAAGAAGAATTTATGACTTGTACTTTTACAAAGAATGAAAACGGAGGAGGAGTATTTGTTGCTGATGATGGAAATGAAAATGTATTATATACCCAAGAAATAGAGTTTACGGATTTTCCCGAAGATGAAGTACAATTATTCTTTATTGATAATATAATTCTATTGCCTTCGGAGTATTAAAGAAGTTGTGTGTTTATGTTTCTAAATGAAATAGCCCTGATTTATCGGGGCTTTTTTGTTTTTTGCTGTATCCCAAACTGCCGGCCTGAACCTTCCGCCTCGAAATCTGGTGAAATTCCAAAACAGATATACGATTATTAATTTCTAATTTACATTTTTAAAGGATTATCAGCTTATATTATTATTAATATATTTATTTATAAGCTTATGTAACTTTTTAAAATTTAATAGGTATTAATTAAAAACTCAAAAATATAGAAAACGGATTTGATTTATTTGGTAGTGAAATGGAAACGGAAGCAAAAGTTTCCCAAAGTAAACCTATTGAGGATTACTCAATAATGTGTGAAGCCATACAAGTAGTTAGAATGGTAAAATCAGTAATGACTACACGCAGAGAGATAATTGATACAATTAAAATTGACGGTGCTAAAATGACTTATGAAAGAGCATTAAAAATAGCAAAGTTCAAAGCAAGTAAAATTGGAAATTGTATGGTTATTGAGAAGTTGGAAAGGGTTGTATTCTAAAAAGATAAAAAGAAAAAAGGGGGATAAATTTCCCCCCTTATATAAAAGTCAAAGTGTTTTATTTTAAAGTTAACAAATATTTTAATTTATTTACTGCTCCTAAAATCTCATCACGAATATTTAAAATATCGGTATCTTTTTTAGCGTCAAATTCATTTGTCAAATCAATTAAAAATTCACAAAATTCATTTATGTAAGAATTGATCGATATATCCTTCATATTTTTAAGCTTAAGCTCAGAAATATCATCTGTAAGCTCAATTCTGCCGTATTTACCCATACAAGTTTCGGTAAAAGTATCAATCAAATCATCTAACGAATCATAAATACCTCCGTAAGCATTATGTCTTGCATAGGAAGTTGTCTGCCAATGTAGAATTTTCACTTGTTGCTGAAAATTCATCATTTTAATTACACTTTTGTGGTGCATTTTATTTAATTTTATTATAAATAGACCAAAAAAAAATTCTATTTATAAATAAATGATGTTATGGCTAATTTAATAAAACCAGCACCTTTCGTTGACATACTTGCTTTTTGCATTGATGATAGTATGCCCAAGTTTAAACCTGATAGATGGGTTAAAAAGAATAAGTTGTATAGATTAAAATATATGGCTGAATCTTTAAACACAAGTGAAATGGCGATAACAATAGTAGATAATCAAGGTATTGAAATAAACCCAAGTGATAGTATTAAAGCTTTTAAATCAGAACGATTTATTCTTTTTCCAATATTTCTTAATTAAAAAGTAACTTTTTTTCTTTATATTGGTATTAATTAAAAAAATCAATATGAAAATTATCTCTGCACGAATTACGGCTATGCCAAAAAGTTTCTTTGACCCTATGCCCAAAGTTTATGTAACAATGGAAGATGGTACTGAACAATTTTTGTATGAGTATTATCCCGATGAGATTTCATTTTCTCCAAGTGAATTTTTGGGTTTGACAATAGATGAAGCAAAACATTTGAAGTTTGTTAAAGATAAAAGATTTTTACAATCATAATTGAAAATATGAAAGAACTTAATATAAAATTAATGGAGGCTATGAAACAAGATAAGCTCCTAGAAAAACTTAAAACCCTTTCAAATAAAGATATTATTAAATGTTACCGAGAAATTAATAAAGGTGGTATTATCGCATTCAACGATGAATTGAGGTATCAAATTTTTTTACCCTTAACATCAATAATGGTTACAAGATTTTTACAAGAAAATGAAGAAAAAGAGTAACCTTTTCTCTCCCCATTGGTATTAATAAAAAAAATAAGATATGAAAATCACAAGGTGGAGAATTAAAATGTTTATACGACTTACGATGTCAAATATCAAAAGATATGGATTAATAACAGGTATAAGGTCAGGTATTACCAGTGGTAAATACTTTTTTTATAAATCAAATAGATTTGACGAAAGCATTTAAAAACTTAAAATAAGATGAAAAAAACGATTAAAATTTATTCGGTAATTGACCGAGATGATAGTGGTCAAAAACCTTCATACTATAAAGGTACGGAGGAGTTGAGAGATTTTGCAAAAGATCGATTGTATAGTGGCTGGGAAACTAATGTTAAGGAAGATGATTTGGATGATGATGTAATTATGTTTGATTTTTTGCAAAATGATTATGGTGTGGATATTGAAGTTATTAAAGAAGTAACTATTGATGATTTACAATAATTAGTAACCTTTTCAATTTAAATCGGTATTAATTAAAAAACAATAACTATGGATATCAGCAGAACAGAATTGGAATATAACAGAAATAAGTGGATTGCAACAGCAAAAAAATATGGTTGGTATCAAGAACCTTTCTTTGTTCAAGTATGGGTTCACAATGGAGAGATTGTTGATGCAGTATCAGTAAGGGGTTTAGATAAAGATTATGTAATTGATGCCACTACTGATAAGCAAATAACTGATTACAAAATTGTTTAATTGATATTAATTAAAAAAATAAATTATGGAATACTCGATTGCTTATTGGGAAAATGAGGAAATGAGAGAAATTGGAGAAAGCAGTATGCACACTTCACACTCAGATAAGTCGGAAGCAATAGCCGAAGCAAAAAAACTATATTTCAAACAGGATTTCCCAGCAGTTGAAGTGGAGGATGAAAACGGAAATTGTATTTTCCACATATCTACCGAAGTTCCCGAAGGAGAAGAATACTAATTGTTTAAAATTAGAATAAAATGAAAAAAATAATTTTAATTTTAATTTCAATTTTCTTTCTTTCTTCTTGTGAAAGACCAAGAATTTATATTTACGAATATCATTGGAAAGAAAGTAAGTTTTCTAATTGGAACTCATATAATTTTTATGTTGATGATGTGTTGTCTGATGGTGGTATAGAAGTTTTTAGGCAAACAAACGATAATAAAGTAATAGAACAAGGTTTAAGTTCAACGGGTTTGGTTTGGCAATCTTATGTAACCTATTGTTGTAGTGAAAAAAGATAAATGTTGTAACCTTTTGTTATTTGACAGGTATTAATTAAAAAATAAAAACAAATTATGGGAACTCGTAATTCAACACTCGTAAAGATTAATAAAAAGTTTAAGGTCGCCCAATACGGACAATGGGATGGATACCCTTCGGGACAAGGTGTAACGATTTTGGAAACTCTCCGTAATTGTAACCTTGATGAACTCAAAGAAAAATGTTCAAATGTTCGTCAAATAAAAGATTACAAATTAAAATATCTTTGGAGTGAAGCACACGATTTGGCTGGAAAAGAAGAAGATGATAGTAAAATGGGATTTGTTTCGGTAGAGGTTGCTGATAAATTCAAGTCAATGCACCTACACTTACATAGAGATTGTGGAGGTGAAATTCTCTCCCTAATTTTAAAAGGTGCTGTTGAATTAGATTTGGATATTGAATTTGCAAAAGGTTCAAGTGGTTTCTTCGGTTGTGAATGGTGTTATGTTGTAGATTTTGATAAGAATGTTTTGCAAGTGTATAATGGAACTTACAAAAAAAATTATTTGTTAAAGGAATTTGACCTAAACTCTCTCCCCGATGAAGAAGAATTTTTGAGAGAGTGTAAGGAGTTAGAAGAAAATTAAAATATGTTGTGTTTTTAAAAAGGAGAGTCAAGAAATTGGCTCTCTTTTTTTTTGTCCTGAACTTTTCTGGCGAATTTCCTGAAATTTCTGGCAGTTCCGGCGTTTTCAGGGGGTAAAATTCCAAACAAGATATACGAACTTTATTTTTTAATTTACATTTTTACTCTCCCTTTTAAAAAATGTAAAATAGAAATTGAATATCGTATAACTCCGATCAAAATTCCGGCTTCCTTCACCAGACACGGGGCTTCTTTCTGGCAGGTAGTAACCTTTATATTAAAGATAGGTATTAAAGATAAATTGACTATTTTTGAGGTTGTATGTAACCTTTTAAAAACAAATAGGTATTAATTAAAAAAATCAGCAATATGAAAAAGACAAAAAAACTTAAAAAGCAAAACATTATCCTTAAAGGAGAGGGTGCAAATCAACATACCTTATATGGTAAGTTCAAAATGGAAGATAATCACGATTTCTTTTCGGAGATAAGTGTTTTGGAAGATAGTGAGTTAAGACACGAACAACCTAATGGACAATTTGCAGAACACAATACTTTAAAGATTAAGAAAGGAGAATGGGTATTGGGTAAGCAAGTGGAATATAACCCTTTCAAAAGGTCAATTTCTCAAATTTGGGATTAAAAAAAGTAACCTTTTTAAATTAAATGGGTATTAAATAAAAAACACAAACACAATATGGCTAACCCACTAATTCACTCAAAATCTTCCGTAAAAAGATGGGGTGGTAAAGTTGAAGATTACCTTGCTATTCACGAACTAATTGATAGTCCAAAAGCAAGTATGAATAATAATTCTTCAAGATGCTTAACCCACAATACTTGGTTTGCATACACAATTATTCCAAAAGTATTTGGATATAACATTGTGAACTCTGATGGAAAGAGTGTAGATAGTGTAGATATTGCTATGTTACATATTGCAGAAGATTTCAGAATGAAGTTTATTCCTACACCACAAGATTATCTAAAACATTTAGAAGTTCAAAAGTGGATGTGTAATGGAGTGAAAGATGTGGAAAACCCACAAGCAACCCAAAATGCAAAAGAGTTAATGGATAAATTAAAACTAACAACACAAGAACAATAAAAAAAATAATATGGAACTAACTGAAATTATTAAACTTTGGAAAGAATTAGGAGTTGATTATGTAAACTTTGAGTTCAGTTGTGGTGGAGATAGTATGAATGATACCAATATTAAAATTTATGATGAAAGTGGTTCAGAGATTGAATGTGATGAAATTAACACTTACATTGATGATAAAATTTACAATGAGGTTGAATTTTATGTGAACTCTGACGGACACTATCAAGGAGAAACTGGGAATGTAGAAATTCGTTTGAGTGATGATGAAGAAGAATTAGATTACTCAAAGAGTTCACAAAGTGAATGGAGTGAGAGATTAGAATGTGTTTGTAGAGTTAAGTTAGATGAAAAAACTATTGATTTTATTAAAGAGAAAATTTTAAATATCAATGGAAGTTCAGATGAAATTGTTATCAATTACAAAGGGGATTGTATTTTGACTGATGAAGAAGAAGTAATTGTAAGTGATTTAGAAAAAGATTTAGTTGATAAATTGAGTGAATATCAACCCGAAGAAGAATATGAAGGAGATTTAGGAGAGTGGTTTAGTTTTACCACAAATGAAGAAGGGGTAGAACTTAACATTGAGGGTAACTATTTGTGTGTAAATATGAGTATGGAAATGACTATTTACAAAGATGAATAAAAAAAACAAGTAACCTTTTTAAATTTATTCGGTATTAATTAAAAAAAACACAATATGAAAATAGTAATAGAAAATATCCCTTTCAAATTTGATGTAGGTTGTCGCTTACTCAAACTTAAAAACGAAAATTGCCCTTATGAGCAATTAGAAGATATGTGGAACGATATTATTCCTATGTCTTTCAAAGAAATTGCCCAATTAGAAAATTTGGAAGAACGGAGAGTTGGTATGATATGTTTGGGGTTAGATAGAATGGTTAGTGAAGTAAAACCTACACTTATCAATTCTGAAACTATTGAGAAGAAAACTCAATACATTGATAAGAATGGTAAGTTGGTAAAAGAAAACTTTTCTGATACTTATGAACTTTACAAAGTAAAGGGAGAAGTATTTGGAAAAAGTCAATGGGGGAGAGATATGGAAGATTGTTACTTTGTAAAATTCAAAGATACCTCAACGGATAGAAATTATATGATTTGGGTTGATTTGGAAAGTGTGGCAAGAATAAATTTTAAAGAAAAAAATAGTTATTTTCATTTTTCAGATGAAATTAGGGAGAAGATAAATGCAATTCAATGTATTGCTTGGACAATGCAAACCAATGTAGCAGAGGGTAATATTAAAGAGATTTTAAGACAAGGGGATTGTATTTTTGTGAAACCAATAGATAGTGCAACAATGGAAAGTCCTCGCCACTTAACTGAAAAAGAATATAGAAAGTTACTTGTTGCAGAGAGTTAAAAACAAAATGAAGATTTTAATTAAGAGAGTTCGGTTAATTCCGAACTCTTTTTTTTTGCTGTTAATTCTCCCTTGAGCGATAAGTTCAGGATTTGTCTGGATCTATTTTATAGCAGATATACGAATTTTAATTTTTAATTTACATTTTTAATTAAAATATTTGTTGTAACCTTTCTCTCCCTTATAGGTATTAATGAAAAAGAAAACCTATGAAAAAAGCAATTTATTTGATTATGGCAATCACTACTTTTAATTTGATTTCTACAATAATTATTTATCAAAGGTCAGATGAAAGGATTACTAAAATAGAGAACATTGTCAAAGACCAAAATTCATTTAAGGTAACTGCAACAATGTATAATGCTGAAGTCAAACAATGTGATAAAGACCCTTTGACAACGGCAGGTATGTATAAGATTAATCCTCACAAAGCATCTGAACACAATTGGATCGCTGTATCAAGAGATTTATTAAAAAGATGGGGTGGTCAATTTGACTATGGAGATAAAGTATGTATAAAAGGTGCAGGTCATAAAGATGGGGTTTATACTATTGTGGATACAATGAATAAAAGATTCCGTAATAAAATAGATTTTTTAGAAACAAAAGGAACAAAACTATACAAATATGATAATGTTTTGTTGGCTAAATTGTAACCTTTTTCTCCCTTATCGGTATTAATAAAACATAAAAACGGATAACAAAAAATGAATAAAGAATTTATACCTTACGAACAAGCATTAGAACTTAAAGAACTTGGTTTTGATGAACCTTGTTTTGGATATTATTACACACTTGATGGAAAAGATTGGAAATTTGCTGATGATAAACAATATGATTCACTTGATGAATTTTATAACATTGGTTCTAAGTTTACCATCTCAGCACCAACATTCTCACAAGCATTTAGATGGTTTAGAGAGAAGCATGATTTAGATTCCTATATAATGCCTGCAAGATTAGAAACTAAAAAAGTATATGATTATTACATTTGGTTTACTAATCAAAAAGAGGAGAGAGATTTAATTATAGGTATGAATAATCAATACACTTACGAAGAAGCAGAACTTAAATGTCTTAAAAAATTAATTGAGATAGCAAATGAAAAATAAAAATTTAATTGTAACCTTTTTCTCCCTAATCGGTATTAATTAAAAACGAACTAATATGTTATTGACACCTAAACAAAAAGCCGAAGAATTATTAAACAAATTTAGAAAATTTGCTGATGGTACAGATTCTTCTGATGATAGATTCAGCCCAAGAATTGAAAAAGAAAATGGTAAAAAGATTACATTAGAAGTAGTGGATGAAATCTTAAAAGAAATTGGTAATACACATTTCAATTATCATTTTTGGATTAGAGTAAAAGAGGAAATTGAGAAGTTATAAACTTTACTCCATTGTAATTTTTTTTGAAACCTAATTACAAATAGATGAGCAATTATAAAATAGAGTTTGAGAACTTTGACAAAACGAAGTTCAGCGGTTATTCAAGATTACATTATGGTACTTTAAAAATTGAAAAGTTAAAGTTTCCATTTGTGGTATATGAGATTTATGTTAGTGCTGTAAAATACCACACTTTTTCATTAAGTTTTCCCGATGCAACACCTGATAAAAGTCAGGATTGGATAAAAGAAATTATTGAACAAACTAAATTAAAACTAAATCTAAAACTTGATGGAAAGTAAACACAAGAAAATCCAAATTGCAAAAAACGAAATAATTGCACTTTCAAATAGGATTATCCCAGTAGAATGTGATAGAATTGTAATTCTAACATCTTCGGGACATTACCAAAAAGCATTAGATGAAGTCCAACAAATAAAAGAAAAATTAAATTTGTTAGAAAATAGTTTAAAGGATATACTTTTAAATGAATAATTTTTCTTAATTTAAAGTAACTTTTTCAGTTAAGAAAGGTATTAAAAATATGAAGCAGATTAGGACAGGTGATGTGGTTACCTTACAACCTATATCAAAATACGCAAAGGATAGAGAAGGAGATAAATGGGTTGTAGAAGCAATATCAGAACGAATTTTATTTGACGACCAATTAGGTGTTTGGCTGGGTTTAAGAGCAAAGGCAGGACACGATTTGGGGTTCAGGTGGGTTCATTTTACAAATGATAAACATTTTAGAGTAATTCAATAAAAAAATAAAACTATGGCAAAGAAAGAAGAAATACAGAGAGCGAGTGACTCCCAAACTCTGTAGGTTCGAATTCTGTCCTGACTACAAACAAATTAAATGTTATGAAGAATTTAGTAGGTAAAAAAGTTAGTGCTGTGGCAGATTGGGGTACTTATAAGGGTAGAACGGTAAAAGGAATTTTATCCGTTAACGAAATTACAGGACAGTATTTGGTAACCATAAAGAAAGCGACAGTATCTGTAATGGAAGATACAATAGAAGCCTGTAATTAAAAAAAAATATACATTATAATATCAAAAAATAAAAACTATGGCAAAAAAACAAGCAATCGTTCAAATTGAAGCAATCATTGAATATGATGATACTTTATTTGATATAGATGAAATTGATAGTGCAGTTGTAATTTGTTTCCGTAAGGAAGATAAATATACTGATGAGGAGTTGTTTCTCCCTAAAATGGATGGTATGGAAGTTATTGAATATATTAATGTTGGTACTGGGGAATTAGAAGAATAATGTAACCTTTTCTCTCCCTATCGGTATTAACTAAAAAAAAATAAATATTATGCCTAATAACATTACAAACCAATTAAAAGTTACTGGCTCAAATGAGCAAGTTGAAAAACTTTTTAATCAAATCAGAAACAAAAAAGAGGATACGGAGGAAAATAAATGTTTTATTGATTTCAATAATATCATTCCTATGCCTGAAAGTTTGAATATAACTTCGGGTAGTAGTGTTGATAATGCCATTCGTATTCTTAATGATGATAAAAAAGGTTTATCCGAAATGTTGGATTATCCTTGGGTTAAGGATGAGAACATTACTAATATAGAGGATTTGAAAAAAAGATTAATTAAAAATCTCTCCCCAAAAGATTTAGAACAAGGAAAAGTTGCTTTGGAGAACATTGAAAAATACGGACACAAAGATTGGTATTCTTGGAGTATAGCAAATTGGGGGACAAAGTGGAACGCTTATTCTCAATTTCAAATTGAAGAAAATATAATTTCTTTTGAAACTGCTTGGAGTACACCTTTTCCATTAATGGAAGAATTATCAAGAATGTTTCCCGATTTAACTATTGAAGTTACTTATGCAGATGAAGATATTGGTAGTAATTGTGGAACTTATACTTTTGCAAATGGAAGTTTGGTTGATGAATATAATCCTGATGGTTGGGAAGCAACAATTTTTGCTTTGAAAATTAAAGGTTGGGATAGTGAAAATGATATGACTAAAATGGTTGCCTCTAACTTACATTATTTGATTGGAAGAGGAACAGAATTAGATAGAAATTATGTCCAAAACATTGTGGAAGTTATTTCGGATGAAGAGCAAATAGATGATTTCCTTGAACAAGTTTTTGATGATTGTGATGATGATAATAAAGAAAATGTGGTTGAAACTTTGAAAGATATTGCTTTAAGAAATGAGTGTTATGAATTTCTTTCAAAACTTGGAAAAAAAATAAATGAATAATTCATAGTGTTGTGTTTTTAAAACCCTGACTTTAACGAGTCGGGGTTTTTTGTTTTGGATGTATTTGACTGGGCGGATCACGCTTCACCTGCTGGTAAAACAGGGGTCAAATTCCAAACAAGATATACGATATTTAATTTTTAATTTACATTTTTACTTATGTAACCTTTTTCTTTTTGATAGGTATTAATTAAAAACAAAAAAATTATGTCTTACTCAATTCTATATGATAAACAATTTATAAAGGTAGGTGATAATCTTTTTATCCCTATGGTTCAATGTGGTGATAATAATGTTTATGAAGCCGCAGGAAATGGTCGTAAAAGAGCAAGAAGTTGGTATAATGATAGTTGGATTGCCAACGGTAAAACAATTTGTTCAAGAGAAGATATTGAAAATCGTGTTAATGAAATTAGGAATGATGCTGTAAAAAGAAGTGAAGAAAATGTAAAAGAATATGATGAAAGTTGGTCTTACCAAGATAAACGATTTGGTTATCATACTGGAATAGCAATTTATGGAAAACATACCAGCAATACTACCTTTGGAAATTTTAAAGGTTTTTATATGAGTGGATGTGATGGTGCTTTGACTATTGAGGAGTTACTTAAACATAATGTGAATGTTTGTGTTCGTTTGCCTTATTATGGTTATGTAAAAGAAGAAATTGAAAAGAAAGGATTAGAATGTAAACAAACTGTTTATCCAAAAACAACGGATGAATTATTAAATATAATTAAGGAATGGGATGAATACTATGGTAATAGGGTTAGATATTATGTTGATTTCGGTTAAGATTGGGGTTTAGAAAATATAAAAAGAGAAAGGTCAAAAACAAAACAACGAAAAGAAAAACAATATATTCAAACAAAGGAGTATTATGTTTTAGAAGGAGTTGGTGGTGGAATGGGATATTTTGTCAAAAATCTTAAAAGGGGGTATAGATATGCTTATACTTCAACAGGTGCAAAGAAATTTATCAACGAAAAGAGTGCTAATAAATTTCATAAGTCAATGAAAAACAAGGATTTGTTTAAAGTTATTAAGAAAGAAAATGCTTACGAGATTGCAGTTTCAGTGTAAATTATAAAATTTTAATTAAGTTTGTGTAACTTTTTAAAAACAAATCGGTATTAATTAAAAAAATATAAAGTATGATAAGAAGTATAGACGAACAAAATGAAATGATTATTAAATCAAGATTTGGACACGATGTCCGTTCTCAATCTCACGATGCTTTCAATCTTCGTATTAATGAAGAAATGTATGAGAGTGTTAAAAATCATCGAAAGGTTAATGGTATAACCTCAAAGATTTCAATTATCAGAAACTATTTAAGAACAAAGAAGTTTGTAAAAACAACAATGTGTGTTTAAAGAATAAGTAGGTCAAATTCAAATAAAAGGTTCGGTTAATTCCGAGCCTTTTTTTTTGCCCTGAACTTTTCTAGTAAAATTCCTGAATCATCTAGGCGATCCCGGGGTTTACAGTGGTCAAATTCCAAACAAGATATACGAACTTTAATTTTTAATTTACATTTTTAAAACAATAAAAAAATTAATTTAGTTTGTAACCTTTTTTTTTCTTATTGGTATTAATTAAAAACAAATTAAAAAATAAAAACTATGTCAACAACAATTAAAAAAGAAGTAGAAATTGAAATTGAGTATTCTGAAATCTGTGAAGCAGTATCAGACCTTGATAGACAAGAAAAACTATCATTAGTTCAAGATTGTGAACTTTTAACTGACCAAAATGTCATTGATTACATTGATAATCTTGATTCAGAAGAAAAACTAAAAATTGCAGAAAAATGTGATTTGATAGATAATGATGTAATTGAGAGTCATATTTCAAATCTTTCCGAAGATGAAGTAAAAGATTTACTTGATAATGCTGGTCATGAAGATTTGTTAAAAGGTGGTTCTTCAATGTCTGAAAATGATGAGATATTGTTAAATATTGTTAAAAAACGACTTTCAAGAAAAGATATTGAGAGAGTTGTTGAAAAAAATGATATGGCAACTTTGATTAAAGCCCTTATTGGAATCCTTGAAGATTAATCTTATTGGAAAAACTAAAATGGAAAATAAAACAAAAATAGATTTCAAATTGACCTTCTCCTTTGATGGAGAATTTCCTGAGGAGGAGGTCAAAAACCTGATGGATAAGATATCAGATGCTTTATATCACGAATATTCAAGTGGTAACGGGTTCGTTCCTGATGACGGGGAAGTGATGACTGATGGTATCCAAATTAAATACCGTGATTTATATTTGATGGATAAATTCTATGATTCAGAATCAAAAGGTAGGAGAAAAGAATATCTTGACTTTACTGACAAGGATTAGTATATTTATAACATGGATGCAAATGTTTTATATAATCAACTTGACCGTTTAAAATCTTCGATAATTATTGATCTAAATAATGATCTGAAAACTAACCCTGAGGAAATAATATTCTCTAAAACATATTATTATGTAAACCCAGAGAATCCGGATGAAGTTTATTCTATATATGGGACTCAAAATGGTGTGTTATTAGCGGATTCTTTTTTGGTTGGTATTACGGCTTTAGGTATTGCAAGTTTACCTATTGATGTTCTTATATTCATAAAATCACAAATAGAACATTATAGAAATTTAATGATGATTAGGTCAAGAGTGTAACCTTTTTATTTTCCATAGGTATTAATTAAAAAATCAATAAAATGGAAAACGAAAAAATGCCCCCACAAACAATTGAAATTGGAGTTTATTGGTACAAAGATGATGATGGTAAAATTGTTTTTGATATTGAAGAAATGCAACGAGAGTTAGAACAAAAAATAAAAGAGTTAGAGTCATAAAAGAAAGGGGAGGAAAAAAATCTTCCCCTTTTTTAATTTAAAATGGTAACCTTTTAAAATCGAATAGGTATTAATTAAAAAAAAGATGATAACAAATAAAGAGGTATTTGACAAAGGAAAAGGATTAGAACATTATCATTCTGATGTAAATCAAAATAAAGAAATTGAAAAAAACGGCTCGATAGAGAATGTGGTTTTATTCAATGGTAAGAAGTATTGTGTTATTACCGACTGGAAAAATAGTGTTCGCTGGTGTGATGAAATTGCTGAGGAAATTCCTAATGATTAAGTAACTTTTTCTCTCCCTATCGGTATTAATTAAAAAACAAACAATATGGTTAATAAAAAGAAAAAAGAAATAACTTCATTACTAATAGATATTTTCGACAGGATAAATATCGACACTCCAAGCAACTTTGAAGAAATTCTTGAATTCGTATATGAGGATGTGTGTGAAACTGCCGATAAGGAAAACTGGCATGATGGGGATGTCGCCATAGGATTCAGAAGATGGATTGAATCAAATGAAAAAATATAACAACTAAAAAATAAACAATATGCTTAAAACTTATTTAGAGGTTCGTTGTGATTATCGTGAACCCGATACAAACAAATACTATATTGATGCTTGGGATAGTGAAGATGATGATGCAGAAGGTAAAACTCTTGCCACTATTGATGAAGATGGTATAATTGAATGGAAAGTTGGTAATAGTATTGGTTGGGTAGCCAACAAAGAACTACAAGCAAATGTTTGGGAAGCAATAGAAGAAGCAAAAGAAAAACAAAGAGAACATAAACAAGAGTTGGTTGATAAGTGTATAGAAGAAATTAAAGAAGATGTTTCAAAAGGAGATGTAACTGCTATTGATGAGTTGTTGATGTTTCTCCCTACTAAATACTTGAAAGGATATTTACCCGAAGATTTAAGTTAATAATAGGTAACCTTTCTCTCCCTTATCGGTATTAATTAAAAAACAAAATGGCAAAACAACAGAAATTAGCACAAAGGGAAACTTATAGTAACGGACACATTATTTCTATTGGTTTGACAGGTAACATAGGTTATGTTTCCATTGAGGATAATAATCTTTATCCCGATAGTGATAGCCGTTCAAATAGAAGGGATTTAATGTTCAATAGAATTATGATACCTTGTATGACAAGAGAAGATTTAAAAGATTTACATACCACTATTGGAGAAGTATTAAAAAATTCAAAATAATGAAATTAATCGAAACTGAATTTTCCTATGATGAAGGAATGTCAAAGGAATGTAAACGGAATGGTGTAATAAAACATTCTCGTCATACAATTAATGTTCAATATATTGTTAGTATTACTGAGTGGGTTGGTAAATTGATTCACGAGGGAAAAACGGGAACTCAAATTATTGATATTAATGGAAATAAATATATTGATGGCCGAACTTATGATGATTTTATTAAATATTTAAGCATAAAAAAACCATTCGTTTAATTATCCTTGAAAAGTTCAAAGTAAATTGTAACCTTTCTATTTCTTATCGGTATTAATTAAAAAACAAACAAAATGGATAATAAAGAATTAATTGGACACATAGGTGTCGATAGTGGTCAAGTTATGATTGTTGACCCTTGTTATTTATCAAAATGGGAGGATAACGATTTCAATTACACAACAGGTATCAAAAACAAAAAAACAGGTCGTATTATTTGTTGTTGGGATAAAGTAGAAGGAATTGGAGTAATAAGATGGGATTCTCCCTTACCCGATTTTGATAATAAAAGTATGAATGAACTTGCCGAAGACAAAGAGAATTGGGAAAAATATGATGTATATCCCGACAAAGGTCAATTTAATTATTCGGGAGTTTGTGGAGTAACTTCACAAGATACTCACGGAGAAATTGGTATGCAAACTGCTGTTGCAAGTTCAACATATATGGGTGATGGTTGTTATCCAGTGTATGCAATAAAAGATGAAAGAGGTAGAGTTAAAAAACTTATCATTGATTTCTATGGAGAGGATGAAGAAAATGATGATGATATGTAACCTTTTAAATTGTAATTGGTATTAATAATATAACTTAAAAAAATAAAAAAATGGAAGATTTTATGGAAATGATTTTTGCACTCGTAATTATGGTAGGTTTCTCCCTATTGGTTGCACAAATGTCAAAGGAAAAAGATATTGGGTTTTGGACTTTGTTTGCTTGTTCTCTATTGTTAACACCTTTGGTCGGTTTGATTATTGGTTTGTTTGCAAAGAAGAAACAAAAAGAAGGAGAGGTGATTATGCCTTCACCTGAACAAGAAAGTTTCTTATCAAGGTTCACATCAAAGAAAAAAGATAGTAATGAGAAAAATGATAATATGGATATGCCTAATTTTGATAACCCTAAATAGTTGTGGGACTACAAAAAATAGCAGTCATATAAAATATCCTTATAAGGATAAACATAATAGAACTTGGTTCTAACAAAGGAGGTCAAATCGACCTCCTTTTTTTTTGCTTATATTTTTCTGACAGATTAACAAAATCAACTAAGCGAATACGCCTGAAAATCAGGTCAAATTCCAAACAAGATATACGAACTTTAATTTTTAATTTACATTTTTTAAAAAGAAAAAAAATTATTTTATTTGGGTAACTTTTTAAATTTAGATTGGTATTAATAACAAATCAAAGCAAAATGGATAATCAAACAAAAGAAAAAATTAAAGGTATTCTTACTACACTTCGTGATTCTTGTAGAGAAGGTGAAGATGGTACTTGGGATTGCTCTACTGATGAGGGTAAAGAAGGTTTCCTTTATATGTCAGAAGGTTGTGAAGCGATTGCAAAATTACTTGATATTAATTTAAAGCCTTATTATAATGATAACGAGAATGAGTAAAACAGAGTTTTTTGAAAAGAACGGACACCGACTTGTAAAAGTTTGGGAAGATGATGTAGAAACTGGAGATTTTATGCTCATGGCTCCTGAAGAGGATGATATGGCTAAAGATTATGAATCCAAAGGATATGAAGTTTTTACAGTTTATGAACCCTCAAAAGATGGAGAGGATGATATTATTGAGAATGAGTTTAATCTTGGAAACAATCCTTTTAAAATTGGATATTTAATTTTAGAAAAAGAGTAACCTTTTAAATTTAAAATGGTATTAAATAAAAAAAACAAATTATGCCCTTTATCGTAAAATATGCTGTTATCAAAGAAAATGATACAGAAATGATGGTTATTGTTCAAGATGGTGGAATTGCCACTTGTCATCACAATGGAGAATATATCCTAACTGAATACTATCAAGACCGCATTGAAAAAGAAAATGTTGGCTCAGAGGATTTTTGGGATATTCTCGGAGAAGGTAAGGTGTATCTAAAAGATTGGGAAGATAAACAAACTTGGGATGAACAAGTGGTGCAGGATATGTTGAATTGGTTGTATGCTGCAACGGAAGATGTTGTATTTGTAAAGTGTGAACTTGACTTTAAAGATAATGATGCAGTTAAAAACTTTATTACAGAAGAATAAAAAAATGGCAAAGAATAAAAAAGAAACAACCTTCATTGATTTGGAAGATTTGAGAAGTGAATATGAATCAACTCACCTTCACTATTTTCAAAAAAACTCTATGAGTTTTGAGAAATGGTTAAAGAAAGAAAAGGGTATTGATGGTATTATCTCCATAAAAAAAAATAAAAAATAAAAAACAATATGCAAGAAGAAATTAAAAAACTTATTAAAGTTTACGAAATCCAAAAAAGGGAATATGATTTAATATTGGATAAAATCAATGAAAAAGGCATAGAAGATTTAGATTTTGAGGAAACAGAAACCTATGGTGTTTTCTTGGGTAAATCTGAATTATATGAAAATGTTATTGATGACCTTAAACAATTAATTTCTTAATAGGTAACCTTTTCAAAAGTAATCGGTATTAATTAAAAAAACAAAAAACAAAAAACTATGGGATTAGATATGTATCTCCGCAAAAAAATCTATATCGGAGCAAACTTTGAACACAATAATGTAAAAGGAGTAATTTACCTTACAAAAGGAGAAAATCATACTCCTGTTAAAGTAAATCTTAACAAAGTAACTTATATTATTGAAGATGCAGGTGATTGGAGAAAAGCAAATCAAATTCACGCTTGGTTTGTGGAGAATATTCAAGAAGGAGAAGATAATTGCAAGGAATACTATGTTTCTGATGATAAATTAGAAGAATTGTTATCACTTTGCAAAAAAATAAAAGCAAATCCCACACTTGCACCTGAACTTTTACCTACACAAGATGGATTCTTTTATGGGAGTACTGATTATGATGAATATTATTGGGAAGATATTGATAGTACAATAAAAATCATTGAGGATGTTTTTTCTGAAAAAGAAGAAAATGGATATTATCCTTTTGAAGTTTATTATCAATCTTCTTGGTAACCTTTCTCTCCCTTATAGGTATTAATTAAAAAAACAAATATGGAACTCAACGAAAAAGCAAAAGACCTTGCAACTGAAATCACTGATTATGTAAATCGTGGTAATCGTGATTGTGGAAAAGAATTAGCTGTGGCTTTATCCCGTGAACATAGAACTCTCCAGCAAAGTACAATGAAGATATTCCTTGAATTTATTGAACTCGCTGCCAGTGATGATTATATGACAGATGGTAGAAATGAAGAAACCAAAAAAATGTCAAAGAGATTGATTCAGGGATTCATTCAAACAATAGCAAAAGAAACAAATTTGCCTGAGAGTGAAATTCTAAAAAACTGGGATGTATATAAACCTTCAAGATGGTTACCTTTAATTTAAAATATGGAACAAATGTCTAAACCCGACCCTATTATTTATGTCAAAGTACTGGAGATATTCTTGGACAGAATGACTGTCAAAAAAATAATCCCGATAGAGTATGAAAACGCCATCAACGAAGTAAAATTCGATATGATGAATATGTTTCCTGATGAGGAAAACAAACAAGCATTTAAGTTAATAATTAAAAACTTCGAGGAAGCAACTGACCTGAAGGGTTGGTATGAAGAATAAAAAATAAAAAACTATGGGAAATTTAGCAGGACAACTTACAACAGGAAAAGTAAAGATCTCCCTTGATCCTGATAAAATAGAACAAGGTCTTTATGATTTGATTTCATTTGACCTTGACTTTACAGAGAATGAGGAATATTTCCGAAAAGACACTATCTCTCTTGGATATGAAAACGAAGCAGAAAGGTTAGCAAAAGAATATGTTGCTGAAAGAAAGATAACCAACAAAGAAGAATTGTTTGATTGTTGTCAAGAATTGTTGGGAATGGTATTTGACTCTTCCTTTTATGGAGAATGGAATTTGGAAGTGTTTGAAAATAAAATAGAAAATGAATATGTAGTTTTTTATTCTTACATATCGTAACCATTTAAATTATAATTGGTATTAATCAGAAAAATAGTATGTCAAATAAAGAACTTAAATTCGAAATTTACTGGGAAGATATTACTCCGCAACCTTCAAAAGGCACTTATGAATTGTACCACTATGGAGAAATAGAGTTTTTGGATGAAGAATATCCATTTACATTAGTTGAAATGTACAATGATAACATTGGAAATACAGAATATGAAGTTACTTGGGTAGAAGGTACTCCTGATAGTTTTGTTTCTGAATTAGAAAAGGCCATTAAAGATTCTTATCAAGATGAATTGTGGAAACAAGAACAAGAAGAAATCTCAGAGCATAAACGCTTAAAAGATATTGATGATGAAAAATCGTGGAATGGAGTAAAATAATTAATGATGAAAAGTAGATTTATATTTTATTTAAAAGACGGTGTTGTTTATTACGATGATAAAAAAAACAAAAGGTTCGTTGCTGTAAAAAACCCTGATATCTTTGTTTCTTATGTATCAATGGATCCTGACGAAGTGGATACCTACAAAGAAATTGATGCCAGTTCTAATGCACTTCATTATAGAACTGCGCCCGAGAAACTGTTGAGGATTTTGACTGATATGCGAACCGTTATGTATTTGACGGAAGATTCTTTTTTAAATGTTTCGAAGCAAGTAAATAAATATCTGGATGATATTGAGGATTATGAAAGGATGTGTATTATCCGTGATATCAAAGAATACTTCTTTTTGCAAAATTCAAAAAAGAAAGCGGAGATAGAAGATTACATTAAACATCACAATAAAGCAAAAAAATAATTTTTCTTTGTAACCTTTCTCTCCCTTATCGGTATTAATTAAAAAACAAAACATGAAACTTGACTCTAAATTACTTTACAGTGAACAAGAAGTAGATTGGTCTATTGGTGTTGATGAAGCAATCAAAAAATCAAAAGATAATCTTAATAAACTTATTTCTTTATCAATTCAAGCACAACCCAAACATCCTTATTTAGGAAATTACTTTCGCTTAAATGTTGCAGATGGATATGTTTATTATCAAACTATTGAGTATGATAAAAAGAAAGAAAAATATCTTTGTATTCGTTGTGCAGGTATTTGTCTTGATGAATGGCAAGATAATTATATAGGAGAAAGCCGTTGGGTTGATGCTGATTATGTTGAGTCAAATATCCATTGGAGAATTAATATGGAGAAATTATTTTCTAAAAAAGCAGTGTAACCTTTTCTCTACCTATCGGTATTAATTAAAAAAACAATTATGTTTAAAATCATAGAAGAAGAAACAGAAGTCATATTCAAGGACTATTCAGAACTATCCTATATCAATAATGGTGATTGTAAAGAAGATGGTTCTCCCTTGATTACTTTATATGTTAATAAGCAATTTGAAGGTGATATTGAGGTGTGGTGTGATGTAGAAAATGATGAACGAGATTATATTTGTGTTAATTATGAAATGATTTATTTGGATACAATTAAAGAAATGTTTTAATATGAAAAACAAATTTATTCAACTCGCAGAACTATTATTTGAAATGGAACTGGAGAGGTTATCAAATGACACAGAAGAACATTTCCAATGGAATGGTTGGTTAGATAACTTCGGATCGAAATCGGTTCAATTTGTTGATAGTTTATCAATGAAAGAAAAAGATGTCAAAGGTCTTACTCGTCTTTTGAAACAGGACTTTGACAATAATTTGTGGGAAGAAAACGAAGATGGTCTTTATGATTATATGATGCCTTCTTATTATGAAGATTATATTACCAATTGCTTGGAGAAGCAATTAGCAGTTCTTACAAAAGTAGGTTATCAAGTAGAATTATCTTTTTAATTTAATGTAACCTTTCTCTCTCTAATAGGTATTAATTAAAAAAACAAGAAAATGACAACAGCAATAGAATACAGACAAGAAGCCGCTTTATTGAGAGAAAAAGTTGTAATAACTTTACTTTCTCTCCGAGAAGAAGTCAAAGACCTTTATATGAAACAAACGGGTTCAGAAGAATCTCCTGATGGTAACATACAATTTACACAAGGGTTTATCCATAGTTATATTGATGACCAAAGTAATGAAGTGATTAGTGCTTTATCAACTGATGGTGCATTGTGTCTTTTGGATACTGGGTATGATACTCGTAACATTGAGTTCCGTGATATTTCAACTTATGGTTTAATTTACATTGTGGAGGAGTTAGAAGATATGGTTAAAAACCCTGAAACTATTGATATTTTTTAATAATATGAGCAAGAAAAAACAACTTACCGCTGCACAACTATTGAGTTATCTTATATTACTCCAAGAAGCAGGAAATGATTTGGAAAAAATTAAAGTTAATTACCGAAAGGATTATGACTCTGATGTTCGTTCAATTAAATTTGTTGAAGAAGATTTATATGATGAGAAAACAAATAGTATTTTGACTGATATTGTTTTGGTTTCAAAAAACAAATAATATATGGCAAAGGAAAACTATGGTTATATGGGAGATGAATTAATTTCCCAGCACATCATTCAAGAACATAATGTACTTGTTTACGGCTGTTTTGATAAAGATACTCCTATTGGAAAATATGATTTCTATGATGTTTATATAGAAATTTCTGGAGGAACTTTCTGCATGAATGAAGGTGAACCGTTTGATGAAGTTCCAACAGAGAGTGAACTTGAAGATTTAACTCAAAGTTATTTGGAGAGTATTGATGTTTGATTGTTAAAAATAAAAGAGTTATATTTGTGGTCTGTACCAGTCACGCATTGACCGGAGGATCCTTAGCTCATGTTTGGTTAGAGCACTTGACTCATAATCAAGTGGTGCCGTGTTCGACTCACGGAGGATCCACCAAAAAAAATGTTTTTTTTCCCACCTCCTGAAAAATTTAACGGGGGGTGGGTTTTTAATTTAAAATAAAAATGTAAATTAGAAATTGAAATTCGTATATCTAATTTTATCAAAATAAAATAAATTATTTTTTTTTTACTTCTTTGGTAACCTTTTCTCTCCCTATTGGTATTAACTAAAAAAAACAAAAGATTATGAGCCAAAAAAGAATTAATGTTCCCGATGAGATACTCAATCGTATTTCAATCAAAAATGTAAAAGATGAAATTGGACACGATTTGATGGGGATGTATTGTGATTTGTATTTAGATAATAAAAAAATAGGTTATTATAATGATGATGGTTGGGGTGGAGAGGCTGAGATTGAAATCTCATCTGAAGTCCAGTCAAAAATCATGGAACTCCTTAACAAACATAACTGGAGAAATAAAATGTACACTGAAGGTGGTTGGAACTTCTATGACAATGAAGAAAAAATCACTGAGCATTGTCAAATAAATTGCTTGATAGAATATCTTCATTCTGAGAAACTCAAAGAAAAGAGCATGAAGAAGATTGCAAAACAATCTGAGAAAGAGATACTTTATGGTAGATGGGATCATTACACCCGCTCAAGTTTCAAAGGTGGTATGACTTTGGAGCAAATGGTTAGAAGTTATGGCTTACATAAAGTGCAGGAATACATTGATAATCAAATCAAAAGCAAATTAAAAGAGGGTCAAGAGATATTAAATACTAACTTTGAGGCACTTGGTTTGAGAAAATAATATTAAATTTGTAAAAATTTTAAAAATTTAAAGATGAAAAAACTTGTTATAAGTGGTATAGCTTGCTTAATCTTATTCGGAGCTTTCTATGTTTATAAAAAAACAAAAAGACCCGTTTATTATTATGATGATGAATACTATGCCCAAGAGGAACAGTTGAGAAAAAAAGAAGCCGATAATAAAGGCATTACTTCATTTAAAAACACTATTTCAACTTCTGATTCTTCAACTTTAATTTCTGATTCTTCAACAAAAGAATTAGAGGATTTAGTAAAGCAACAAATGGAATTGACCAGTAGTTTAAGTAATAAACTAACCTTAGCAAATGATAGTATTTATGCTCTCAATAAAACGGTTAATAAGTTAAAAGAAGAACTTGGCTCAAAACCCAAAATTAAAATTCAGTCAAGTCCGTATGATAATTCGACTCCAGTAGTTTCTAATACAAATAACAATAAAACTGTTAAAAAAAGTAATAAAAATTTCAAAAATGAAAAAAATCTTCCTATTGCTCGTGGTAATGATGCTGTCAAACTTCAACAGTTTTTCACAGACCGATATGATAATCGCTGATGATAGTTTGGTTTGTTTTCCTATGAGGTATTTGACCTTTATTAAAGCAGACCTTCTCCAAGGGGATGAAACTGAAAAAAAGTTTGAGAAGTTAAATGATTATATGGTACAAAAGGAAAATGATTTTGTTGCCAAAGACAAACAAATATATGCATTTAGAGATCAAATTGAAATTTTAAAAGATTCGTGTGAAATGAAAAATGCTCGTATTCAAAATCTCTACTTTCAAGTCAAAACTAGTAAGAAAAAGAATATAATATACACAGGTGTTATTGCAGTTTTAACCTTATTATTCGCCTTTAAATAAGTTTAATTAATTGATTAATAGTAATTTATTAACAAAATAATTGTATTTTACTTTAAATCTTTATTCTGTCAAATTTCTTTACTATTTATGTACTCACAAATTAAACTCTTAAAAAAATAAAAATGAAAAAGTTATTATTAATTCTTAGCATCGTTGCTACTACATTTGCACTTACCTCTTGCGGAAGCGGATTCTCAACAGAAGAAACTACTGCTACTACTGATGTTGACTCTACTGTTTTTGAAGCAGAAGTAACAGAAACAGTTGATACAACTGTAACGGAAACTGCTGAGACTGCAACTGCGGTAGATACAGTTAGTGTAAACTAATTATATCAAATCCATACAATTTAAGGTGAACTAAAAAAAAGTTCACCTTTTTTGTTTTTATAGGTAACCTTTTCTCTCCCTATCGGTATTAATTAAAAAAAGATAAAATTATGGGTTCTGTTATTGATTACATTGAATGTCCAAACTGCAAGTCACCTGATTGCTATGATGACTTTTACTACAAAACTGGTGAAGAATATGTTCACTGTTCAGATTGTGGTTATTCAAAGAGTGTAACTATTAAAAACCGTGATAAGAAATTATCTGAACTCACGGAAGATGATTGGGAAATTAATGAAGTCAAAAATCCTTGGGGTTGTTACCGAATAAAAGAGATTGGTAATGTGGGTTGGGTTGCTGGAGCCCTTTTGACTGAAAAAGAATATAATGAGGTATTTGACAATGTTCAAGAACATTTAGATTCAGTTGACGAGTTCTCCCTTTCCAGACTTGTGGAAGGTAAAATAGTTAGAACTATGGTCGTTTCTTCTGCAAAAATTGTTAATGAAATAATGGATTAAGGGTAACCTTTTCTCTCCCTATTGGTATTAATTAAAAAAGAAAAATATGAAAATAGAACTGGAAATCCCACAAGAAATTATTGACTATTGTAGAGAATTAAACATTATTGATGCTAACATTCCTTATCTATTCAAAGACTATTGTCAAGATAAAATAGGTGTGTATGTAGGTTTGACTGGGAATGAATTTAGGAATTGGACAAAAGATGATGGTAACATTTCTGCTTATCTTCCTAAAACAAAGAAAGCATTTGTGGAGGTAAAAATGGTTGTTGAGATTGAAATGGATATTAATTCTTCTTTGGAAAATGCAATTAAAGAAATGTCAGATAACATAGAAACATCAGATTTGATTTCAACAAACGGCTGTATTGTTGGAGGAAACATTGATGAATATATTATACAAAAAATAGAGAAAAGTTAAAATGAATGATAATCCTTGTACCAAAGATTTGACTGCTGTCGGATGGGTAGATTTTAATAATGTTCTGATAGTAGCAAGGTCTGAGGAAATTTTAAATTCTTATATTGAGAAAACGCATCATATTTATGTTCATTTAGATAAAGAAGATGGAAAACAATTTGCAACTTGTATTATACAAGATGAAATTGAAATCTTTCAAAATATCATAGATGAAATGGGTTTAACAAAAGACATCAAACTAATAATTGCTGAAAGGGAAGAATTATGTCTTAATGAAATTCTTGATAAGATAAATAAATCTGGAAAAGAAAGTTTAGATAGAAGAGAATATAGTTTCCTGAACTTTGTAAAATATTTAGATTAAATATCCTAATATTTCATCCTTCTGTTCTGGAGAAAGGGTCACACCTTCGATCTTGTCGTCTAAAATATCATATACATTATATGATTTCTTTGGGTCGTTTCTCAAGAAGAAAGTTTGTTTTTCTTTGTCAAATACCCATTTTTTTGCATTAACATTATAAATTAACTCTGCGGGTTTAACAACAACTGGTTTATTTTTATTTAAAATTGCTCTTATATCCTTATCAACCAAATAAGGTTTATTGTTATCAATAACATACTTTTTTAAATCTTCAAAAGGAACATAATATTCAACAGTTAAACGCATTCTTTCTGGCTTTTCAAACATTAATGTTTCAAGTTCGTTACCAATATTTATAACAAAATACAATCTGGTTCCAACAGATTTTTCGTTCTTTCTTCTATCTATTGCAGTATAAGTTTGAGGACATCTTAACCAAATACCTAGAGTTAAACTCTTATCAAAATCAACCTTTTTCTCTAAAAAATCAATAGCGTCATATACAGTTTGCTTAAAATTAGGATAATCACCCGGAAAATCTGTATCCGTACTATCTAATCTCATATCTTTCCTTTGACGAAAATGATTGGTCATTATTGCCTCTTTTATCAATGACCTAATTACTATTCTTAATTTATTAATGTTCTCCATTACCAAGTATTTATAATAAATATTATTTTTTTTATAAAATTGGTAACCTTTTAAATTTAAAACGGTATTAATTAAAAAACAAAAATAAGTTTAACAATTAAAAATGGAGGACACCTAACAAGGTGGTAAAGTTATCGGATACACACATTATTGGGATTACAAGAACCCTGTTATTGAAATGGGTCAATTAATGAATGAAAAGGTGAAAATCCAACGTACAGGTTATGATTATGAAGAAAGAAATAAAAAAATTCTTTCTCTCCCTACTCATGAATCTTTGGCTAAAAGAATCATTAAACACACAGAAGCATTTAAGAAAATATCAAAAGAATTAAATGGGATTTTACCACAAATTCAAAAAGATAAGAACTTCAAATTGTGTGGTGGTTTGGGTGAAGATGAACCAAGAATTTCTGATTTAGAAGTATGGTTCAATGGAGATGCCTCTGAGGATTTGGACCATGAAACATTTGCTTTAGATTTGTTTGAAACTGGCAATTATAATGGGGTAGATGAAACAGATAAAGAAGGAGTATTTTGTTTTTGCAAAACTGCTCATAAACCCTATGATTTTGCAGTAATGGTTTCACTAATGGTTATCAAACATCATTTGGGTTCAGATTTCAAAATTAGTTCAGATGGTTGTTTAGCAGATGGTTGGGATGAAGCAATTCAATACTATGAATCATATTTCAAAAGAAAAGCACCAAAACAATTGGTTAGTTATTTGACAAAAAATGTTGAAGTGTTGTAACCTTTTAAATTTAAAACGGTATTAAATAAAAAAAGAAAATATGAATGTAACAATTAATATAGTTGAATTGGCCAGCGAGTTGGCTAGTCACGAACTAGAAGAAACTTATGGAGATAAAATAGTAATCTTGCAAAATGATGAGGATGAAGAGGATGGCACCAAATATACAGATGAAGCTCAGGATATATTTAACGATCTGTACGATAAGTATTATACTTTTATTGAAAATTGTAAAATTAGTAGTGAATAATATGGAAAGTAAAAGACCAATTAAAAGAATCCCGATCACTATGGATCTGCTCTTTGAGGATTTTGTATCACCGGAACAGTTAAATGATATTATTGTAGCACTGTCAAATGCCGTGTCAAATTCCAAACACGGCTTATCTAAGGAGGGGAATCAACTTAAAGAATCAAGGTTCTTCGTAAAAGATCGAATCCTTATCCAAGAAAATTTCATTGAAAAGAAAAAAAGTATCGAAAAATTGTAACCTTTTAAATTTAAAACGGTATTAAATAAAAAAAGAAAATATGGAATACACGGAATTTCAAATGCAAGTATTAAATGCCCTTGTAAATAATCATGGGTTCGGTATGGAAAGAGCATTAGAATTAATCCAAGAACATATTGATATTGTGGAAGTGAATGAATCTGAAGGAGAATCTGCCGAATCAATTGCCCTTAAATTAGAAGAACAATATTTAAACGAAGCATAAATGAAAACATTCACAATTCACGTCTTTGATAAAGATACATCTGATATGATTTCCCGCACAATTCAAGTGGATGGTAAATCAAAAGAACAGTTAGAAAAAGAAAGAGATAATTTCTTTGACTCAATAACGTTTAGAAAATGGTATTATGATTCTGAGTGTTATGATGACTTAACTGAAGAAGAAGAAAAAATATTAACTGATTTAGAACTTATACTCTAATGGAAAGAAAATTAATTAAAAAGGATATCATCCACCGCCACAAGGATAAACCGATAAGGTGGAAGGACATTAAGGACATTCAGTTTGAAGATGAAGATGAAATAAAGGTCGCCTATGATGAGGGATTTTATTCTGAAAACAATTCTTGGGATCCGCATCACTACGTGATAGTAACCCGAGAAATCTTGGAAACCGATGAGGAGATGGTGAAAAGGGTAGCGAAAGAGTCCAAGCAGAAGGAGGAGATGAGAAATAGACGTTACGAGCAATATCTCAAACTTAAAAAAGAATTTGAAGGCCAATGAAAAGTATAAAAGTTAGATTCAATTTGGGTACCGGGAAAAACTACATGAAGTGGAAGATCGAGTATCCCAACGGTGAGGTCAAATACCTTCATCCTACAGACTTTCAGTTGATCATGTATGATTGTATACTCAAGAATTATAAAACAACTGCTCAGAAGATCTTTGACGGTGCAAATAAAACAGTTTGTGCTTGGGTTCTTTGTAAAGAGATTGAAATCCGAACTGAAAACTTTCAATCGGAAACTCAAAACAAAATTAAATATAATCCTAGGGTTCAGCCTAATTGGATATTTAACGGGGAAATAGTAGATGGAAAGAAATTTGACAATATTATCTCAGTGGATTACGGTCTATACATTAAACAATCACAACTAATAGAAGCTTAAATTATGAAAAAGATACTTATTATTTACCGTTTGTATGATCCAACATATGGACCTCAAGGAAATGCAAAAACACTTAGTGTGATATTAGATCAAGATAACGTGTTAAATTACGCATATTATGGAGGATGGCAAGATAGTGGATCTTCCTTCTCAAAATCAAACATGCAACTGAAGAAGTCTTTACCTATGGGTTCAAGAAGCTTTAAAAAAGTAGATGACCTAGATAAAGAAATCCAATCAGTACTTGCAACCGGGGTAGGTGCCTGCAAAATAGCTAGTAAAGAAATTTTAAATAATCTATAAGATATGGAAAACGAAAAATGGTATGAATGTAAACTCTCTATGAGTTATAAAGCCTCATCTCCAGTTGAAGCAGCAGAAATGCTGTTGGACAATGTAGCAACAAATCCAAACTGGTACGTAGAAGTCAAAGAAATAGATGGTGATAGATCTTTCACCGTTGACACTGAAAACGGAGAAGCAGAAGAAAAATAAAATAAATTGTAACCTTTTTAAATTGAATCGGTATTAAATAATTAAAATATAAATTATGCCCAGAAATCCTAATAATAGAGAAGAGTTCATTGCAGGTATGCTTCATACGGTGAGCCTTAAACATCCTGAAACAGGATTAATAACATCTTATTTCGTAGATGGTCGTATGCAAGAATTAAGAAATGTAAACGACTTTATGGACAAGATAACTTGTGTTGATGATGATGTGTGGGAGTTGCTCTCCCCGCAAGCACAGAATACAATTGTATATGAATTCTACGGTGAAACATTAAATTAATAACATGAAAATTAAAATAAATAAACCAGAACAAGTAGAGACAATAGAATTCTCCCTAGATCCGATACAACATCCCATTGCATATGCAGCTAAGCTTGATGAGCTCGTTGTTAGCGGGATGACTGATCAAGAAGCTAAGGATTGGTTGTCAAATACCTACTTTGAATTAGAAGTATACTACGCTCCGGACCAAGGATTATTTATGTTAGAATCTGAATTCTTAGATCATAACGAACCTTGTAATCCATATGACGGAAAGAAGATGGAACGTTGTGATGAGTGAATTAAATTAAATTAAAGTGTGTGAAGTATGAAAAACATGGGACTAGATACGATAGCTAAGACTTATATAAAACTAAAAGCAGATCCAAACGTTGAACCAGTAATATGCGGAAGAACAGGGAATCTTAAATCAATTAAATTAAACCGGTATGAGCTCAAGGACGGTACCTTTGCTTATGAATACCTTCAGATGATTATGGAAAACAACAATGGTCAAAAACTTTATTTTCTGGGACTTAAAACCGATAAAAGGTTCTTTGACTGGCCAGCGGAAAAAATATTAAAAAAGGCAAAATAATATGTAACCTTTTTATTTAAATTTGGTATTAAATTAAAAATAAACAAAATGGAAAATAAACAATATGATATCTTAATCAAGAAAGTTGATTTAAAAATGCTAAGAGAACAAAAGCAAATTATAATCGATTTACAATACCGTGATAATCCTGATGGAATTCAAATTCTAAAAGCAAATGAATTTAAAGCTCTTGAAGGTATTATAAGTCTTATTGACCATATTCAAGATGAAGCAGTGGAACAATTAGGATTGGATGAGAATAAGGTATTTGATTTAGAAAAAGAAGAAGAATAAAAAAATATAAATTATGAAATCAATAGGTGATGTTTATTTGGATGCTTCCTTCTTCAATGATGAAGCCTCCAAGACAATAGGTCAACCAGCTGTCGGTCCTGATGCTGTAGAAATAATTCTTAATCGTAGAAAAGTTAAAGGTAAATTAACTGCTGAAGGTCAAATTCAATTAAATAAGATTCTGGATGAAATAAAAAGAATTCTTAAAACTGATGAGGTGAAAGCCGTATGGGATAAATTTTGTGGTTGTTCCATGTGTCCTTGCTCTCCCGGATATAGAATTAAAATTAACCGTGAAGTGAGAAGTCTGGAAAAATACAGATTCTCCCTAGCAGTTCTTGAAGATGGAACTTATAGATTTAATCGCCCTGATTATGATTTTGAAATAGGAAGTGCTAAAGTTGATGAAATGGAAAAAGTATTTAATACATAAAAGATGAATAAAATAGAATTTGATAGAGAAAAATATAATTCTTTAAAACTTATTTACGATAAATCTGTTTCAGAAAATAAAGAACAGTTTGTGTGGGAAGGTCAAATATTACTAACCAGTTACGCAAAATATCTGCTTGAATATTTGGAAAATGTGCTCGGAATTAACGAAAAAAACAAAAAAAGATAAAGAATTACAAAAAAAAATAAAAAATAATAAAAATTATTGGGTTGATTTTCAATATTTTAAGTAATTATTTTTATAATTAATTGACACGTATAATAATTTGTCCTTAGATTTGCAATGGATTAAGCAATAATAGTTTCAAACATTCAGTTGTTAATTAAAAACAAATCAATTTAAGTTAAACCCCAAAATTCAATTTACAATGGCAAGAACAAAAGCTAAATCCGTGAAATCAAAGTTTTCAGAAGAGGTAAAAGAAATTTTCTCTCAATTGAAAAATGATGGTATTAAAATGTCTATGTTGAAAGAAGCAACTTTAGTTCACAAGTTGAATGAAAAGCATAACATTAAACCAACGGTTATCGAAAAAGAGGCGAAGTTATCTCTCCCTCATGTGTACAACTTGATCAGACTTGCGTCTGTACCTACAAGTTTGAAATCTTACATAAGGTCTGGTAAACTTAAAGGAACTGATGTTTTAAATATCATCCGTAAAGCAAAGAGTGAAAAAGATTTTGTTAAGATGGCAGAAAAAATTGCCTCAAGCAAAATTGATCGCAGATTAAAAGAAAACCGTGAACCAAGTACGGCTCCGGCAAATAAGAATGAAGTTTCTACCAATGAACCAAAACGTGGTCGTGGTCGTCCTCGTAAAGAAAATGTTGTCTTAACAGATAATGTTTCAGGACGTAAAGAAAAAATCAAGAATTTAATTTTGAACTATTTGGGAAAAAAAATTACCAAAACTCAAAACAATTCACTTGATTCGCTTGTTGAAAGTTTGATTGCTAATAATTAATAAGTCTCAACAAACACAAAGCCGCTTCCCAAAAGGAGGCGGTTTTTTTTTGTCCTAGAAATTTGACCAGCCCGGACTCCAGATCAACCAGCTAGGAAGCAGTGGCCATTTTTATACAGATATACGAATCTTAATTTTTAATTTACATTTTTCAATTCAAATTTTATTTAAAAATTTTTTTTAATTTAGATGTAACCTTTTAAAACGGTTTAGGTATTAATTACACAATCAAAAATAAGTGTAACTTAAATTTAAAACTTACGTTTAAATTAAAAAAACAAAAAACATGACGAATTCAAACAAATCAGAAATGCTGAAGCAACTATATGCTCCAGTAAGTAAAGTGGAACTCTCATCCGTTATCCCGGGTATAACATTTCCACGAGCTAATGATCACGCTATTCTGGACCAGAATGGAAACATCATCAGCTTCTGTTCATCCAGTTATAACTTGAGAGAAAATTCTTCTCTTTATAAACCACTAGAAGATTTGATGAACTTTGAGAAAATTCCCTTTGACCGTAAAATCAAAGTGGTGGACGGGACAAAGTTCTATGTAGATTATATTGTACGTGATCGTGTCAAATCTCTAACCGTAAATGATATCTTACCAAAGTTCTCCATCTGGAATTCTTATGACGGTTCACTTAAAACAACTATTAAGTTTGGATTCTATCGTGTGGTTTGTTCTAATGGATTAACCCGCCCTCATGGAACTGAAGTTAATATCGCCCGCAAACACCGTAAAGCTATTGGGGCTGAAGATGGAATGGATTTAAGTATTGTGTCAAATTCCGGGATTCTAGATTCTGTTAAAGTTTTCTTGTCAGAAGTTAAACAAGATATGGAAGTTTATGAGCAAATGAATAACGTAACTGCTGATGTAAATAAGATTCTTAAGGTGGCAGAGAAGATGAAGTTCTCTAAAACATTATTAGAAACGGCTGTTGAACGTTTTCAGGTAGAAACTTCAACAAGCAGGTCTTTGACCTATATTAATGAGAATGGTGAGATTGTAACCCATGATGGAAGCCCTGCAACTCTCTATACAGTATATAACGCTTTAAATTATGCTATTTACAACTGCAACCCGAAAGAGTTACCAGAAGCAAAAATGAAACGTGACCAACTTGTACTTGCTGAGGTACTCGCTTAATCCAATCAGCATGAGTCAGGCCCGGTCAAAAACCGGGTCTGTTCTTTTAAATTTAAAGTAATAAAATGAATAAGACAATAGAATTAATTCCAAACCCCAGAAAAATAGATTATTATGAAGATTTGGTTTCAGATAATCTTGAAGATAAAGTATATGAAAATGATAGTTTTGAAGTTTTTAAATTAAAAATCAAAAAACGCCATGTTCAAACTGTACTGGGTGAAATAAATTTCCTTATCAGAGATAGATCAAATAACCTGAAGTATATTTTAGTTTACTGTTATATGATGGAACCAGATAACATATTCAGAATTGAATATTACATTAACGATATTCTGCTTATACCTTCTAAGGAAGTGGTAAAAGTTAATTCTTTAATAGATTCAGAAATGGCGGAATTATATGTTAAAGATCTAACAGAAAACTATATCAGAAAAAAATATGAATTAATTTAACTTTAACGGTAACCTTTTAAATTTAAAAAGGTATTAATTAAAAAAACGAAAAAACTATGTTAAAATTCTCTTCTGGTAACGCCAAACTAAAAAACATTATTTCTTTATCACTAGCTAGTGGTTGGAGCTGTCCTTTTGCTAATGAATGTTATTCAAAAGCTGATCCTACTACAGGTAAAATTACGGACGGTCCTGAAACAAGATTCCGCTGTTTCTCTGCCTCACAAGAAAGCTTATATCCGGCAGTTCGTGAACAAAGAAATTACAACTTCAATCTATTGAAGAATTTGAAAACAACTGATGAAATGATTCAATTGATTCAATCTTCATTGCCTAAGGTTAATAAAAACGATAAAGGAAAAATTGTACGTATACATGTTGCCGGTGACTTCTTTAATCAAAAGTACTTTGATGCTTGGATGTCTGTAGCAAAAAACAATCCTGATAGAATATTTTATGCTTATACAAAAAGCTTACAATATTGGGTTAACCGTTTAGATTCAATTCCTACAAATTTTAAATTGAATGCCTCTAAAGGTGGTAAGCTTGATAAAGTAATTGAGCAATATAATTTAAAATATGCAGAAGTAGTATATTCTGAACAAGAAGCTGTTGAAAAAGGTTTAGAAATTGATCATGATGATTCTCATGCATATGATTATAATCATTCTTTTGCATTGCTAATTCATGGTACTCAACCTAAAGGAAGTAAAGCTGCAGCTGCAAAATCAGAGTTAGCTAAACAAGGTTGGACTGGATATCATAAGAAAAAAGGAAGGTCCAAAGTTATTAGCAATTAAGTGTTAGTAAATAAATAATTGTTATCATTTGTTTACAGTGAATTGACAAACTATCTTCGGTCTTTAGCAATCAAAATTTTATTTTATGTTGAAGACTTACAGAAGTAAGATACCTTATCCTTCAGAGGTAAGCGAGGTATCAACTGAGGTTGTTACAACCTTAGACGAAGAGAATTATTTCACCGAACAATTTGATCAACCAGAGGAAGCAAAAACTTTATTCTATGACAAATTCGCAAATTCATTAATCAAAAAATTTATTGATGGTGATGAGTTAATGTGGGATGATGAAGAATTTGGAAAACTAATTATTCAAGCTAGTGTGGAACAAGCTGTCAATGAACTTGAGGAAAAAGATCTGGTTGACGTATTTGAAGATGATAATGGAGAAAAAATCGTTGTCCTGAAAAAAAAGAATTAAAAAATTGGATTTTCTAATTTATTAAAATTATTTTTATAAGGAGAGATAAAAATCATAAAGTCTCTCCTTGTAATTATGATGATCAATGAAGCTAGAGAAAAAGCAGAAGAAATATTTGAACCTTGGTTTAAAATATTTCATCAAGAAGGTGAAAAAGAAAATAAAGAAAGACTGTTTGAAATATTCTATAGTGGTTATCTGGCCGGTACAAAATTCACTCCCGGTGAAAGACCAATTAGAATTTCAAATATCATGATGGATGACGTAAATAAAAATTTGGATCTATGAGTAAAGAAAAAAATAAGAGAGGAGGAGAACCTAAACATATTAGTGAGATCCTTAAGCAGGCTCAAGCAGAATGGGCTGAGCTGCGTAAACAACGTATAACTGAATCTAATGAATTCAAAAAAGCTGAAGAAGCTTCTAAAGAAATTGGAACACAAATGATATTTTTATACATTAACGGTGATCCAGAATATATTCGTACAATATATTTAAATTAAAAACTGGTCCGTTCGTCTAGGGGTCTAGGACATCTCCCTTTCACGGAGGAAACACGGGTTCGATTCCCGTACGGACTACAAAGAGGAATGCAGTGCTCGCCTCAATAGATAAAGGAGATTGCTGATAGTCAGGTAGTCGTAATGGTGGCGCTCGTGAGAAATTCTGTAAAATAAATCAGCACGGCAGCAGGTTCGAATCCTGTCCTGACTGCTAACATAAATGCCCCTTTGGCGGAATTGGTAGACATCTCAGACTTAGGATCTGAGGCCGCAAGGTGTAAGAGTTCGAGTCTCTTAGGGGGTACAAAAGTATAGGTTAAAAAGCCGGTTAATCCGCACCTGTTGTATGAGTTGAGGTTCTCTTAAAACAGCTATACTTTTAGTTCTGACTACAAAAAATTAAAAATATGGAAAAAATATTTGTAAAAAGAATTTCATCTGGTGTAATATATCAGGTATTTGAAATAGATGGTTCTGTAATCAGAGTATTTAATAACACTACTGGAGAATTTGTAGGTGGTGCTTTTTTACGTAATGAAGTAGAGTTTATATAAATTCAAATCCTGTCCTGACAACAAAATTATTTTTCTACTAATTCCAAATATTCTAAACACTCTAGGTAATCAGTAAAGATCATTTTTATTTCTTCTGGATTCTCTTCATTAATAATCCGGAAGTAAGCCTCAGTGTTAAATTCCAAATACCTGCTCATTCCGTTAAGGAAATATTCTTGTATTTCATATAAATCAACATGATTCTTTTTTTCAATAATGTTTCTAGTTGATTCCAAACTTAATTTCCCGTTGCACTGAATATTAATAATATAATTTTTATCACCCTTTTTTATTCTGGATACAATAAACCCGTATTCATTCTTGGGTAAAACAACACCCTCATTAAAGTTTTCTAAGTATATAAAATTAGCATGAGCTAACTTTTTATTTTCAATTTTTATATTTTCTTCTAGTATTTCCATTTAATAAAAATAAAATTTATAATTTATAAAAACAAAAAACCCGTAGAATAAATCCACGGGCTTTTGCAACTATAAGGGTTTTGGTTAAGGGCAATTTTTTAATTTCTGAATCTTCTCATGAATCTCCGCAGCCTTTTCATAATTCTCATTCTCCACATAGATCTTTTCTAAACGTTCAAGCTGCTCCAGCGTCTCTCCCCCAGTGGGAACTTTTACAGACTTCTGGAAATTATAACTAACAGGTTCAACTTCATTTGTGTACTGACCTTCAAATTGAAAATCATTATTCTCCCCAACTGGTTCTATTGATTTCTCTACCTGCATTGGTGCTGGATCACTTAAATTAATTGGTCCAGTTCTCCCTTTGGGCTTTGACTTGCTCTCTGTTTTAGGAACAGGCTTTGGTTTTTTAGCAGGTTCAGATTTGGAATTTGACTTCTTCTCTTCTTTATCAATCCATAATCCTGCCTTAAATAATTCAATAGGACACGGAACTCTTTTTGCAGACGGTAAGTCAAATTCCTTTTGGATCTTCTTGAATTCTTGTTCCTGCTTTTTAAATTTAAAAGCATTGTTGAATTCGGCTGTCACAAAACGATCATGAATATGACAAGCTAATGAGAATTCTTTATCCTCCATCATCTTCTTGAGAATCTTATTCCCAAGCTCATCATTTGGAAGAGTCTTTCCTTCATATGAACAGTAAATTTCCTCATGCTTACAACGCTTACATCTAAACAGTATATACTCACACTCTTCTCCCCAAAAGTTTATTGCGTCATTTTGGTGATCAAATAAATTACAAAGAATTCCCATAACCTTTTAAATTTAATTATTAAATTAATTCAAACTTAAGCTTCAAACGACTAAGTGTTCTACTTGAAATATTCAATGCACGTGAAGCTCCAGTTAAAGTACCTTCATTCTCAAATGCTGCAATCAACATTTCTTTTGTAATATTATTTGTGCTAGTACGTTGCTTGTATTTACGACTTTCAACATTATCACCTTGTTTATTTGACTTGTCAGACTCAATCTTCCAGCAGCCAAATTTACCCTCCTCAATTTTTCCAAATCGGAAAGCATAACCTTTTTTAGCACGGCGGGCAAAACTCATTGCGGAACCATAAATCTTTATGTATTCTGCATCTTTATTGCTCTGGGCAGAAAATGCTAAACAATCACCAATCTCCATACTTTCAAATGGATACTTACTAGCACGAGGGCCATTTTTTGTAGTAACATACTTCTGTGGAACAGGTAAGTTTTTAATAATTTCAAACATAGTCTTTATTTTTTTTGAAGTTTAATTTACAATTTAAACGAAGACTCTAAAAAAAAGTTACACCTTTTCCTCTTTTTCTTTTTCCCTTCTTTCCTTCAACTCTAATAAACTTTGTTTTATTGCTACCAGTATCTCTGCATTGTTAGTCTCTATCATAAACTGAACAAACTTTATCTGGTTGTCTAAGTTCGGATCTATCTTTGGTGCTTCCATGATTTTATATTACAACTTATAGTTTTATTTGTTTTTAATTGGTATCCACTAAGCACTTCGTAAATGTTCTTTGACCCAACTGGATTATGCGAATGTACTATGACTTTTTTTAATTCCAAATTATTATCCTTACAATATTCAACTAACCATAAAGCACAATCATATCCAGTTTTAAATTTAAAATTCTCATGCTTCGGATCAGGCGGATTCCTAAAACCACCATTGTCATAAAAAAACAAAGTATGCTCTCTATCCAAATCATGATCCATTGATATTAAATCAGGTATCCCATACGTTTCAATGTAATCTACAAATTCATCGTAATTACGTACAACGTCAAATATCTTATTTAAATGCAAAGGTGGCTGTCTCAGATCATCTAGAAACAACCACCTCGTAGGTTCAAACCTTCTTATTAAACGATTAATAAATCTTCTTATCTTTTTATTTATCATACATCTTTTAACTGCAACTTATGCTACAGTAAATAGATGCGCTATATTATTTTTGGATCCTATACGGTTCTTTAATTTCTCCTTGGCCCTCATCAACGTTACCTTCATTGAGCTTAATCCAATATCTAGCTTCTCAGCAATCTCTTCATAACTCATGTCGTCAAAGTAATAATGAACCAAAATCATTCTCTCCTTCTCACTGATATTACCCAATAGGTTTTTGACAAACTCTTTTCTGGCATTATCTATATTCTTATCCTGAACTATTTCTTCAGGATTCTGATCATCTGAACTTAGATCTGAATAATGAACCGTCAAAGTCTTATAGTTTTCAGAATCATTAGATTCGAAACTCTGTATCAAAGAATTAAGGTTATGATTCACCGGTTCAAGCTTGCTTTTTCTTACATGATCAACCAAATGGTTCCTAACAATACTCCACACCCATGAATTAAAAGTATACTGAGTCTTGTATTTGTCAATATTTAAATAAACTTTCGTCAAAATCTCATTGGCCAAGTCATGAGCAATTTGTTGGTCCTTTATAGACATGAAACAATGATACTGAATGAATTTATAATAACGCTCATAAATGAACTCATATGCATTCACCTTACCAGATTTAATTTCCTCCAGTACCTGTAGGTCCTTAAGATCTTTCTCATTGAAGTTCTTTGACTTTGAACTCTTTTTCGAAACTGACTTCCTTGTTGTTTTCATCTTCCTCGTTGTTTTAGATAAGTTTAATTTAATTGACACAAATATAGTGATATTTTAATTCGTGCCATAATTGTTAATAAATATTTTTTTGCCGTCCCAATTTGTTAATAAACAGCAAATTATGAATTCATTTCATATCTTTTTCTTTGTTAATATTAACACACATTGTCTCACTTTATTGTTATTTTAATTCAATTTTACTTGTTTTTAAGACTTTCTCCGAGACCTGTTCACCTTTAAGATTGAAAATCTGCTCTTTAGTAATGAATTCATAAGTACTTAGCATGGACCACCGGATAGCTTCGCCATCTTTTAACTGTAAATAAAACTTATAGTCATCCGTATATTCTAATCCGCTTACGTATGGTATCTTATCATATGATATTCTAAATGAATCATCTCTTTTCCACCACGGTTCAGAAATGAATTCTATATACTGTTCATACAATTTTTTAGTTTCTACCCCGTTAGATAAATCAACTACACTCCAGCCATATTCATTTGGATATAAATTACCAGCCCGCAATAAATACTTCATATCTGGAGAAAATTTATATTCATACATCCATTCACTATCACCAGCAGGATTGCCAGAATAAACTTCAAACTGATTCCCAGTATTTAGACTTACACCAATAAAATCATAATAATCATATGATTGGTTCTTTATCATGTACAATACATTATTGTTTATGTCATATGCCCTAACTGTCCAATATTCCATATTACCGTCTTCTCTTTCTGGATTGGTTGAATCTGCAAATGAAATAGTATTCCCGTTTTTCAATGTTACATACGTTATTGAATTTCCAGAAGGTAACTTATCTTCCTTTATAATAGTATTTATATCAAACTTTGGCGGCAAAACAACTTCTTGAGTAGTCATCAATAATGTGTGATCACTTATTAAGTTATTTAATCTTGTCAAATAAATCTCAAACTCCTGATTCTGTTCCGTAACTTCTACACCTGATACATTGGTTTTAACCGGTGATGGTGATGAACATGATGTCAAATTCCAGCCAACCAGTAAAATTATCAACACATACAGTTTTTTCATTTTATTCATTTTTGTTAGATTTGTATTTAATACCTAAAGTATAAAAAAAGGTTACATCCAACTTCAAAAAAAAATAATTTTTTTTATACCCCCATAAAAATGTAAATTAAAATTTAAATATCGTATATCTAGAATTCTAAATTCACCTGTAACTTTTTTAAAAATATTCCGTTTAAATCAATAACATGCTAACAAAAGAACAAATAAAACAAAATGAGATTTTCTTCCTGAACGTGATCAGAACTCTAACTGATAATGGGACCTACGTTTTCCCGGCAGCAATGACAACCTATACAAAGTCAAATAACAAATTGATCGGGACCCGTAAAAATCTTCAACACATAAAAGATATCGTTTCACCTGAATTCTTCCATACCTATTTTCAGGCCATAGAACTAAATTAAAAAATTAAAAAAATTATAATGTACGTATATATCAAAAAAGATCTCGGTGTTTGGACAGTAGGGTTTTTTGACCCTAAAGGAAAATGGCAACCAGAATCAGATTTATACAGTCCACAACAAGCAGCTGAAAGGGTTGCTTGGCTTAATGGTAAAAAAATCTCAACCTTTGATTCTGATCGTTTATCACTTAATGAACTTTTACTCACTTTACAAACAGAATTTTGGGACCCTAATAACAAACCTATTCTAGGTAGACTTAAAAATATAATTTTTGCCCTTTCCAGAAACTATATTTACGTTGACCAAGTTTCCAAAACAGAATTCCTCCGCTACAGAAATGCCGGTGCCAAAACTTGGATCATGTATCTTGAACTTGTGTCAAAGACCAAAAAGAAACAAGAAGAATTTTTGAATCTATAGTTTCTTCTATTTTTTTGGAATTATAATTTTAATTATTAAGTTTGCCCTGTTTCATCTATATTGGTTATTAATCCCCCCTGTCATAAAGGTTAGATCTTTGACTCGGGGGATTTTTTTTTATTCCCCATATTCCCTTCTTGGTATTTGATTCTGGTATTTGACCTTTGACCATGCCATCCTTCCTTTTTAAATTTAAAATTTTATTTAATTTAATTTTCCCCTGAATTTAAAATTATTTTTATTTTAATTATTTTTTTAATTTAATTCATAATAGGTCAAAGTCCAATCCCTTTACCCAGCTCTAAATTTAGTTTCTCCAATTCCTTTTAAATTTAAAAGTTCTTTGACTCTTTAATTTAAAATTTATTTAAATTGAAATTTGACGACCACAACTTTTAAATTAAATTCCCCACTTCCTCCCACCTTTTAATTTAAAATTTTAAATTTAAAATCACCCGGTCAAAGTCCAATCCCTATTACAGCTTTTAATTTAATTACGCTCTGAATCTAAAAATTTCTTTTAAATCTAAAGTTTCTATGGATTTTTGATGGTATTTGACTGATAATCAGGTATTTGACTTTAATTAAAAAATATTAATTGGCGTAACTAACTGGTTTTCAAAATATTGGTTGAGAATAATTATTAGAAAAAATTAGAAAAAAAAATTCGCCGATTAGAAAAAAACACTTTTAAAAAATTAAAATATTATTATCTACATTTTTTTAACTGATTTACACCACTTTATCCCACTTCTTCCCACTTAAAATCGATCATTAGGTTAAAATTATGCATATGGTCAAATCCCAACTCAATCAAACCTTAAAAAACCCTCAAAAACGGTTGGTTGAGCAGAATGTAGACGGAATACAAACCTGCATAATTTGGCCAAAAATAAATGGTCAAATAAATAAGAAATAAAATAATAAACAAATAAATAAGTGGCTAGTCAAATACCCAACTACACTCCACAAAAAAAATATCCTCAATAAAATAACCTATAGAAAAAAATAAATAAAAAATAAATAAATTAATTATCCAGCTGTCCAAATGCCCAGCTCTCCCAAGCGTCAAATCCCAAAATAAATCTGAATTAATTAAAAATAAAATAAAAATAAAATAAATTAAAAAGTGCAATTAAATAAACTTTTGCGTGTATAATAAATTAAAAAATAATTAGTCAAATAAATTGGGAAATTAATTCACAGAAAAAGAGAAACAATCAAAACTGTAGGTTCTCCCCGGATCTGGGCGGCTCTCCCCATGAGTGACCAGCTCTCCCTGAGCGAGTCAAAGACCATATGGTACTATAAGCTCTCCCTGAGAATACAAAAGGCTTGTAACTTTTAGAAAAGGATTTCGTTTAAATGGGAAAGTCAAAAAACAAATTAAATTAAAATATGGAAAAGGTAACAAAGAACAATCAGCAGAAGTGGACAAACAAGGAATTACTGGAATTTTACAAAAGTTTCCCAAGGGGGAATTTTGTTCAAGCGAGTTTGGCGGATGAGGAGATGAGGGTATTTATTTATGCGGTATGTTTTTACATGAGGTCAGATTTTGGCAAGAGGATATATTTTGAGAAGCTAAATGAGAACTACGTCAAAGACATTGTTTCAGCGGGTTTGGTTAATTTCTTAACAGACATAGAAAAAAAGATAGGTCAAGGGGAATCAGAGATATTTGAGTGGATATTCAAGGATTCGGAACTTGTTTTAGATGGGGGTATATTTAGAATGGAGCAAGCTATATATGCGATGCGTGATGAAATATTGGGGGTATATATAAGTTTCATATCAAGTAATTTAGGTATGGGAATTTATCAG
>Ga0114977_10000114_pt1 | contig 52252 bp, 48 predicted proteins | sample S_130805_MF_Meta_FD_87026 | JGI IMG/M metagenome (GOLD analysis project Ga0114977, IMG submission 87026) | Freshwater microbial communities from Lake Simoncouche, Canada to study carbon cycling - S_130805_MF_MetaG | ecosystem: Environmental > Aquatic > Freshwater > Lake | place: Lake...
CTAAGCCAGTCTTTCTTCAAAAAAATCAAAAAAGACGGCACCTTGATCCACTTAATCGACCAATATTACGGTCACAACGAACGCTTGGAAGCGATCGATGCTAGCGCTTTTATTAGCCAAACTAAAATGGTTTTACCGCACTATCGCGCGCTGTTTGAAGAAGCTGAAAGACTCACCGGCATCGAATGGCAATTATTGGCGGCGCTGGCTTATCAAGAATCACATTGGAATCCGCTGGCCACCTCGTTTACCAATGTGCGCGGCATGATGATGCTAACTGAAGACACCGCCGACCGAATGAACGTCGAAAATCGCCTTGATGCGCGCAGCAGCATTTTGGCCGGCGCTCAATATTTGCAAATATTGAAAGATGATTTGCCACCACGCATCAAAGAAAGTGAACGGATTTGGATGGCGCTGGCCGCCTATAACCAAGGCATGGGACATTTAGAGGATGCCCGCGTGTTGGCTGCCAAAACTGGCTTGAATCCTAATTCTTGGATGGATATGAAGAAAGTCTTACCGCTACTTTCTCGACCTGAATACGCGGCGGAAACCAAGCATGGCAGCGCACGCGGTGGCGAGGCGGTTATCTTGGTTGAAACGGTGCATTTGTATCGCGATATGTTGAAACGGGTGGCGCCCGCCAGCCTCGCTGACACGTCTATGTTTGGCTTGGCTAATCAACCATCAGCGAGTCAGCCAAAAATCGGCCTAAAAATTAAACCGCATTAATCGTCATCACGCCGCCTAAATACGGTCGCAGCACTTCCGACAACTAACGCGCGCCACACCTTTATCAAATATCACTGAGAAGCCTAGTGTTCGGGTTTTTGATTAAACTGATCAAACCAACCCCTTGATTTAGCGGCTGCCACCAAGAAAGTACCGCGATGACTGCCGCCCTCAACTGGAATCGCTACCGTCGTCTTATTGCCCATCGTTGTTTGATAGAAAGCACCTAATTGTCCTACTGGTATCGCAATGACTTCATCACGCGTTCCGTAGTACATTTGGACAGGCGCTTTAAATAATTGACGATAACTTTCTTCTTTAAGCAACATCTGCCCATACTCAGATTTAAGTAGATAGTTGGCATCGGCATACTCAGGACGGAAGTAATCCTTAAAGGGAACTGGCGTTGGGGCGATAGATTGAAAAATCTTAACTAATTCGTCAAAATTGGCATAGTCCCGTAGATATATTTTCCTAAAGCTATCGTAATATTTAGGATTGAGAACTGAATTCGCCAAATCAGGCTTTGCGTAATATTGTTGATAAGCAAAAACCGTTAACGCCAGAATTGAATTCGACCACATGGCATCAATTTGACGAGGGTTATAGGTCAAGCCGGTTAGCGCAGCAAAGGGGTCATTCGGTGATGACGCCGTGATGGCTGCTTTGACAGGCGTTCCCCGACTTTCAAGTTTTTCTAAGAAAGCAGTAGTTGCCCAACCGCCTTCAGACCACCCCGCCAGAAAAAGATTTTTTTGCTGAATACCCTTGCCCGCCAAAAATGGCACCGCCACATCATAAAAGTCGGCGCACGCCTGTTGTAGACTAGATTTAACCATATAGGCTTCAGGTTCAGCGGAATCTCCCATACCAAAATAATCTGCCGCCATCACCACATAACCTTGAGCGGCATACTGCGCAACCATCAACCTTGTTTCATATGCGCCGTCATATTGTGAATATCCAGAAGGATTAGTCTTTAAAAAGGCATACGACGGTACCTCGTATTTCCCATAAACGGTGCCATGCTGATAAGAAAGAAATGGTAGCGAATTAACACGATCCATTTTAGGAATAGCAATCATCCCAGAGGCGATTGTTGGCTTGTTGTTAAGCATCGTAATTGTGGAAGAGTAAGACACCCTGTAAATATCAACGTCATACTTTGCCGGCGCAAATTTTGGAAAATGATAATTTTTTTCGGTGTGGGATATGGGGAGAAATGACGCTCTTTCAGCCACTAAAACTTGATTTAATTGTTGTTTGGTTTGCGTCCCAACATACGTAAAATCAGCAGCTTGAGCGACAGATCCAGAAACAACGCTCAGTAACAACAATAAAGAAAACAAAAATCGCATTTAAATCTCCTATTAATCCGTTATCACAGAAGCGTTAAACCATAGTTGAGTTTCTACTGAAAATCTACTGGCTGCAAAATCAACACTTCATTTCTCGCCGCGAGCCATAAGGCAGCGGCTACCGACAAAAATTACCGCCTACTAAATCGCATTAATCGCCGTTGCACCGCCCAAATACGGACGTAACACTTCTGGCACTTTAATGCTGCCATCGGCTTGCTGATAATTTTCCAGCACCGCCACCAACGTGCGACCGACCGCCAAACCAGAGCCATTCAAGGTGTGTAGCAATTCTGGTTTACCTTGCGCATTGCGGAAACGCGCTTGCATCCGACGCGCTTGGAAAGTTTCAAAATTGGAGCAAGAGGAAATTTCGCGGTAGGTATTTTGCGCCGGCAACCACACTTCAATGTCATAAGTGGTGGCCGAAGAAAAACCAATATCGCCGGTGCATAATTTCACCACGCGATATGGTAAACCCAATTTCTGCAAAATCACTTCAGCGTGGCCGAGCAATTCTTCCAGCATTTCATAGGATTTTTCTGGATGCACAATTTGCACTAATTCCACTTTTTCAAACTGATGCTGACGAATCATGCCGCGCGTGTCGCGACCGGCGGAACCGGCTTCAGAACGGAAACACGGCGTGTGGGCAACAAATTTCAGCGGCAATTTTTCCAGCGGAATAATTTCATCGCGCACCATATTGGTCACTGGCACTTCAGCGGTCGGAATCAGATAAAAATTCTTCTCGCCTTCTTCGCCCATCATCCGTGGCACGCGAAATAAATCTTCTTCAAATTTAGGCAATTGACCGGTGCCGCGCATCGAGGCCGCGTTGACCAAATACGGCACATACACTTCGGTATAACCGTGTTGATCGCTATGCGTATCCAACATAAATTGCGCCAAGGCTCGGTGCATTCTGGCCAGCGGCCCTTTTAACACCATAAAGCGCGAACCGGAAATCTTAGCGGCTGTTTCAAAATCTAGCCCGCCCAAGCCTTCACCCAAACTGACGTGATCTTGCACCGCAAAACCAAACACTGGCATCTCGCCCACTTTGCGCACTTCGACATTGTCGGCTTCAGATTTTCCGACTGGCACGGTTTCGTGCGGCAAATTTGGAATCACCGACACAAAGGCGTCCATTTCTTGCAACACCAAGGGCAACTTGCTTTCCAACGCTTTCAACTCGTCGCCGATCGCCGCCACTTCCGCCATAATCGCCGTGGTATCTTCACCTTTTGCTTTAGCTTGGCCGATCAATTTAGACGACGAATTGCGTTTTGATTGCAATTCCTGAGTGCGCGTTTGGATGGTTTTGCGCGCCGCTTCCAATTGTTCAAACTGGGCGGTATCTAACTCAAAACCGCGCGTCGCCAAACGGTTTGCCACGCTGGTTAATTCATTTCTTAATAATTGAATATCTAACATTTCTACTGATTCCTTGGTTATTTTTTTGCCTGTGCATCTAGCTCGCGCAAATGCGCCAGTTTCTCTGAAATTTTGCCTTCCAAACCGCGATTCGTCGGCTGATAAAAACTCACTTTTTCCATGTTATCGGGGAAATAATTTTCACCCGCGGCATAGCCATCCGTTTCATTGTGCGCATAACGATAATCTTTGCCGTAATCCAATTCCTTCATTAATTGGGTCGGCGCGTTGCGCAAATGTAGCGGCACGTCGCGCGAACCATCTTGTTTAACCCACGCGCGGGCGGCATTATACGCAACATAGCCGGCGTTGGATTTAGCTGCGACAGCCAAATAAATCACCGCCTGCGCCAGCGCCAACTCCCCTTCTGGCGAACCAAGCCGCTCATAGGTCGCAGCGGCATCATTGGCAATTTGCAAACCACGCGGATCGGCCAGCCCAATATCTTCCCACGCCATCCGCACAATTCGCCGCGCCAAATAACGCGGATCAGCGCCACCGTCGAGCATCCGCACCAACCAATACACCGCCGCATCGGGATTAGAGCCGCGCACCGATTTATGCAAAGCTGAAATTTGATCGTAAAACGCTTCGCCACCTTTATCAAACCGACGCAGTTTTTGCGCCAAGGTATGATCTAAAAAATCAGCCGAAATCTGGGTTAACTTCGCCGCCCGTGCCGCCGTTTCCACCTGTTCCAACACATTTAACAACCGCCGCGCATCGCCATCGGCGTAACCGATGATGCGTTCTTTGGCTGCATCGGAAAATCCCAAAGCATTCACCTGTAGGTCGGGTTTTAACCCGACACTATTATTAACAGGAGAAGCCTCTTGTCGGGCTGAAGCCCGACCTACAAAAGATAGCCGCGCCCGCTCAAACAATTCGCCTAATTCGGTTTCCGACAACGATTGCAACACATAAACCTGCGCCCGCGACAACAGCGCGTTATTCAATTCAAACGACGGATTTTCGGTGGTAGCGCCAATAAATGTCACTAAACCTTGCTCAACAAAAGGTAAAAAAGCATCTTGCTGCGACTTGTTAAAACGATGCACTTCATCGACAAATAAAATCGTATGGCGACCGCTTTGTTGCAAAGTAGCTTCCGCCTGCGCAATCGCCTCGCGGATATCTTTCACGCCCGATAACACCGCCGACAACGGTAAAAATTCCGCATCAAACGCCGACGCCATCAATCGCGCCAAGGTGGTTTTACCCACGCCCGGCGGCCCCCACAAAATCATCGAATGTAATTTGCGCGATTCAAACGCCAAGCGCAACGGCTTGCCCGCACCGAGCAAATGCGATTGCCCAATCACCTCATCAATATGGCGTGGACGCAGACGTTCAGCGAGTGGCGCGGCGGGTTGATTGGCGGCAAAAAGATCAGACATTTTATAATTTCTCAGTGCTGTTATTCGCCCAACACGTCAGCGCCTTTGGGTGGTACGAATTTAAACAAACTCGCTGCCAACGCGGGATTACGTTGAATATTGGTAAATTTCAGCACGGTGTTATGGCCAAAAGCGTCGCGCAATTCCATCATCACTAAATCGGACTGAGCATTAAAACCCATGCGGATGATTTGAAAGCTACTTTCGGCATTTTTTGGTGTGGCTTGCAGCCACGCTAATTGATCTTTTTCACCGGCATCTTGCAAAGAAAAATCACGATCCAGTTGATTGTTTCCCGATAACAAGGCCGCTGGACTGCTGCCCAATACTGCATCTAATTTTTTAACGGTCACTTGATTGAGATCAACGTCATACATCCAAAATTTAACGCCATCACCCACAATGATTTGTTCGTAAGGTTTTTGATACACCCAACGGAATTTACCGGGGCGGACAAATTGCATGGTGCCGCTGGCGAGTTGCAAGCGCTTGCCCGATTTATCTAACACCGTTTGGGTAAAATTTGATTGCGCCGAATGGGTGGCAGCAACGAATTCGTTTAATTTGTTGAGGGCGTCAGCTTGCGCTGACATCGCCATTGAAGCTAAAAAAATCAAGAGGAAAAACCGATAGTTCAACATTAAAAACCTTTCACCACAGAGACACCGAGGCACTGAGAAAACCTAAAAAACCCATAAACCATCTGTTTTATTTCGTGGACAGAATATTGTTTTTGGGAAATTTATTCACTTTCTGCCGGCAGTAACACGACAGGGAAAACCGATAGTTCAACATTTAAAACCTTTCACCACAGAGACACCGAGGCACAGAGAAAACCTAAAAACGAAACCATCAACCGACTGTTTTATTTCGTGTCTTTCGTGCTGTTCGTGGACGGATTGTTGTTATTTTATTCACTTCGCGCCGGTACCAACACTTCGCGATTACCATTAGTTTGCATCGCTGACACCAAGCCCGCGCGCTCCATTTGTTCGATAAAACGCGCCGCTCGGTTGTAGCCAATGCGCAAATCGCGTTGCACATAAGAAATCGATGCGCGCCGTGATTTCAGCACCAGCGATACCGCTTGATCGTACAAAGGATCGGCTTCCGTTTCCGAGCCACCGCTTTCCATTTCGACGCTTTCTTCATCTTCAATCGAACTCAGCACGCCTTCAATATAATTCGGCTCACTGTGCGCTTTCAGATATTCGGTCACCCGATGCACTTCTTGATCCGACACAAAAGCGCCATGCACGCGCTGCGGATATCCACTGCCCGGTGGCATATAAAGCATATCGCCTTGTCCGAGCAAGGCTTCGGCGCCCATTTGATCGAGAATAATCCGCGAATCAATTTTGCTGGAAACCTGAAAAGCGACGCGCGTCGGCACGTTGGCTTTAATCAAACCGGTAATCACGTCGGCGCGTGGACTTTGCGTTGCCAGCACCAGATGAATGCCAGACGCACGCGCTTTTTGCGCCAAACGCACAATCAGTTCCTCGATTTTCTTGCCAACCACCATCATCAAATCGGCTAATTCGTCGATGAACACCACAATCAGCGGCAACTCTTCTAGCGGTTCTGGACTATCTGGTGTGAGGGTAAAAGGATTGGTGAGCGGCTTTCCTTCTTTCACGGCTTCGCGATATTTTTGATTAAAGCCAGCGATGTTGCGCACGCCCAGCGCCGACATTAATTTATAGCGCCGCTCCATTTCCTGCACGCACCAATTCAAACCCGATGCCGCCTGCCGCATATCGGTGACCACTGGCGTCAGCAAATGCGGAATGCCTTCGTACACCGACAATTCCAACATTTTTGGATCAATCAACAACAGCCGAACTTGTTGCGGCGTCGCTTTATAAAGTAGCGACAAAATCATCGCGTTGATCGCCACCGATTTACCGGAACCGGTGGTACCGGCCACCAATACATGCGGCATTTTCGCCAAATCTGCCACCAGCGGATTGCCAGAAATATCTTTGCCCATCGCCATCGTCAGTGCCGAATTCATATCGGCATAGGCTTTCGAACTGAGAATTTCTGACAACTTAACGATTTGCCTTTTCTGGTTAGGCAACTCGAGCGCCATATAGGTTTTGCCAGGAATCGTTTCCACCATCCGAATGCTCGACACCGATAAAGCGCGCGCCAAATCTTTAACTAAACTAACAATTTGACTGCCTTTGACGCCGACCGCTGGCTCAATTTCATAACGGGTAATCACCGGTCCTTGATAAGCACCGATAACTTTCACTTCAACATTAAAATCTTTTAATTTGCGCTCGATCAAACGCGAGGTGAATTCCAATGCCTCTTGCGACACAGCTTCCACTTGTTGCGTCGCGGCATCTAATAAATGCAAGGGCGGCAACGGTGAATCGGGTAATTCGGCAAATAACGGAGATTGCTTTTCTTGTTCGACGCGTATCGATGGCGTCACATCCATCACCGGCGGCTCAATAAAAATAGGTTGATGCTCTTCGACGCGTTTCTTTTCTTCCTCGACCACTACCACTCGCTCGCTCATCGCCTGCACGCCGATTTTTTTATCTTGTCGCGTTTGCCAAGCGTTGCGCGACCAAGCATACGTGCTTTCCAAGCTCGCGCCCAACCACACAATAAATCGTAACCATGATAAGCCGGTAAATAAGCTGAAGCCGACCGTCATCAGCACCAAAAATAAGATTGTCGCGCCAATAAACCCCAGCGCGCGCCCTAACCAGTCGCCGATTATTTCGCCAAACATACCGCCAGGCACCAAGGGCAATGATATTTGCCAGGTATGCAATCGCAAATATTCCAAGCCGCAACTGGCCAAAATCAACAATGAGAAGCCGAACAATGCAACAAATAATGGTCGCGGATGAAACACGCTGTCAGCCCGTTCGCGCCAACCAAATAAACCAAATTGAATGCGGGTCAGCATCAGCACCACCCACCACCAGGTGGAGAAACCGAATACATACAACAAGATGTCAGACAACCAAGCGCCCAGCACCCCGCCAGGGTTATGAGCAACTACGTTGGCAGCACTATGCGACCAAGCAGAATCATCTCGATCATAGCCGAATAAAATAAGCACCAAATACACACTCAGTGCGGCAAACAACAACCAGCGTGATTCGCCAACCAACGCCAAAAGTTTATTTGGCAATGCCTGCTTGTCGTTACTCGGTTGAGCCATGAACAGTCTTTTCCAAAGTAGTTATTAGGCTAAGTCGCCGCGCAGCAAAGACTGCCTCGGCACGCGACTTAACTCTTAGCGCATGGTAGATATTCGCCAAGTGCGCTTTCACGGTGCCCTCGGCCACATTCATGAGACCAGCAATCGCTTTATTATCTATTCCCTCAGCGAGTAAATTCAAAACTTCAACCTGCCTATCGGTTAAACCGCCGGCAGTCCTCCGCGCCGTACGCCCATCCAAAATGTTCAACGCATCATTAGACGAATCGTTATTAGGAGAATAATGATTCAGAATCTGTGTAGGAACATAAATGCCGCCATCCAACACTAATCTCAACGCTGCCAACATCACTTTACTAGGCGACATTTTTGAAATAAATCCCATGGCACCAACCTCCATCACCTTCTCGATTTCATTCCGTTCATCAATGCCAGACACGACAACAATCGGCATCGCTGGGAAATTTTGATGGAAATTAGCCACTGTAGCCACGCCAAAACTGCCCGGCATATGTAAATCTATCAAGGCCAAATCGATATCAGGATTAGCATCTGCCAAACGAAAAGCCTCGTCGATATCGCCGGTATCCAACACCTCGACTTCGTCGGCAAGTTGCCGCAATACATAACGCATCCCATCACGAAACAAGGCGTGATCATCAACCATCAAGACACGAATTTTCATTATTAACCTTATCTATCAGTGAATACGATTAATGGGTGACACCACCCAAATTCCAACACAAAAATACCACTCATTTATTGGACAACGCTTACTGCTGACATCATAACAAATCCTCAGCCTATCCTTAGCTGAAAGCTGATAATTCTTAGTCAGCTACCTATTTATCGCCAACAACAATTTAATATCATGCACCAAGTCCGCCGCAGGTTGGGCAAAGGGTGCCAATAGAACTTGCTTGCCCTGCGGCGCAATTAAATAACTACCGGCTGAATGATCAAGCGTGTAATTGCCATTTTTGCCTTCTTGCCGCTGATACACCACATCAAAGGCTTTCGCGGCTTGCTCGGTGGCCTTTTCATCACCTGACAACCCGATAAAAGTCGGATAAAACGCCGGCGGATATTGCGCCAACAAAGCGCGGGTATCACGTTGTGGATCAAGGGTAATGAAAATAACCTGCACTTTTTCAGCATCACCGCCGAGCTGGTTCATCACTTGCGCCATATCCGCCATTGTCGTCGGGCAAACATCAGGGCAATGGGTGTAGCCAAAAAATAACACCACCACTTTGTCGCGATAATTGGCTAGGCTGCGCGGCTGACCGGTGGCATCCAGCAATTGAAAATCGGCTTGAGCATATTTCGCGGTGACCTCGCTGGCTTTAAACGGCGACGGCAATTTTGGCTCGCCACAGGCCACCAACACAGCAATCAATAATCCTAAAAATAAATTACGCCGCCACATGGCACGCTCCCGTCCAGCCATAACTATAAAAAGTGTAACCCACTTTAATTAAGCCATAGCCGCCCAAGCCGATCACCACCAAGCCCGCCACTAAGCGCACTTTTGGGGATTGCACCCAACGGCGACAGCGTTCCCAAAACAAGCCAATCAACAATAAATTTGGCAAGGTGCCCAAACCAAAGGCGGCCATAATTAACGCACCTTGGCTGGCGCTACCGCTGGCCAGCGCTGACACTAAGACGCTATAAACCAGCCCACACAGCAACCATCCCCACAAGGCGCCCAAGGCCAACGCTTTTGGCAAGGTATTCACCGGCAATAATTTGGCGGTGAACGGTTGCAAGTGTTGCCACAACGCGCCGCCTAATTGTTCAACGCGGCGCACCGCGCCCCATAAGCCCGCCAAATACAAGCCCAACATCACCAGCATCACGCTCGACAAAGCGAATAATAAATGTTGCACCGGCACCGCATCACGCATCAACAAACCCGCCTGACCGATGGCACCGACCAAAGCGCCGGCCACCGCATAACTGGCAATGCGACCGCTGCTATAAGCCAAATGAAATGGCCAGCGCGCTTGCTGCTGCGGCAACTGGGTGGTAAAAATACCAACGATGCTGCCGCACATGCCGAGGCAATGCACGCCGCCCATCAAGCCAACCAGTAACACCGCCAGCAAACTAAAATCGTTCATTTCAACTTTCCTAATTCTAAATAACGAGCGGCAATGTTGGCGTCTGGTTGCGCTTGAAACGGCACCAGGCCAAGCAAGGGCGCGTCCAAGCGTTCACTTAAAGCTTGAATATTATCAGCCAGAAAAGGCATATCAGCCGTCAAACCATTCGCCACCCAACCGGCAAAATTTAAACCATCAGCGGTAATCATGTGTTGCGTTAGCAAAGCGTGATTCAAACAACCCAAGCGCATGCCGACCACCAAAATAATCGGTAAATCAAGGGCTTTTGCCAAATCGGCAGTCGTTTGCTGCGTATTCAGCGGCACACAAAAACCGCCCGCGCCTTCAACAATCACCTCATCCACCCGCGATGCCAGTGATTGATACGCTGACACGATGCGCCCAATATCAATGGTCACCTTCATCGCCTGCGCCGCCAAATGGGGCGCGATGGCCACTGGGAAATAATACGGATTAAGCTGTTCGACCGTCAGCGTCAGCGAACTGGCCGCACGCAACGCTTTCACATCTTCGTTCACACCCTCGTCATCGCCACCAGCCGCCACCGGTTTAAAGCCCGCCACCGTTTTACCTTGCGCGGCCAAACCGTGAAGCAAAGCCACGCTGATCAGCGTTTTGCCGACGCCGGTGTCGGTGCCAGTGACGAAATAACTCACAATTTAAAATCCGTTTTGATAATCGACCGACCATCCAGCGTCGTTTTAGGATGTGCTTTCCAAGCGTGACCATAGACAATTTCAAAGGTCGCCGGCAGCTTGCCATCGCGGCGTAAAGTTTCGTAATTTTGCACGATGCGCGCCCATTTGGCTTTACCCATCATGCCATTGGCACGACCGGCGGTGGCGTTGTGCGCACCAATATCGCGCAAATCTTGCATCACCGCTTTCACGTCGTTATACGTCAGCGTCAGCGTTTCCATTTCCATCACCGGATCGGCAAACCCCGCCGCCACCAACATATCGCCGATATCGTGCATATCGGCAAAACGACTGACGTGGTTATAACCATCGACATCGGCAAACGCAACCCGCAATTCCTTCAGCGTATCGGGGCCAAAGGTGGAAAATATCAACAAGCCATCCACATTCAACACACGATGCAATTCGACAAATGTCGCCGGCAAATCGTTACACCATTGCACCGCCAAATTCGACCAAATCATATCGACACTGCGCGCCGCCAGCGGCAACGCTTCCACATCCGCACATAAAAATCGCTGTTTACTGCCGGCAAATAATTTTTGCCACCACGCCGACGTGCCGCGCGCCGATTGCAACATGCCAAGGGCGATATCCAGCGCGATCACCTCCGCTTGTTTGTAGCGCTCGGCCAATTGCCGCGTGCCCCAACCGGTGCCACTGCCCACATCCAATACCCGCGCCGGTTGCAAGCGCACCACGTCTAATCGTTCCAACATGCGGATGCACACTTCGCGCTGCAACACCGCCGCCGCGTCATAGGTACTCGCTGCTTTGCTAAAAGCGCGACGCACTTCACGCTTATCGATTTCAAATTCGTTCATTGATTTTCCAAAGGCCGGCTTCAAGTACCATGCCACGTATTTATTCTGCGTGGATATTAACCGCAATCGCTATGACCTAGCAAAGTAAGCGCACGTTTGAATTTTTGCCTGTGCCCATTAGCTGGTCATTGCCACCCAATACATTACCGAGTTACCGCTATAATCGGCGCAATTTATAATTCTTTCATCCAGCATGACTGATCATTACGCCGTTATCGGCAACCCTATTTCGCATAGTAAATCGCCGCTCATTCATAGTTTATTTGCTGCTCAAACTGGGCAGGATCTTCAATATGAAGCAGTCGAAGCGCCGCTAGCTGGCTTTATTGAAACCATCGCCACATTGCAGCAGGAAGGTTATCGCGGCTGCAATGTCACCGTGCCTTTCAAGCTAGCAGCGTGGCAACTCAGCAACCAACTTTCACCGCGCGCGCAATTGGCTGAAGCAGTGAATACTTTAACTTTTCAAGCAGATGGCATACACGGCGACAACACCGACGGTGCTGGTTTGGTGCGCGATATTCAGCGCAATTTAGGCTGCGACTTGCGTCATAAAAAAATCCTACTACTAGGTGCCGGTGGTGCGGCGCAAGGCGTTTTGCATCCTTTACTTAACACTCAGCCTGGCTTGTTGGTGATTAGTAATCGCACGCTCGACAAAGCCATCAACTTGAAAAATAAGGCGCAGCGATTTCCCGCTTTCGCCGAAATTGATATTCGCGCTGAAAAATTTGCAGGGCTCACGCACGCTTTTGATGTGGTAATTAACGCCACTTCCGCCGGACTGAGCGACAGCGCCATTCCCCTTCCTTCATCTATTTTCGCAATCCACGCCTTGGCCTACGACATGATGTATGGACGCGAAACACCGTTTCTAAAATTTGCCCGAGAACACGGCGCGCGGACCGCGGATGGCTTAGGAATGTTGGTCGAACAAGCTGCCGAATCCTTTGAGATTTGGCGGGATGTCTCACCTGATAGCCAGGCCGTGCTCAAACAATTGCGCCAACAATGAAAAAAATTCGGTACTGGCTAGGTCGAATTCTGCTGGCGTTTTTACTATTGCTAGTACTTTACCAACTGTGGATTTTCTCGCACATTCTGTGGTGGGTTAAATTCAATCCATCCACCAGCGCCTTTATGGATGACCGTTTGGCGGTGATGCTGGATAAAAATCCAAATGCCGAATTGCAACACAAATGGGTGCCTTACAACAAAATTTCCGGCAATCTAAAGCGAGCATTAATTGCCTCGGAAGATGCGAAATTCGTTGATCACGAAGGCTTCGATTGGGATGGCATTCAAAAAGCTTATGAGAAGAATTTGAAGAAAGGAAAAATCGTCGCCGGCGGCTCGACCATCAGCCAACAACTGGCGAAAAATCTTTTTCTATCGACCAAACGCACGCCTTGGCGCAAAGGTGAAGAAGCGATCATCACGCTGATGTTGGAGGCGGTGATGGATAAGCGGAGAATTTTTGAAATTTATTTGAATGTCATCGAGTGGGGCAATGGCGTGTTTGGTGCGGAAGCCGCCGCCCGCCATTATTACCAAACTAACGCCTCGAACCTATCCACTTTTCAAGCGGCAAAATTAGCCGCGATGGTGCCGAATCCGCGCTATTACGACAGAAATCGTGACGCACGCGGACTGTTACGCAAGACCGGCATTATAGAATCACGGATGGACGCGGCATCTATTCCTTAATTTCCAAAACTTTTTCAACGTCATCAAGGCCCTTTTTCAAGCTAAAAAAGTTATGGCATACTGCCAATCTGAAACAGTGAAGTGTTCGTGCTGGTTTATAGTGCCGCCAGTATTTTTTCAAAATGGATCTTCAGCCTAATCCACCCAAATTTAGGAATTATTTAACATGACAAATAATCAAGCCGTAGCAGATGCAACTGACAACTTTTATGCCGCACTTAATCTATTATTTACCGGTGACGTTCAAGCTATGAAAGAGGCGTGGGATCATGCCGATGACATCAGTTATATGGGGCCAGAGGGTCTGTATTTGATCGGTTGGGAAAAAATCGAGCAGATGTGGGTTAACACCGCTGCAATGAAACTTGGCGGTCGCGTAACACCCGTGCAACTTCATAAGATAGTCGGCACCGATATGGCGGTGGTTAACTGCATCGAAAGTGGCGAAAACCAAGTTGCTGGTAATACCGAAATTGTCAGCATTCGCTCGTCTACCGTATTTCAGAAAAGAAATGGGCTGTGGAAAATCATCGGCCATCAAACTGACTTACTGAAATTTCTGCATTGAGCCAAGCACTTATCCTAGCCTGTTAGTTAATTATTAGGGAATAACAAGGCGGCGCTCGATGCTGCGCGCCGCCAATACAATCACCGAAACCATTGCCAAATAAACGAGCAATGAAAACAAATAAGCTTTAAAAAACTGAAAGTTGCTCGCTGCTAGCTCCTGAACTCGGGCAAAAAATTCGGTGTACTGAATGAGAAAAGCGACAGAACTATCCTTTAAGTTGCAAATAATTTGATTGGTGAGCGCGGGAACAGACAGCCGTAACACCTGCGGCAGACTAATCAGCCTGAATACTTGCAATCGACTAAAGCCCTGCGCATTAGCTGCCTCCAACTCGCCACCATCCAACCCGTTATAAGCGGTGGTCATATAAGCGGCATTGTAGGCAGCGACGTTAAACGTGAAGCCAATTAAGGCGACGGTAAAAGGTGCCAAGTTGATGCCCCATTGCGGCAATCCGTAATACATCAAAAATAACAACACAATCAATGGCATTCCGATAAAAAACGAAATGTATCCCTGTATCAAGCGCCGGACCCAAATCACCTGACTTAAACTGAAATAGAAAACAACGATCCCCAATAACAAACCCGTCACGCTGACGCTAACGGTGAGTTGGATAGATTGCACAAGCCCCGTCATAATCAACGGCATTTGCGCTAGCAAATCAGCAAAGAATGTTCCCCATCCGCTCATAGTTCACTGCCAAAAAAAGTACGTATCTGCTCATCGGCATGCTGTGTCGATAAATGGGCAAGTGTTTCCTCCGCCCGAATCACCCCTTTATCTAGGAAAGTGACTCGCTCTGCGATGGCAGCCGCCAGCACCAAATCGTGAGTAACACATAACATAGTGACATTTTCACGACGCAACCGATTGATTAACTGGCCAACTTCACGCGACATAACAGGATCAAGGGCGGAAGTCGGCTCATCAAGAAGAATGACCGCTGGATCCATCGCCAAGGCGCGCGCCAAAGCGACTCGCTGTTTTTGACCGCCCGATAGGTGCGCGGGATATTTATCGCGATGCGCCGTCATATCTAAACGCGCTAATTCATGCAAGGCTTTTTCCTCAGCTTCAAGCCGAGCCATGCCGCGCAATTTTCGTAGTCCTAGGGTCACGTTATCTAATACGGAAAGATGCCGATATAAGGCAAATTGTTGAAAAACAAAGCCAATACTTTGCCGCAACAGACGCACATCCGTTTCGACAGCTAAAATATTTTGACCACGGAAATAAATCGAGCCAGAATTTGGCTCGATCAATCTGTTGATACAACGCAATAAAGTAGATTTTCCGCAACCAGAGGATCCCATCACAACTTTAACTTCGCCCTCGATGACATCCATACTAACGCCACTTAGGACAACTTTATCGTCGAATTTCTTGACCAGATTACGAATTTCGATTAACGCCATAACTTCCTCTTAAATCAAAACTTTAGCTGAAGCCAGGCACCCGATAACGCCACGACAACCATTGCACCACCATTAGCAAAATACGATAAATGGCAAAATACAGAATGCCCACCGCCAGATAAATTTCCACCCCGCGCAAAGTCGTTGAAGCGAGTGTCATCGCCTGTTTGGTAATTTCTGGAATGCCAACAGTATAGGCAAACGGTGAATATTTGAGTACTGTGGTGAATTCATTCACCATGCCAGGCACAGCAAAACGCAACATTTGGGGAATTTCTATGTAAATCAGGATTTGCAAACGGGTCATCCCCATTGCCTGAGCAGCCAATATTTCAGCGTTATCGACCGAATCGAGCGCACCGCGAAAAACTTCTGAGAGATAAGCACCAGAAATCAGCCCTAAACTCAGCATCATCGCCAACAAAGAAGGCACTTTTAAACCGATACCTGGCAAACCAAAATACACCAGAAAGAGCAGCACTAAAACAGGCACGCCTCTAAAAACGTAAGCATACATATCCAAAAAAAGCTTTGTGCCAGGATAAGCAAGCCGACGTAATCCCGCCACCAACAAGCCAACCACCAATCCAGTTGCACTGCAGGCCAAGGTAACCATAATCGTATGGCCGACGCCCTGCCCCAACAGTGCAATAATGTCTAAAAAATTCATACGCAACTTTGCAGATTAATAATTATTTCATCCACTTATCTACAATTGCTTTAATTTTTTCAGGGCCCATTTCAGCTAGATATTGATCGAAATCATCACGTCGAGTCGAACCCTTGGCAAAGGCAAATCCCAATTTATCCTTACCGGTGATGACATAACTGCTTTGAATGGGTAATTTCTTTTTGTACATAAAATCAGCCAGCACTGGCTCTTCAATAAAGGCTAAATCAAGGTTGCCATTTTGCAAATCAGCCGTTACTTCGCTGTAAGTCGGATAAAGCTTAACTTTACTGAGCGAGTAATACCCGTGCGGCTCAAAATCATTTTTAATCAGATCGTTATAAGCCATTCCACGCGGATAGCCGATAGAATAGTTTTTCAACTGATTAAGATCGGCAATTTGAATGTTGCGACTTTTTAGACTCACTAGATGCCACGAATTATCAAAATAGGGTTTAGAGAAATCCATAGCCTCTTTGCGCTTATCGGTAATCGAAATCCCCGAAAATGCAACGTCTGCTTGCCCACTAGAAACCGCCCCTAACATACCCTGCCAATCATAAGAAGTCACTTCAAGCGAGCAAGCTCTAGCTTGGCAATACGCTTCGAAAATTTCCATATCGATGCCGCTAATTTTGCCATTTACTTCAAAGAGCATTGGCGGCGATGTGGGTGACACAGCAACTTTAATCACATTACCTGCTGCATTCGCAGTCGTTTTTTGAGTAGCGGCCTCTTTATCAGAACAGCCCGCAATTAAAAATGTGGCAGCACACAGCACACTAGCCAATCGAATTTTATTTTTCATATTTCCCCCCGTAACATATTGATATTGATTAATTATTTTTATAAGAATTTAGTCACTAAAACCAGCAGCACAACGATAGCTTATTAATTAAATTCACGCCCATTCACTGTTTGTTGATATTCGCGTTTTTCCATCACCCGCAACAAAACAAAAGTTGCGTAACCCACCACTACCAGTCCAATCGTAAACAAACTGTACGACAGCGGCCATGAAATACCCTGTGTCATCATCGAAAATTCTGACATCCCACCGATACCGGCCAACACATTCAGCGGCATAAATACCACGCTTAATACCGTCAGCCGTTTCACCACTTTATTCTGGTTAATGTTAATGAAACCAACGGTGGTATCCATCAAGAAGTTGATTTTCCCGAACAGAAATGTGGTGTGGCCATCCAGCGATTCAATGTCGCGCAAAATTTGCTGCGTGTCTTCCAGTTGATTTTTTTCAAGCAATTTACTGCGCATCAAGAATGAAACTGCGCGCCGCGTATCCAACACATTGCCGCGAATACGACCGTTCAAATCTTCTTCGTTGGCGATCGCCACCAGCGTTCTGGCCGCTTCTTCATCGCTCATTTGCTTACTCAGCACCTGCTTGCCAACCAAGGCCAAATCACGATAAACATCTTCCAAAGCGCCCGCCGAATATTCAACATCACCAGCATACAAATCGAGCAACACATCGCGCGCATCAGTCACATAATGCGCTTGCGTCATGGTACGCATTCTTTGCAAACGGAATACCGGCAGCTCTTCGCTACGCACCGAGAACAAAATATCGCGATACAAAATGAAAGCTACCGCCACGTTGCGGGATTCATCAACGCGATCTAACAAAAAGTTGGAATGCAGATGAATTTCACCGTTCTCTTCAACGTAAAAACGAGCACTCGATTCAAGGTCATTTAATTGTTCAGGATCGGGCAATTCAATGCCAAACAAAGCACCCGCCCACAGACGTTCTTCAAAACTTGGCGCGACCAAATCAATCCAAACTGGACGACGTTGCGCGAGTTGTTCACGATTATGTAAGGCAAATTGACGTAAGCGACCTTCGTGCAATTCAAAGGCGTGAATGCTGGCGTAATCCCCGACAATAGCTTGCTCGCCCAAGGCTAGTAACACCTCAATCGGCAGCGTGCGGAGGACAGATTCTTTTTTTACATCATCTAATTGCGCCCACAACAGCAACTGATCTGCCTGTGGCAAACCGGTCAATATTTCGCTAATTTCTACATCGCCCAAATGCCGCAACAACGATTGCAGTTGCGCCAAATTCTGTTTGCGCACCAGCGTTTCCACCAATTCGTGATGCTGCATATCTTGCTTGCGCACGACATCTTCCAATAGACGATGCTTGCTCAGCAGGTTTAAAATCTGCTCACGGTACCGTAAAGTTTCGGTGGTAAATTGTTCCATATTCTTCGTTCCGATTTTTTATCACAAATGTGATGAACACGCTGCGGCGCGCATAGTCGCATAAATTGCAGAGCAGAAAAAGACGTTGCAGCTGTTTCGGCGCCTATTCCCGCATATTTTAATTACAATACTGACATTATGATTGATAACTCTCACCGCCAACGCACCGAAAATGTTCAAGAGCAGCTAGCGCATATCCAGCGCCTGTTAGCACAGACATCGACTCTCGAAGACGCCACTGCTGACATTTTCTCGACTGAACAAGTGCCGTTAAGTGACGCACCCTTTTTAACTGAATCCGCGTTAAGCCAAAAATTAAACGAATTACATTCGGCCGATGTCGCCTACATTCTGGAAGCGTTACCGCTTGAGCAACGACAATTAGTCTGGGATTTAGTCAAAGCCGAACGTGACGGCGAAATTCTGATTGAAGTGTCCGACGCGGTTCGGGAATCGCTAATCGCCACCATGAGTCGCGACGAATTGCGCGTGGCAGCGGAACAACTCGACACCGATGAAATCGCAGACTTAGCACCCGACTTACCGCAAGCGGTGATGCGCGACGTGTTCAAATCTTTGTCGATTGAAGAACGTGAACAACTCCGTTCAGCGATGTCGTATTCGGAAGATTCGGTCGGTGCGCTAATGGACTTCGACATGGTAACCATCCGCGAAGATGTGACGCTGGAAGTGGTGTTGCGCTACTTACATCGCTTCGATGAATTGCCTGATCATACCGACCAATTATTCGTGGTTGATCGCGACGATATTTTCAAAGGCGTGTTGCCCATTTCCAAAATTTTGGTGAATGAGCCGCAACAAGAAGTGTGCAAATTAATGGTCAGCACAAACATTACACTACACCCTGACGACAAGGCGCAACAGGCCGCTCAAGCCTTCGAGCGCTATGACTTGGTGTCAGCGCCCGTGGTCGATGAAGATGGCAAATTAGTCGGTCGCGTACCGATCAACGCAGTGGTCGATTTCATTCGTTCTGAATCTGATAACGAATTATTAAGCCAAGCCGGTTTGCGCGAAGAGGAAGATATTTTTGCGTCGGTTTGGAAATCCGCCAAAAACCGCTGGATGTGGTTGGCGCTCAATTTATGCACCGCCTTTTTTGCCTCACGCGTCATTGGCACTTTTGAGGACACTATCGAAAAATTTGTCGCCTTGGCGGCGCTGATGCCGATCGTTGCTGGCATCGCTGGCAATTCCGGCAATCAAACCATCACCATCATTATTCGATCATTAGCGCTCGGCCAAATCAACCCCGCCAACGCCAAACGACTGCTCGGTAAAGAACTGGCGATCAGCGCTTTAAATGGACTGGTTTGGGGCGGCATCGCAGGCATATTTGCTTACTTGCTTTACGCAAATTTCTCGCTCAGCTTAGTGCTCACTTTAGCGATGTTACTCAATTTACTACTGGGTGCTTTTGTTGGGATGTTGATTCCACTGACCATGCAACGTGTTGGGCGCGACCCCGCCATTGGCTCCAGCGTGATGTTAACGGCCATCACTGACAGCGGCGGTTTCTTTATTTTCTTAGGATTGGCGGCAATCTTTCTGGTGTAACTTGCCGACCAGAAATTTGCGTAAGTTGAAGACCAAAAAAGAGCGGAACATCTTGCGATGCCCGCTTTTATTTTGGCTTAAGCGTGAAGAATACCGCCCTCAACAGTTGGTTTTGCAACTGCCTTTTTAGTGGCTATTTTTTTCACTGCCGGTTTTTTAACTACTTTAGCAACCGTCACCTTCTTAACTGAAATAGCCTTAACCGCTGGCTTCGCGAGCGCTTTTTTTACAGTCGGCTTGACTGCTGCTTTTTTAGCCACAGGTTTAGCTGATGCTTTTTTAGCTGCTGGTTTTGCCGCTACTTTTTTGGCGACAACCTTAGCCGGTGCCGCTGTTTTAACTGCTACTTTTTTAGCGACTGGCTTCTTAGCTGCCACTACTTTTTTGGCTGCAGCTTTCTTGGCGACTGGCTTCTTAGCTGCCACTACTTTTTTGGCTGCAGCTTTCTTGGCGACGACTTTAATAGCCGGTTTAGCAACCGTTTTTTTAGCGACTACTTTTTTCGCAACCGACTTAGCAGTCACTTTCTTCGCCACAGCTTTTTTTACTGCAACCTTAGCCTCGCTTTTTACGGCGACTTTTTTCGCGGCTGGCTTAGCGGCAACTTTCTTTGCCACTCCTTTTTTGGCTGTCACTTTAGCGGTTACAGCTTGCACTGGCGCTTTCTTTGCCGCTGGTTTTTTGGGAGTGGTTTTCACTTTGCTTTCTGCTTTGGCCATGATTATTCCTTATCAATTAAGTAACGCTACCAACTTCTGAAATCCGTGCAACCATTGCACTCCCAAACATCCATCAATCTTAACAAATTAAAAATCTGCTTGGTGTCGACATTTTATTCACGAATAAAAATAAGATGCAACCAATTTTTTATTCGCATCAACTATTAAGCGACAATTTTTTCACCGGCAAACAACTGCACCACTGTTTCTCGCTCTCTAATTAGATGTGTTTTCGCACCCACCACCATCACTTCAGCCGCACGTGGACGCGTGTTGTAATTCGAACTCATGCTCATGCCGTAAGCACCGGCCGACATCACCGCCAACACGTCACCGGCATTAATACTTAACTCTCTCGCGTGGCCAATAAAATCACCCGTTTCACAAATCGGCCCCACCACTTCATAAATATGTTTTTCGGTGGCAGCATTTTCCACCGCTTGAATCGCGTGATAAGCGTCGTACAAGGCGGGCCGCATCAAGTCATTCATCGCGGCATCCACAATCGCAAAATTCTTTTCTTCGCCCGGTTTTATATATTCCACCCGCGTCAACAATACACCGGCATTACCGACCAACACACGTCCTGGCTCAACAATTAACTTTTCAGTTCTGCCACGCAAGGCCGCCAACAAAGCGTGCGCATATTCCGCGATTGACGGGGGCGTTTCATCGTCATAACAAATACCCAACCCTCCACCCAGATCCAAATGTTCCAAGACAATACCCAAGCTCGCCAATTCATCCACCAGCGCCAATATTTTTTCAGTCGCTGCAATGAAAGGGCTCACTTCGGTCAGTTGCGAACCAATATGACAATCCATACCAGTGATGCGTAAATGTGGCAAGGCTGCTGCTTTTTGATAGGTCGCGATCGCTTCCGAGTAGGCCACGCCAAATTTATTTTGCTTCAAACCGGTGGAAATGTACGGATGCGTTTTCGCATCCACGTCCGGATTAACGCGCAAACTAATCGGCGCAATTTTTCCCAAGCGCCCCGCCACAGTATTCAGGCGTTCAAGTTCAGCCACCGATTCCACGTTGAAACACAAAATGCCGGCCTCTAGCGCCAGCGTCATTTCAGCTTCCGTTTTACCAACGCCGGAGAACACCACTTTATTAGCCTCTCCACCCGCCGCCAACACGCGTTGCAATTCGCCACCAGAAACAATATCGAAACCGGCACCTTGTCGCGCGAACACATTCAAAATTGCCAAATTTGGATTCGATTTCACCGCAAAGCAAATTAAATGTTCGCGCGCTTGCAATGCCTGTGAAAATTGCTGGTAGCCATCAATCAACGCTGCCTGCGAATAGACATAGCACGGCGTGCCAAAATTATTGGCCACGTCAGCCAGCGCAACATTTTCAACAAAAAGTTTATCTTGCTGGTAGTGAAAAAAATCAGACATTTCTTATCCTATGAACGATAAAACACAGTGAAAATAGCATTCTGTTCTAAGAATGCTTGGCTTGAGTTTGTTTGGCGGGTTCTGGTTTCGGCATAAATAACGGCCCTTTTCGCCCACAACCTTGCGCAAACACCAGTAGCACCAACATAATAGTGAGCAATCGCATGATTAACTTTGATCAAAAATTTTTATGGACGCGGATTATATGACTGAAACAGAATTCACCCAATTAGCTGATGCAATTTTTGAACACATTATGGACAGTTTAGACAACGCTGATAGCGATATCGATTGCGCCTTAAACGGTCCAGTAATGGAATTAGAGTTTGAAAATGGCAACAAAGTCATTATCAATCGCCACACACCGAATCAAGAAATTTGGTTGGCGGCCAAAACTGGCGCCTATCATTTCAGCTTTCAGAACCAGCAGTGGATTAGTTTGCGCGACGGCTGCGAACTTTATTCCATTCTCAGCGATGTTATTCTTCAGAACACAGGTTCGTCAGTCGCCTTTTAAGCCTAAAAGCTATTGAAATCTTAGCGCATCGATCGGCTTCAACAACGACGCTTTTCGGGCGGGATACAAGCCAAAAAATACGCCCACGAAGGCTGATACTGCGAATGCCAAGATGATCGGCGTGGCGGTTACCTGCACCGGCACATTCGCCAGACTATTGACCAGTTGCGCGCAACCGATGCCGATCAAAATTCCCACGATGCCACCGGACACGGTAATGATGACCGACTCCAACAAAAACTGAGTCATGATGGCTTTTCGATTGGCGCCGATCGCCATCCGAATACCAATTTCGCGGGTTCGTTCAGTCACCGACACCAGCATAATATTCATAATACCAATACCGCCAACAAACAAAGAAATCGAGGCAATCGCGCCTAGCAACATCGACAACATACCGGTGACTTCAGAGGCTGTGGCAGCGATGGCACTCATATTAGTGACCGCAAAATCGGGATCCGCTTTGTCGCGGATGCGATGGCGTTGGCGCAATAATTGCGTGATATTCTTTTCTAAGCCGCTCAGTTGGTCGGCATTTTGCGCTTGCACCATAATCATGCCGACCGCGCCTTGAAAATTACTGCCAAACAATTGCCGTTGCGCGGTGGTAATCGGCACCACAATCGAATCATCTTGATCGCGGCCGTCCATACTTTGCCCCTTGCTCGACAACACACCGATCACCGTAAACGGCAAATTTTTGATACGCAACACTTGATCAACCGGATCTTCGCCGCCAAATAAATTATCAACGACTTTTTGACCAAGCAACACCACCCGCGTGGCACTCGAAATATCCGAATCACTAAAACCGCGCCCGCTTTCCACTCGCCAATCGCGCAAATCGAGATAATCGGTATTCACCGCCATCGCCTGCGTATTCCAATTGTTGGCGCCATAAACCATTTGCACATTACCGCTACTTATCGGCGACACTCGTAACGCCGCCGGCAACTCACGAATACTCAGCGCATCGCCCAAAGTCAACGTCGGCCGCCCACCCATGCCGCCACGCACGCCGCCAGCATTAGCCGAAGCTGAATTAATAATCAGCAAATTAGCGCCAATAGAATTAATTGAATTCATCACTTTTTGCTGCGTGCCTTGCCCAATAGCCACCATCAACACCACCGCCGCGACGCCGATGGTGATGCCCAAAGCGGTTAAAAAGGTGCGCAAACGATTAGCCAACATCGCCTGCCACGCTTCGCCTAAGAGCGCCCAAATCATCAGACGTGTACTCCGTCAAAATCTTCCACTTTGCCATCAAACGCCAGCAAGCCGTCCATCAAATACACCAAGCGCGAGGCATAACGCGCCACCGTCATATCGTGCGTCACCAGCACCACGCTAATCCCCTGCTCACGATTAATCCGCTGAAATAATTCCATAATTTCTTTGCCAGTATGACTGTCCAAATTACCCGTCGGCTCGTCGGCTAAAATTAAACTCGGCTGCGTCACCAGCGCTCGAGCAATCGCCACCCGCTGCTGTTGGCCACCAGAAATTCGGGTCGGCAACGATTCAGTAAAAGCACCCAAATTGACCCGCTCCAAGATTTCCACCGCCCGTTCGTAAGCCGCCACTTTGCTAATGTTTTGATAAACCAAGGGCAACGCCACGTTATAAGCCAAGCTCATCCGTGGCAATAAATTAAATCCCTGAAAAACAAAGCCGATAAATTCGCCTCGAAGGCGCGCTTGCTCGGTTTCAGACAACAAACCGACATCGCGATTATTCAAACAATAACGACCACCCGTTGGCGTATCGAGGCAGCCCAGAATATTCATCAAAGTGGATTTTCCCGAACCAGACGGCCCCATCACCGCCACAAATTCTCCCGGATAAACATCGAGCGAAATGCCTTTTAACACCGGCACCGGCCCCGCATCGGTCTGATAATCTTTGCGCAGCTTGTCGAGATGAATAAGGGCTTGCATCATTACAACCGAATCGGTGGCGTGTTTTTCACCGTATTGCCAGCGGCTTGCAAATCTTCCACCACCACCGCGTCGCCCGCTTTCAATTCGCCTTCAATCACTTCGGTAAATTTGCCATCCGACGACCCCAACAAGAGCGGCACTGATTTCAGTTCGCCTTTGATCAACCGCATCACACTCCCGCGCAAAGTGCCCGGCGGAGATGATTTTCGCTCACGTTTTTCGGTGTCACGTTTTGGCATTAAACCCGTTGCTGGGCGAAATCTAAGCGCCGCATTCGGCACTTTTAAGATGTCTGTTTTTTGTGCCGTCACCACGTTGACATAAGCCGTCATGCCGGGCAACAAGCGATTACCCAGATTATCCACATCAATTACCACGTTGTAAGTCACCACGTTTTGCAAGGTGGTCGGATTGAGCCGCACCTGCCGCACTTTGCCGCTAAAGGGCTGCCCCGGAAAAGCATCAACGGTAAAATTGGCCACTTGCTCAGGCCGAATATTGCCAATATCGGCTTCGGCAAAATTTGAATTAATTTGCATCTTGGTTAAATCTTTGGCGATTTGAAACAGCACCGGCGCGGTAAACGAAGCCGCCACCGTTTGCCCCACATCAATTTGGCGCGACACCACGATGCCCGAAACCGGCGAACGAATCACCGTGTAATCCAAATTAGTCCGGTCGCGCAGCGCCTGCGCCTCGGTTAACGCTAACTGTGCTTGCGCCGCTTTCAACGCTTGCACCGCCGTTTGCAAATCTTGTTTGGCGGCGAATTCCTGAGCAAATAAATCACGCATCCGCTTTTCATTCGCCAGCGCCAAGTCCAACGATGCGCGAGCACTGGCGACGCTGGCGGCGCTTTGTTGAACTTGCGCCTGCGACAAACTCGGATCAAGCGCCAGCAAGATTTGGCCGGCTTTTACCTGATCATTAAAATCTGCGTTAATCGATTTAACGATGCCAGAAATTTGCGAACCGACGTTCACCAGCACCACCGGATTGAGCGTGCCATTGGCGGCGACACTTTGCGTCAGCGCACCCCGCTCAATTTTTTCGGTGGCAAAACGATTGTCGATTTTGCCCTGTTTCGGCCACCACCAAAAAGAAGAAACCAGAATCAGCACGATAAGCGCCAACCCAGACTGTTTATTAATGAGCGCGGAAAGTTTCACCAACTACCTCCGAATTTGAAATATCAAGTTGACCCATCGCTTGCGCCAAAGCGAAACGACTGGCAATAAAATTAAAGCGCGCACTGATGAATTGTTGCCGCGCACCGACCAATATATTTTGCGCCGTCAGCACGTCAATCATGGTACCCAAACCGGCTTTATAGCGACCGGACGTCATCCGTTCTGATTGTTCCGCTGATGCCACTAAATCGGTCGCCGATAGCAAAGATTGACTGTTGGTTTGCAGAGTTTGATAGGCTTTCCAAACATCTAATTCAACTTGTTTGGCGATACGCTCGCGGTCAGCAATCTTGGCCTGTTTCTGCGCTTCAGCACTTTTCACTTGATTACTGACCCGATAACCGGTGAATAAAGGCACGCTGAGCGTCACGCCCAAACTGTCATTCCGACTATCGACAGCGATAGAATCTGCACTATAAGTTGAACCGGCGGTTAAATTTAGCGTCGGCATGCCGCTGGCGCGATTCACCTCAATTTGCGCTTGCGCCACTTTAATCTGGGCGTCCGCCGCCAATAAATCCGGACGCATCCGCAAGGCCTCGGCAATTAAATCGCCAATCTTTTTATCTAAAAGTGGATCGCTTTGAATGTCGTTGGTCGGCGCCAACTCGATTATTTGTGTCGGCGAAAAACCTAATTGATTGGCCAAAGTGCCCGCCGCAATCGACACGCTACCCTCAGCGGTGATGCGATTTAATTGCGCTTGCGACAAGGCCGTTTGCGCTTGCAATTTATCGGCCGGCGTCGCGGCACCACTTTGATAGCGGGCTTGTGCGGCAGCCAAACTTCCTTGGGCTAGCCCTTCCGCTACCTTTAGCGCATCAACATTGGCTCGCGCTGACAATAGTGAAAAATAGGATTGAACGGTGCTCAGATAAACAGCTTGCAAGCTAGCATCGCGGGTAGCATCGACGACGGTTAAAGTCTGTTGTGCCGATTCTAAACTGGCCGCGCGCCCTCCAAAATCATACAGAATATAGTTCGCTGATAAACCAATTTTTTGATTATTACTGGCTTGCCCGCTCGAGGAAGTTTGGTTTTTCGCGCTGCTACCCGAAGCGGTTAACGACGGAAAATACGGCGACCGAGCGCTGTCGACTAATGCGCTTTGCGCTTGAACGGTGGCCCATTGATAATGTGTTTGCGGGTTGTGACACAAGGCTAGATTAATCACCTCGCCCAACGACAAGGCGCGCTGAATATTGACCGAGGCGCAAGCGGTCGGTGCCAGATCGTCAGCCGCTAACGCACTTTCGCTTACCGACAGCAGCGCCAACACTAAAATTAAATGACAATATTTCATCAGATTACCGAACCGTTAATGCCATTGATTTGGGTGCCAGTTAAAACCACTAAAACCTAGATTGAGGCACACTATAAACCAAGAACTTGGCAAATTTATGTCGCAATTGTACGAAATTGTTAACGTTACATTTCGCCACGATACCCAGCGCGAGTGTTCATCTCCCCTTGCGGCAAGGCGAATTTCTCATCATAGTGAATTCGCTTTAAATACAAGCCATCAGGCGCAAAAGTCGGTGCAGCTAAATGACGCTGACGCGATTCAAGCACCTGTTGAATCCATTCCGGCGGATGCTTTCCTTTACCGACATACACCAAGCTGCCTACAATATTGCGCACCATGTGATGCAAAAAAGCACCGGCGCTAACGTCAAAAATAATCAGCTCACCCTGACGACTAATTTCTAATTGAGTGATCGTTTTAATCGGCGATTTGGCCTGACATTCAGCTGCCCGAAAGGCGCTAAAATCGTGTTCACCCAATAAAAATTGAGCCGCCAATTGCATCGGCTCAAGCGCCAACGGCTGATGGTACCAGCCCATTTTTCCATATTGCAAGGCGCTACGCACCGGACGATTTAATAATAAATAGCGATAACTCCGACCATGCGCAGAAAAGCGGGCGTGAAATTCATCGCTCACTTCGTGCGCCCATAACACCGCCACGCCACGCGGCAAAAATGCATTGGCGCCGCGCACCCAAGCCGTTAATGGTCGCTGAATGTCGGTATCAAAATGCACCACTTGTTCAATACCGTGCACACCGGTATCGGTACGGCCCGCCGCCACCACGCTAATCGGCACGCCAGCGATGCCACTCAAAGCCCGTTGTAACGCATCTTGAACAGTGGGCACGTCCGGTTGACTTTGCCATCCGCTGAAACCACTTCCGTCATATTCCACGCCTAGCGCAATTCTCATCGCATGATTCCAATCAATAGGCCGAGGGCGATTATTAACACTAAAATATCCAAGCTGTGCAAGCGACTCATCGGCAATTCTATGGTTTCTGCTGGACGATCTTCGCGATCAAATAATGCGCGAAAATCACTTAAAGAATGCAGCTTCAAATTATTCATCGTATTTTCTGCATAACTTAAAGTGAGAGCGATGCGCACCACCAACCGTTCGCGCGAAATCGCTACAAAGCGCAACGGAAAAGCCGCCACATACAAGCCAGCCATTAATTGTTGTTGAGATAAACGACTGAGTAAAATAGATAAAGCGGCCAAAGCGCAATGCACCCTTCCCAATTGAATAAAACCATCCAACAAACCTTCTTTGGTCGGACTCCATTCAGCAAGCGAAGGCCACAGCGCTTCGCCACTGGTGGCATACGCGTAAATTACCAGCAAGGAAAAACTCAACCAGCGCGTACGACGCAACATGATCAACCAACGCTGTGCGTTAAATATCACCGCGGCCAGCAAGGCCACCAACACAAAAATCGGCAGCCATTCAACGGGGCTTTTTTGAGTCGCCAGCACGAACACTAACCAAATGAAAATACAGGTAAAAGGATGAAGTGTCATGGTTGCTTGCGATGGCAGTTTCATTATCGTTAAAATAAAAACGGCAGCCCAGATAGGAGGCTGCCGCAAAATTTTATGTGCATTGCTTTATTCAATTGCTTTATTCAATTGCTTTCAACATATTTTGAGCAATCACGCGCTGAGCATGATCGCCTTCCAACATAACTTCTGCCAGGAGTTCTCGCATACCGGCCACTTCGCCCATCGCTTGATACGCTTTAGCCAAATCAATTTTGGTCGCCACCTCATGCCAAATAGCCTCTTTGGCTTCTTCCTCAGTCGACGCCGAATCTACCGTAGCGTCATCATTCAAATTCAAACTAATCGTGCTCAAATCCACATCCTGAATCGACACTACAAAGGGTTGATGTTCAATTTCAACCACCGGTTCAATTTCTACTATCGGTGCAGTGACAGGTAAGGGTTCATCGACAACAGCCGTGACCGCTTCGGCAGCGACAACTTCGGCAACAGGCGCCTCTTCAGCGACAACCTCCTCATCGGGAACAACTTGTGGCCGCGGACGAACATACACCGTGATCGACAGCACCAACAAGGTGACAATCAAACCCGCCAAATAAATCGGATTGCCCGTCAACTCCTCTTGAAAGGTGGTGGTATCCGCTTCAAGATTAACCGCACTCGGGGCCACTGGTTTAACTTGAGCGGCCTGTGATTTCAGCTCAGCCAAGTGCTGCATATCTTTAATATTTTTTTCCAAAACAGCGGTACGCGCTTCGGCCTCTTTCAAGGCTTTATCTTTTGCCAGCGAATCTTCCTCTGCCGCTTTTTTCTTGGCCGCACTCGATTGCTCGCCACCGGCTGCTTCACCTTTAGATAATTTTAAAATTTCTTTGGCAGTCGGCTTAACGGTGGCCGCTTTATCGCTCACTGCTGTACCAATTTTGCCATGCGCTTCTTGTTTAACAACCGCTTCCGCTGGCTTAGTCATTGCCCCCGCCATTTTCTGACGGTATTGATTCCAGTCGGCGACTTGCGCATGAATTTCAGTCACCGCTTCCACTTGTTGGATAGAAGCAATTTGCTCACTAGCCGGTAATTGCAAAATCTTACCCGACTGAATTCGATTCATATTCTTAGCATCGAAAACTTGGGCGTTCGCGCGATACAGCGCCACCAACATACGTTCTAAGCTAACGTCAGTCGGTTTATGTAGCAGAGCAATTTTAGTCAGCGTGTCGCCGTGTTTAACCGTGATTGCTTCAGAACTGGTTGTTAAGGGAGCCTGCGCAACAGGGGCAGGAGCAACATCAGCAACCACTTCGGCAGGCGCTTTGATTTCTGGTTGCACTGGCAAGCTTTCTACCAATTTTTCAGCGGCTACCTCAGCGACAGGTGTCACTGACGCGATCACCGGCTCAATCGCAAGTGCTTGCTGATCAGCCGATTTTTCAGGCGCAGTGGTCGCTAATTGAAAATTATATTCACGCAACAAACGACCACTCGACCAATTTAATTCCAACAACAAACTCACAATCGGTTCATTGATCGGTTGATCGCTGCTTAACTTAATATACGTTTCACCATTAACCCGTGTGAGCAGGGTGAAATTAATCAGCGGTAGACTGACAGGATAATCAATCCCAGCAATTTTGAATTGTTCAGGAGAAGCAAGTTTGGCTGAAAGTCCACTTTGTTCGGCGGCAGTCACCGACAGCAAATTGATCTCAGCTGACAGCGGTTGGCCGAGCAAAGAACTCACGTTGACACCACCAAAACTCACGGCTGAGGCGAAACTAGACCACAGCAAGCAAGCAAGCAAAAAAATTTTCTTTAGCAAGGTCAAGTTCAATCTAACGTCCTTTCAATTCACCACGGCCGGCCGCTTGCTTTAGGAAAACACAAGCGGTACCGCTAAATTACTGAGCCAACAAAATCCGCAACATCCGACGCAAGGGTTCAGCCGCGCCCCACAATAATTGATCGCCGCAGACAAAGGCACTGATGTAATTCTCGCCCAAGTTTAATTTGCGCACACGCCCCACTGCGACGTCTAATTTGCCAGTCACCGCCACCGGTGTCAGTTCTTTTACCGAAATAGCACGTTCATTCGGCACCCATTTCACCCACGGATTGGCGCCTTGAATCAAGGCTTCAATTTCCGCCAGCGGTAAATTTTTATTCAGTTTAATCGTTAACGCTAAGCTATGGCAACGCATCGCGCCAATGCGCACACATAAACCATCGACCGGAATCGTTTTCTCAGTCGCCAAAATTTTATTCACTTCGGCCTGGCCCTTCCATTCTTCTTTTGATTGGCCGTTATCGAGTTGCTTGTCGATCCACGGTATCAAACCACCCGCCAACGGTGCGCCAAAATGCTCGGTCGGAAAATCAGCCGCGCGCATCGCTTCAGCCAATTTACGATCAATTTCCAAAATCGCCGATTTCGTATCTGCCAATAAATCGGCCACCGACGCGTGCGCCACACCCATTTGTTGCAACAATTCGCGCATATTTTGCGCACCCGCACCGGAAGCCGCTTGATACGTCATCGACGATACCCATTCCACCAAACCAGCGTGGAACAATCCGCCCAAACCCATCAACAAAATACTGTTGGTGCAATTGCCACCGATGAAATTCTTGCCGCCGTTCGCCAGCGCCGCGTCAATCACGTTGCGGTTCACGGGATCAAGAATAATCACCGCGTCGTCTTCCATTCTTAAGGTGGAAGCCGCATCAATCCAGTACCCTTGCCAACCCGCCGCGCGTAATTGAGGAAAAATCTCGGTGGTGTAATCGCCGCCTTGGCAGGAAACAATGGCGTCCATTACCGCTAGCGACGCCAGATCGCGCGCATCTTTTAACGGCACGCCACGACCTTCGGCCGGCGCAACGCCACCCACATTCGAGGTAGTAAAAAATACCGCGTCGAGCAGATCAAAATCTTTTTCTTCGCGCATCCGCTGCATCAACACCGAACCAACCATGCCGCGCCAACCGATCAAACCAACTTTCATCACTTTTCCTTAAGCTTAAAAATTACAGTGCTGCAACCACCGCATCACCCATCGCCGAACAACCAATTTTTTGCATGCCCGCTTCGTAAATATCACCCGTGCGCAGCCCTTTTTGCAACACTTTACGCACGGCGCCGTCGATCCGTTGCGACAAATCAGCGCGATTAAAGGTGTATTGCATCATCATCGCCACCGACAAAATCGTCGCCAGCGGATTGGCAATATCTTTACCGGCGATGTCCGGAGCCGAACCGTGCGACGGCTCGTACAAACCTTTATTATTTGAGTCCAACGAGGCCGACGGCAACATCCCAATCGAACCGGTCAACATTGACGCTTCATCAGACAAAATATCGCCGAAAATATTGCCAGTCAAAATCACGTCAAACTGTTTTGGCGCACGCACCAACTGCATCGCCGCGTTATCAACATACATGTGCGACAGTTCAACTTGCGGATATTCTTTCGCCACTTCCAGCACAATTTCGCGCCAGAACATACTGGTTTCCAGCACGTTGGCTTTATCGACTGAACACATTTTTTTACCGCGTTTCATCGCGATTTGAAAACCGACGTGGGCGATGCGCCGCACTTCGGATTCACTGTACAGCATGGTGTCAAAACCTTGACGCTCGCCTTGCTCATTGGTGCGCAAGCCGCGTGGCTGACCAAAATAAACGTCGCCGGTCAATTCGCGCAAAATCATAATATCCAAACCCGACACCAGTTCTGGCTTCAAGCTAGACGAATTCACTAATTCTGGATAAACAATCGCTGGACGCAAATTAGCGAATAACCCCAAGCCTTTGCGAATGCGCAACAAGCCTTGTTCTGGTCGCATCGGACGTGGCAAATTATCATACTGATAACCGCCCACCGCGCCCAACAACACTGCTTCAGATTCTTTGGCTAATTTCTCAGTCGCAGCAGGAAAAGGATCACCGGCCGCGTCATAGCCTGCGCCGCCCAAGGTGCCATATTCCAACTCAATTTTTTCACCATCCAAGCGTAAGGCTTCCAACACTTTGGCCGCTTGCGCCACGATTTCTGTACCAATACCGTCACCCGGCAAGACAGCGATTTTCATTCATTTCTCTCCTGATTCAATCTTTAGGCAAACAACCACGGTTGCGCCACGCGATGCTGCGCTTCAAACGTTTTAATCTCGTCCAGATGTTGCAACGTCAATCCAATATCGTCCAAACCATTCAACAAACAATGTTTGCGATGCGCATCAACGTCGAACGCAATCACGCTACCATCAGGCGAGGTGATAGTTTGCTGCGCCAAATCAATTTTCAATTTAAAACCAACCATTACCTCGGTGGCTTTAAATAATTGATCGACTTTATCGGCGTCCAATTTAATCGGCAACAAACCATTTTTGAAGCAATTGTTGAAGAAAATATCGGCAAAGCTAGGCGCGATAATCACCCGCAGCCCAAAATCTTCTAGCGCCCACGGTGCGTGTTCACGCGAACTGCCGCAGCCAAAATTTTCGCGCGCCAACAATACTTGCGCGCCTTGATAACGCGCTTGATTCAGCACAAAATCAGGATTCAGCGGACGACTAGTGCAATCCATTCCTGGCTCGCCATGATCTAAATAACGCCATTCATCAAAGGCATACGGGCCAAAACCAGAACGCTTGATCGACTTTAAAAACTGTTTCGGAATAATCGCATCGGTATCCACATTGGCGCGATCCATTGGTGCGACCACGCCATCGATTAAAGAAAACTTTTCCATTACACGATCTCCCGCACATCAACAAAATGACCGGCAATCGCCGCTGCCGCCGCCATCGCGGGACTCACCAAATGGGTGCGGCCGCCCTGCCCTTGACGACCTTCAAAATTACGATTGGAGGTTGAGGCGCAACGCTCGCCCGGTGCCAAACGGTCATCGTTCATCGCCAAACACATCGAACACCCTGGATCGCGCCACTCAAAACCAGCTGCCACAAAAATCTTGTCCAGACCTTCTTGTTCAGCCTGCATTTTCACCAAACCAGACCCCGGCACCACCAGCGCCAACTTCACATTGGCGGCGACTTTTTTGCCCTTGGCAACGGCGGCGGCGGCGCGCATATCTTCAATCCGACCATTAGTACAGGAACCGATAAACACTTTATCAATTTGAATGTCACTGATCGGCATATTGGCTTGCAAGCCCATGTAAACCAAGGCGCGTTCCCAATCAGCACGTTTCACCGCATCCGGCGCATTGGCTGGATCTGGCACACAACTATCAATCGACAACACCATTTCTGGTGACGTTCCCCACGTGACTTGCGGCTTAATCGTTGCCGCATCCAAGGTTAAAGTCGCATCATATTGCGCGCCCTCATCGCTGTGCAAAGTGCGCCAATACGCCACGGCACCTTCCCATTGGGCCGCTGTCGGCGCAAAGGGACGTCCTTTTACGTAGTCAAAAGTGATGTCATCCGGCGCCACCATGCCGGCACGCGCACCGGCTTCAATCGCCATATTGCACAAGGTCATTCGCGCTTCCATGCTCAAGCCGCGAATGGTGCTGCCGGCAAATTCAATCGCAAAACCAGTGCCACCTGCAGTGCCAATACGGCCGATTACTTCCAGCGCAATATCTTTCGCGGTGACGCCAAAGGGCAATTCACCGTCCACTTGCACCAGCATTGCTTTCGATTTTTTCGCCACCAAACATTGCGTCGCCATCACGTGCTCAACTTCTGAAGTGCCGATGCCGTGCGCCAGCGCGCCAAAAGCGCCGTGAGTGCTGGTATGTGAATCGCCGCAAACCACCGTCATACCGGGCAAAGTCGCCCCTTGTTCAGCGCCGATAACGTGCACCACGCCTTGGCGCAAGTCGTTCATTTTGAATTCGGTAATACCAAATTCGGCGCAATTTGCGTCCAGGGTTTCCACTTGCAAGCGTGAAATAGGATCAGTAATGCCAGCGCCACGATTGGTGGTTGGCACATTGTGATCGGGCACTGCCAGCAAGGTATCAATCCGCCACGGTTTGCGCTTAGCCAATTTCAGGCCTTCGAAGGCTTGCGGACTAGTCACTTCGTGCACCAAATGACGGTCGATATAAATTAATGCCGTACCATCCGGCGCGGTGCGCACCAGATGACTATTCCAAAGTTTGTCGTAAAGAGTTTGTGATTTCATTTTTATTTTCCACCTACGGGGTTTGCAATTATGCCACAGCAAGCCCTATTACCGCCAAGGTTCAACTTGCCAAAATGGCCTGACCATCCAATTTAATCAAGGCATATTCCAAGCTATCCGACAACGCGCGCCAACTGGCATCGATGATATTGGTACTGGCGCCGACCGTCGTCCAAACCTGCCCGCCGCCCTGGAACGTGATCAACACCCGAATCTGCGCCGAGGTGCCATTGGCGCTATCCAAAATCCGCACTTTGTAATCAATTAAGCGCACCGTTTTTAGCACCGGATACACGCCCGCCAAGGCGCTGCGTAAAGCAGTGGAAAGCGCATTCACCGGACCATTTCCTTCCGCCGCGACGAAACGCAATTCGCCATCCACTTTTACTTTAACGGTCGCCTCCGACAACAAACCGCTACTCAAACGACGCTCAGCGATGACAAAATAATCAACCAACTCAAATGGCTGCACATAATCTGGACGTAAGCGATTCAGGATCAAATCGACGCTGGCATCAGCGGCCTCAAAAGTAAATCCTTCGTGTTCCAGTTGTTTAATGTGATTGAGCACGTTTTGTGCATCGTCATTATTCAGATCGATTCCCAAGGATTGCGCACGAAATTGAATATTGCCGCGACCGGACAATTCCGAAATTACCGAACGCATTTCATTGCCCACCAGCGCCGGATCAATGTGTTGATAGGTGTCGCTGGCTTTCAAAACCGCCGCCACGTGAATGCCGCCTTTGTGAGCAAACGCGCTGTGGCCGATGTACGGCGCGTGGGAATAATGTTTCAGATTCACCACCTCCGCCACAAAATGCGCCAGCGAAGTTAATTCGCACAACTGTTCCGGCAACACCACTTGCCGATTCATTTTGAGCTGTAAATTGGGAATAATGGTGGTCAAATTGGCATTACCAACCCGTTCACCGTAACCGTTAATCGTGCCTTGCACCTGAGTGCATCCACCGCGCACTGCCGCCAGCGAATTGGCGATACCACAACCGCTATCGTTGTGACAATGCACGCCCAGCGGCGTTTTAATATGCTGTTGCACTTCTCGCACAATCTCTTCCACTTCCCACGGCAACTTGCCGCCATTGGTTTCGCACAACACCAACCAATCGGCGCCTGCCTCAGCCGCCGCGCGCAACGTCGCCAACGCATAATCCCGATTCGCCAGAAAACCATCGAAGAAATGTTCCGCATCAAACATCACTTCGCGCCCGTGCGATTTCATATAACTGACGCTGTCGCGAATCATCGCCAAATTTTCTTCCAGCGTAGCGGAAAGCACCAACTCGACGTGATAATCCGAACTTTTACCGACCATCGTCACCACCGGCGTTTGCGCATCTAACAGCGCTTGCAAATTAGTGTCGTGTTCGCACTGCAGACGTTTTTGTCGCGTCCGACCAAAAGCCGCCAACTTAGTCGCGCCCAAATCCAGCTTGCGCGCACGCGCAAAAAACTCTGCATCTTTAGGATTAGAACCCGGCCAGCCACCTTCAATATAATGAAAGCCAAACCCAGCAAGTCGCTGAGCAATAATAAGTTTATCGTCAACCGACAAAGAAATATCTTCACGCTGAGTACCGTCACGGAGCGTGGTGTCATACAGAAATACTGGGCTCATGGTCGTCATCTAAATGTAATGGTTCAAGTTTAGCATTTTCATCAACTTAAATACTTGTTACAAGTGACGAACAATAACAGCAAGAAATAACCACTAAATCGAGTCGAAACTTGGTTTAGTTCACACAATTAAGCTCCAATTTTAACTGAGCGCATTCTTAACAAAATCGCACCACCCAACATCGCCATCACCGCGCTAAATGAAAATAAAGCGCTGGCGCCAAAATGTTGCCAAATCGGGCCGCTCGCCAAACTACCCAACATTCCGCCCGCGCCATAGGTAAAGCTACCGAATAAAGCTTGGCCTTTTGATTGATGACGACCTTGGAAATATTGGTGCACCAAACCCACCGAGGCGGCGTGATAAGCGCCGAAAGTTGCTGCGTGTAACACTTGCGCCAGTAATAACAGCGCCAAAATATCAACCGCCCAACCGATCAACATAAAGCGCAAGACGGCGGCCGCAAAACTAAAAAACAAGATATTGATTAAGCCAAAGCGACGAATCAGTAGCGGCATCACAAAAAATACACCGATTTCGCAAATCACACCGAGCGCCCACAACATACCGACCGCCCCTTTGCTATAACCGTGTTCGACCAGATAAATCGAATAAAAAGTGTAATACGGACCGTGCGCCACCGACATTAAAAAACAAGCGCCAAACAAGGCCAACACTGGCGGTTGCAAGACAATTTTCTTAATCGGATGATGATCGGTGTGATGCGCCAAAATTTCTGTTTTTGGGATTTGCCGCGCGAACAACAAAATACCAATTTCGCAAATTAACCCAGCCCACAGCAACCAGCTAATAGCAATGTAATCAAAGGCGTAACCTAGCCCAACCACGGAAACAATAAAACCAATCGAACCCCAAGAACGAATCCGACCGTAATGAGCGGTATTTTTGCCTAGATAGGTGAGCGTGGTCGCCTCCACCAGCGGCATTGAGGCGCTCCAAAAGAAATTCATCAGCACCAACACCGTCATCAAACCCCAAAAACTGGTGGTAAAAAAAGTGCCCAGATAAAAAACCGCGCTCATAGTGGCGGCAATTTTGACTACCAATAAGCGCTGACCGGTGTGATCTGCCAGCCAACCCCAAACATTCGGCGCCAACATACGCATCACCGGCTGCATCGACATCAGCACGCCAATTTCAATCGCAGAAAAATGTAGCGATTTGAGATACAAGCTCCAATAAGGCGCAAACATCCCGACGAAGGCGTAATAGAAAAAATAGAAACCGGCGATGCGCCAGTGATAATTTTTGAAATGCGTCATTGCGCTAAGTTAGCAAGGCATATCGATTAGGCAAAGATTCCCAGCGAGTGGCCTGTATCTATATAAAAATTTCAGCAAACCCAATTTCCTTTAGATAGCAATATGTTCCGTCATAAAATGAAGCATCTCGCGTGGCGTCTTCACGATCTCCTTCTGGCACAACAATTACCATCCCCTGTCGTGCGCGCGTCAATAAAACTCGATATGCGTTTTTCAAATACTGTTTGCGTTCAGCTTTATTTATTTTATTCCAACGATCCCCGCAAAAAGAGTGATGTGACCATCCCTGTTCATGATGCCTAAAATCCGCATCCCAAATCACACATGCCCAATCAAGTTCTAAGCCCTGCACGTGAAATTCAGTCGCTACATCTTCCAAATAATACGAGGAACGCACATCCTCTTTCCCATCCAAAAACCAATGTACCGGATCCATCGGCGACTTTACATCAATCGCGTAGGGTTTCAGTCGCTCAGCTTGTGATGATACGACCATGCCATAACGTTCAGTTCCGCGTGCTTGACGCTTTAACCATTGTTTGGCGGCAGCTAGATTGCGGGTAACAACGATCGGATATTGTTGCTTCACCCGCATCAAGGTTTCATGCGCTTTTTCGTCTAAATCAAGCAGCTGTTTTATGAGCAGCGAAACGTCTTCAGCACGAAAGGAGCGCATTGAAACCGACAAATGCAAGGAATCTTGATAAGTGACATGAGGATAGTCACGCAAGGTTGCCAATGTTTCGGCTGCGTTGTATTCGGAATCAGTTAACTTCGATGAAACATAAAGATGCCAATCAGGAAATGACTTCGTAATGGCTGTTATCCATTCTCCGATGCCCGCTTCACCGGTGTTAATTTCTTGACCGCCACCAATCAAACAAACAATCACCGCCCAGTCACGATGTCTATCCATGCAAGAAATTAAAAACTCTGGTTCTGACTGATTAAAGTTGGGTTTATTCTTCTTGCGCGCCATAAATGACGATGTCTGCTCAAGATTCCACGCACGTTGCGCTTCATCAAAAATAGCCACGTGCTCAACGGGTGGCACCGATGTGTCAATAAGACAATCATCGCGAAAGTGATGAACGTTTTGAATGAACGCTTTTACATCACTACGCGCCACACCGATTCTTTCCTTTTTACCCATTTCAGCTGCACGCCGCACACGATCTCGAGCCAGCGCTTCACAAAGGATTTTTACGAGTGGCCCATTGCCAGATAAATACACGCTGTATAGTTGGTCATCCGCATTGATATGTTGCGTGGCAACATCCAGCCCTACCAATGTTTTACCCGCTCCGGGCACGCCGGTCACCAAACAAATTGATTTTCTTGAGTAGATTTTTGATTCGCTGATAATTTTAGAAACAGCGTTAGAAGTTAGTGAAAGATTGGTCGCGCCTGCATCACTTCGGGTAATTTCAGTAACCGAGTGATTATTGTAAAGCGCCATTGCAGCTTCAATGATGGTGGGCGTTGGGCAATAACGTCCTTGCTCCCATGCTGTGACATCAACATCAACGCCGTCAACAAATTTTAGCGTGAGCTCAATGACATCACCTAATTGCTTAACGTCAGTTTTAATGGGGAAAAGCAGATGGTCGTTTTGGGGCGTTGTTACAATCAACGGGATAGCGTTGATGGCTTTTGTTGCAATTAAAACCGGCGCAATGAATTGAGCATGACTGGCTTCATGAAAGTTTTTTAAGTCCAACGCATAGTCAAAAACTTGATCGATTGCATGAGCAGTAAATTCCGCCTCGCCCACTTTAAATTCCATTACAAAAATAACAGATTTAATTACCGCAACGACATCTATACGGCGTCCCATCCGAGGAATCGAATACTCAAAATAAACAGAACCACCATAAGGTAAAAGCGTGACTCGCAAAATTTCTATTTGCGTAATCCATGCATCTCGCTGAGTTTGAATTAACGCAAAGTCGTTTTTTAAAGTAAGCCTGCCAAGAATCTCCTCGTTTGAGGAATTAACGAAACATTCAATCGTGGCAGCGTAATAGGCTCTTGTCATAGAGAAAAATACTGGCTTATCTTCGATGTAAAACGGTGGTGTATTTGCACGTTGATCTTACAAGCAATTCCATACGCCACCGCTTTCGGTTCCGTGCCTTCCGGTGCGTATTGCGTTGCAGTGGGCAGTAGTGCCGCTTCGATTTGCTGAATAAATGTACTCAAAATTTTCCGTCTCGTTTGATTCGTGTGTCAGTTCTCTGCCCGATGCGTCGCACATTCATCATCTCTTGTCCCACGGCGCAAAGCCAATGGACTGTTTCTTCTTTGGGTCGGCGGGTGTCATCAGCTGATGTATCGCTTCAAAGATCGCTTTGAATTTGATGTCGTAGTTCTTTTCCATCGCCACCAGTTTGCGCGATAGCTCGGCGTTAGTGGACAGCATTTGCCGTAGTTGCACGAAGGTGCGCATGATGGCGATGTTGACCTGAATAGCGCGACTGCTGCGCAATACGCTGGAGAGCATGGCTACGCCTTGTTCGGTGAAGGCGTAAGGAGGTGTTCTCGCACCGCCCCAACTTGAGATCACAATTTGTGATCTCAAGTTTGAGGTGTCAGATTGGCTCTTCAAGTTGGAAAATTCTTCCACATTGAGCTGGAACATGAAGTCTTCTGGGAATCGTTCGATATTGCGTTTCACAGCCTGAATCAGAACGCGCGGCTCAACCTCATAAAGTTCCGCCAGATGCACACTAAGCATAACCTTCTGCCCGCGTATAAGCAGAATTTGAGTTTCGATGTTTGCTATCAGCACTGGCGTTTCCTTTTCTGTCATCGCTCATCTCCTTAGCTTCAAGTGCACTTCGATTTGCTGTAAAAAATGAGTCATTGTTGCCCGTCGATTATTTGATTCGTTTTTTTGCTGCCAGATACGCGGTGTTGTTTTCGCGCTTGCCGACCGATAACACCAGTACAACCAGTTCACCATCTTCGACCACGTACACCAAACGGTATCCCTGTTTGAGCAATTTTATTTTGTAGCAGCCCGCTAATTCTCGGTGCAGGAGCGAGCCCGGTACATGCGGGTTTTGCAGACATTTCGCCAGCAACGGTTTGAGGGCTTGTTTGATTGAGCCGTCCAATGCCTGCCATTCACGCCACGCATCGGGCACAAATTTGAGTCGGTATTTTGCTGCGGGTTTGCGCTCGGCCTGCTTAGAGGTCATCCAGCGTTACCTCAATGGCGCGGTTTTTTTGTTTGAGGCGTTCTTTGGCCACGCGTACGAGGTGCAGGTCGTCGAGCTCTTCTAGCATGGCTTCGTAACGGTCGGGCGGCACCATATAAAACGCGGGCTTGTTGTGGCTGAGCACTGCGACGGCGCGTCCGCCTGATTCCCTAAGCGCATCATTGGGATTCTTTTTGAATTCCGTCATGCTGACTGACAGATCTGACAGTATCGTTTCCATTGCCATTTTTAAAGCTCCTTAATTGGCTCGTATTTCAGAGCTAATTAAGCCTGCAGCCATGCTCTTAGTCAAGGAAAAAAGGGGTCGGCGCTAATTGACCACCTCTTTACTGTTTTAAATCCATGGAATTTCTGCGACATTCTGTCGCAGAAATTCGAGGAAGTCCGCATAGGTTTCATAAAACCGTTTAATGTCCCAAAGGTTGTGAGTTGAAAATATTCCATTATTTCACCACCCCCCCTTGAAATGACAAAGTTAACCCCCATTAAGCGCTGGTCAGAAACTGGAGATCATTATGAGCAAGCAAGAAAAAAACCAAACTAACGAAGAAGTTCAATTAGATAAAACAGTTGAAGCAGTCAATGAAGCTCAGGTTGAAATTATGCCTAGCCTAGAAGAATCACTGCGTACATCCGAATTATTAGCGCAGGAACATCACGACGCTTGGCTACGCGCTAAAGCTGAAGGTGAAAATATTCGTCGTCGCGCTGCCGAAGATATCAGCAAAGCACAAAAATTTGCCGTCGAACGTTTCTCCAATGAAATGTTGGCCGTCAAAGATAGCTTAGAAGCGGGTTTAGCGGTGCAAGAAGGTTCCGTTGAAAGTTTTAAAGACGGTATGGAGTTGACTTTAAAACAATTAAGCAGCGTGTTTGAAAAGTTTAACCTGAAAGAAATCAACCCAATCGGCGAAAAGTTTGACGCGCATAAACATCAAGCCATCGGCATGATGGAGAGCGAACAAGCGGCCAACACCGTGGTCACTGTGATGCAAAAAGGTTACACCTTAAGCGATCGCGTGTTACGTCCCGCACTGGTGATGGTTAGCAAGGCCAAAGAATAAATATTAACGATTTAGACTTGAAATAAAACTAGGTCGCCCCACTTTAGGCGGCAACCTAATATTGAATTTACACAAACTTACGAAAGGCAACATCATGGGAAAAATTATTGGTATCGACTTAGGCACGACAAACTCTTGCGTCGCCGTCATGGAAAACGGCAAGGCCAAGGTTATTGAAAATGCGGAAGGTACGCGCACCACACCGTCGATCATCGCTTACATGGAAGATGGCGAAGTATTGGTTGGCGCGCCAGCTAAGCGTCAAGCTGTCACCAATCCAAGAAATACGCTGTACGGTGTAAAGCGTTTGATTGGCCGTCGTTTCGACGAAAAAATGGTTCAAAAAGACATCGACATGGTGCCATACACCATTGTTAAAGCTAAAAATGGCGATGCGTGGGTACAAGTGCGCGATAAAGATATTTCAGCACCTGAAATTTCGGCGCAAGTTTTGGCCAAGATGAAAAAGACTGCCGAAGACTATTTGGGCGAAACCGTGACTGAAGCGGTCATTACCGTGCCAGCTTATTTCAACGATGCGCAACGCCAAGCCACCAAAGATGCCGGCCGTATCGCTGGTTTGGAAGTGAAACGTATCATCAACGAACCTACCGCTGCGGCGTTGGCCTTCGGGATGGACAAACAAGAAGGCGATCGCAAAATTGCGGTGTATGACTTGGGCGGCGGTACGTTCGACATTTCGATTATTGATATTGCTGAAATTGACGGCGAACACCAATTTGAAGTGTTATCGACCAACGGCGACACTTTCTTGGGCGGCGAAGACTTTGACATGCGCGTGATCGAATTCTTGGTAGAAGAATTCAAAAAAGAAAGCGGCATTGATCTGAAGAAAGATATGTTGGCACTACAACGTCTGAAGGACGCAGCGGAAAAAGCGAAGATTGAATTGTCTTCAGCGCAACAAACCGAAGTTAATCTGCCGTACATCACGGCTGATGCATCGGGCCCTAAGCATTTGGCCGTGAAAATTACCCGCGCCAAACTGGAAAGTATCGTCGAAGATTTGGTTGCTCGCACTATTGAGCCTTGCAAAATTGCGATGAAAGATGCCGGCGTTTCTGCAGCCGATATTGCTGACGTGATTTTAGTTGGCGGTCAAACGCGTATGCCTTTAGTCCAAGAAAGAGTGAAAGCATTCTTCGGCAAAGAGCCACGTAAAGACGTGAACCCTGATGAAGCCGTGGCCGTTGGCGCAGCGATTCAAGGTGGCGTGTTGCAAGGCGAAGTTAAAGACGTGTTGCTACTGGACGTAACACCGTTGTCGCTAGGTATCGAAACAATGGGCGGCGTGATGACTAAGCTGATTAAGAAAAACACCACGATTCCAACTAAGGCATCGCAAGTGTTTTCAACTGCTGACGACAATCAAAACGCAGTGACTATTCACGTGTTGCAAGGTGAGCGCGAAGTATCTTCTGGCAACAAGAGTTTGGGCCAATTTAATTTGTCGGATATTCCGCCAGCACCACGCGGCATGCCACAAATTGAAGTGACTTTCGACATCGACGCTAACGGTATTTTGCACGTATCGGCGAAAGATAAAGCCACCGGCAAAGAAAACAAAATCAAGATCCAAGCCAGCTCTGGTTTGAGCGAAGCGGAAATTGAACGCATGGTGCAAGACGCTGAAGCGCACGCTGATGAAGATAAAAAAGCGGTTGAATTGGTGTCTTCACGCAACCAATTGGATGGCCTGATTCACTCAACACACAAATCGCTGAAAGAATTCGGCGAACAATTGTCAGCTGAAGAAAAAGCAGCAATCGAAGCGGCTTTGAAAGATGCCGAAGACGTAGTCAAAGGCGACGACAAAGAAGCGATTGATGCCAAATCAGAAGCATTGGCAACTGCGGCGCAAAAGTTGGGCGAAAAAATGTATGCCGCCGAACAAGCACAATCACAAGCTGCGCAACCAGGCGCAGCCGGCGAACAAGCCAAACACAATGATGCAGATGTTGTGGATGCCGAGTTCACCGAAGTAAAAGATAAGAAGTAAGCGTCACTTTCTAGTTGATGTTTTTGGTGGGGCGCATGCGCCCCACTATTACTTGAAAAACATGGAAATCACATGAGCAAAAAAGACTACTACGAAGTCCTCGGCATCAATCGCGACGCCACGGATGAAGAGATAAAAAAATCTTATCGCAAATTGGCGATGAAGTTTCATCCTGACCGCAATCCGGACAATCCGAAAGCGGAAGAACAATTCAAAGAAGCAAAAGAAGCATACGAAACATTGAGCGACGGCCAAAAGCGCGCCGCTTACGATCAATATGGCCATGCAGCATTTGAAGCAGGCGGCGGTGCAGGCGGCAATCCATTTGGTGCCGGTGCAGCGGGCGGTTTTGATTTCGGCGATATGTTTGGCGATATTTTCGGCGGCGGACGCAATGGCGGTCGTAGCCAAGCGCATCGCGGTGCCGATTTGCGCTACAACTTAGAAGTTACGCTGGAAGAAGCTGCGCGCGGTGCTAGCAAGCAAATTCGCGTACCGGTGATGGATGAATGCGAAACTTGTCAAGGTTCCGGTGCAAAACCAGGCACCTCCGCCACCACTTGCCAAACCTGTGCCGGCCAAGGCCAAGTACGAATGCAGCAGGGATTTTTCTCAATCCAACAAACGTGTCCGCGTTGCCACGGTAGCGGTAAACAAATCAGTTCGCCGTGTAGTCCGTGCAATGGTTCTGGTCGCATCAAGAAACAAAAGACCTTGGAAATTAAAATTCCAGCGGGGATTGATAACGGCATGCGTTTACGCCACAGCGGTCATGGCGAAGCGGGTTCACATGGCGCGCCACACGGCGATTTGTACGTTGAAATTCATATCAAACCACATGCCGTTTTCCAACGTGATGGCGATGATTTGCATTGCGAAATGCCGATTAGTTTTGCCACCGCAGCACTAGGCGGCGAAATTGAAATTCCAACGCTAGACGGCACAGCGCGGATCAAAATTCCGGCTGAAACGCAAAGTGGTAAGCAATTCCGGCTACGCGGCAAAGGCATCAAAGGCATGCGCACGCACGCCAACGGTGACTTACATTGCCACGTAGTAGTTGAAACGCCCGCCCGCTTGACTGAGCGCCAAAAAGAATTGCTGGAAGAGTTTGAGGCAATTAGCAAAGGCGATACCGCTCGACACAGTCCGCGGGCTAGCTCTTGGATGGATAAAGTAAAAGCGTTCTTTGAATAAAGTACGCTAGAAACGCCAAGCATCCGCAGAAATTCTTCAGTAATTTTTGGAGGAGACCACTGTGAAGTTGATTGATGCTTGGCGGTTCGAACTTTAAAGCTAATTATTGAGTTAAGGAATGCGACAAATTGTCGCAGGCAAATCACTCCACAAGACCATAACCCTTCAATTCCGCCCGACACTGCCGATAGTCCGGACACCCCGTTTCAACCACCGACCAAAAGCGCGCTGAGTGATTCATTTCCAGCAAATGCGCCAACTCGTGAACCACCACGTAATCAATTAAATGCAACGGCATTTGTACCAGCCGCCAATTCAAACGCACCACACCGCGCGAGGTACAACTGCCCCATTGCGTTTGTGCGTTAGAAAGTTTGATCTCGGTCGGCGTCACCGCCAAAAGCGGCGCGAAATAAGCGACACATTCTTGAAAAACCTGCAGCGCTTCGCGCCGATACCAAAGCGTCACTTGCTTTTGAATTTTAGCCGCGGCTTGTTCGTCGTCGCTGCGGCCGAGGTAAACTATCAAGTCACCCCCTTGCAATTGCGGCGGGCCAGCAAACACACTCACCACCGTGCGTAAAGTTAATTGCTCACCGCGAAACGGCAACGTGCCACCATCTTCCCACAATTGAGGATCGCGCTTTTTGGCTTGCCAATTGGCGAGTTTATCGGCGACCCAATCGACCCGCTGTTGCAGCACCGTTTGCACCCAACTTTCACTGGCGCGCGCCGGCACGCTGACAGTTAAGCCTCGCTCATCAATCCGCAGCCCGACGCTACGGCGCTTGCTACTACGTTTAAGTGTGTAAGTAATCAGGTGCGTCGGCAACTGCAAACTGCGTTGCTCGACGGAGATGGGCTTTGCAGATGGCGTGCGCCGGCCAAACATTAGTTCATCCGCACCACTTCAGCTTCAATCCATTCTTCAACTTGGCGATTGATTTCTTCCGCCTTTAAGCCGGCCGGATTAATCGGTTTGCCGATGCTCATGGTGACCGTGCCCGGATATTTTAGAAAGCTGTTGCGCCCCCAAAATTTGCCTGCGTTGTGCGCCACCGGCACCACCAAACCACCACTATTCGCCGCCAGCAAAGCGCCGCCAATTTTGTATTTACCGCGCACGCCATATTTCATCCGCGTGCCTTCCGGAAAAACCACCACGCAAAAATCCGCCGCCAAGCGTTGCTTGCCTTGCGTCAACAATTGCTTCATCGCCTCTTTGCCTTTGCTGCGATTGATGGCGATTGGACTGGTTAACGCCAAACCCCAACCGAAAAATGGCAGCCATAACAATTCGCGTTTGAGCACCCAAACTTGCGGGGGAAAAACAGTTTGCAGGGCAAAAGTTTCCCACGCCGATTGGTGTTTACTCAAAATAATGCACGGTTGAGCGGGAATATTTTCACGACCCATCACATTCATTTTGATACCGCAAATCACCCGCAACAACCACATCACACTGATCGCCAAACCAGAAATAAGCCGGTAGCGCAGCAACGGTTTAAAGGGGAAAACGAACATCGCCAAGGACGCGTAAATCGGCACCCAAACGAACATCACCAATTGAAAAATTAAGGAACGAATCTGGATCATATTAGCGTCGCCACCACCGCAGCCAAGTCGGGATAAATTTGCGTGCCTTCCGGCAAACCGCCTTTGGCCTGAGTTTTAGTGCCTTTACCGGTTAACACCAAATACGGCAACGCGCCCAATTTGGCACTCGCCTCCAAATCACGCAAAGAATCGCCGACTGCCGGCACACCGTTTAAATTTACCGCATAACGCATGGCAATTTCTTCGATCATGCCGCTTTTCGGTTTGCGACACGTGCAATTCATTTCGCTGGTATGCGGGCAGAAAAATACTGCGTCGATGCGACCACCGGCCAACGCGCACGCTTTATGCATTTTTTCGTGAATCGCATTCAACGTTTGCATATCAAATAAACCGCGCCCGATGCCCGATTGATTCGTCGCCACCACCACTCGATAATCGGCTTGGCACAGGCGCGCAATCGCTTCCAAACTACCAGGGATCGGCTTCCATTCTTCCGGATTTTTGATGAACTGATCGGAGTCGTAATTGATAACCCCGTCGCGATCGAGAATGATAAGTTTCATATATTTTTACCCGACCAACTTGGCAATATCCGCCACTTGATTCATTAAATCAGCCAATTGCTTCAACAACAAGGCGCGATTCATGCGTACAGCTTTGTCTTCTGCCATCACCATCACCTGATCAAAAAAGTTATCAATAAACGGTTTAAGCGTCACCAGCGTTTGCAGATTTTGGCGGTAATCGCCACGTGTAAAATAATCCTTCGCTTGCGGTGCAATGTCGCCAATCGCCTGCGCTAGTTTTTTCTCAGCCTCATCACTCATCAACTGCGCATCAAACACCGCGCTGACAAACGCGGCACCCAGTTCTTCCTGATTTTTGCGAATGATATTTTGCACGCGCTTATTGGCGGCGGCGAGATCTTTTGCCTCTGGCAAGGCCGCGAAATCACGCACGCTTTGCAAGCGCGGCAACACCTCACACACCTGACCATTCAAAGTCGCCAACACCGCTTCGATCGGCGCATTGTCAAACTGTTGATCGCGCAAATAACCGCGCAAACGCTCCAGCATAAATTGCTCAACATCGCTCGCCACCGTGGCACTCAACATCCCTGCTGGGAAATTTTCAGCAGCTAATTTCAACAAAGTAGACAGCGACAAATTCAGCGGCGTTTCAATCAAAATCCGCAACACACCCAAGGCGTGGCGGCGCAAACCAAACGGATCTTTATCGCCCGTCGGCACTTGGCCCACGCCATAAATGCCGAGCAAGGTTTCCAATTTATCCGCCAGCGCCACCACGCACGCCAATTGTGTCGGCGGCAAAGCATCACCCGCAAAACGGGGGCGATAATGCGCTTCAATCGCTTCTGCCACCGCTGGTTTTTCGCCATCGTGCAGCGCGTAATAACGCCCCATCACGCCTTGCAATTCGGGAAATTCACCGACCATATCAGTCAGCAAATCAGCTTTGCACAAGCGCGCCGCCAATTCCGCTTCGGCTTTATCAGCACCCAATAAACTGGCAATGCCGCCAGCCAGCGTGATCATCCGTTCCACGCGCTGTAATTGCGAACCGAGTTTATTGTGATAAACGACGTGGCCGAGTTTTTCGACGCGCGATTCCAAACGCTGCTTGCGATCTTGATTGAAGAAAAAGCGCGCATCAGCTAAGCGCGGCCGCACCACCCGCTGATTGCCTTCGATGATGTGATGCGGATCGCTAATTTGCATATTCGACACGATCAAAAACTGATTCAGCAGCTTGCCTTGGCTATCCAACAGCGGAAAATATTTTTGATTTTGCTGCATCGTCAAAATCAAACATTCCTGCGGCACGTCCAAATATTCGCGCTCAAATTCGCCCACATAGACTTCCGGCCATTCCACCAGCGCGGTCACTTCGTCCAGCAAAGAGCTAGTTTCGCTGCGTTCCGTTGTTGATAAAACCAACAACTTTTGCAGCCCAAAATTGGCATGCCCAATCCACACCGCGTTCAAGGCTTGCGCTTGTGTTTCTAATTTTTTAGCGATTATTTCGCGACGTTTAGCGATGCTAGCAATCACTCGACCGTCGGCTTCCAACTGCGCTTCATAATCATTCGCGCTGGCGATGGTTAACGCCGCCGGTGCCAGAAAACGGTGGCCGGTGGTAACGCGACCACTTTGTAAACCCAACACCTCCACCGGAATAATCTGCTCACCCAACAACACCGTCAAACCGTGCACCGGACGCACAAACTGGTGATCGGTATCGCCCCAGCGCATCAGTTTTGGAATCGGTAATTTCTTCAGCGCCTGCACGATAATCGCCGTCAAATAATCGCCCAGCGCCTTGCCTTTTTGCTCAATTCGCGCCACAAAATATTCCGCTTTGCCATCGCTCACGCGTTGCAATTGCGCAAATTCCACGCCGGCCGAACGCATAAATCCTTCCAGCGCTTTGGTCGGATTGCCCGCCGCATCTAGCGCGGAATTAACCGCTGGCCCTTTGCGTTCAAGCACCCGATCTGGCTGTTGTTGGCTGACGTTGCTAATGCTCAACGCCAAGCGCCGCGGGGTTGCCAACGGGGTCAGCACGCTGTCGTCGGCCAGCAGCGCTTGTTCGCGCAAGGCGGCAAACACTTCGTTGGCGAAAGTGCTGGATAATTTTTCCAGCGCCTTCGGTGGCAGTTCTTCGGTCAGCAATTCAATCAATAAAGTTTGGCTCATTATTTCGTCCCTCCGGCTCTGACCATCGGGAATCCCAATTTTTCTCGTGATTCAAAATAAGCTTGGGCGACCGCGCGCGCCAAGGTACGCACCCGACCAATATACGCGGCACGTTCGGTCACCGAAATCGCCCCGCGTGCATCCAGCAAATTAAAACTGTGCGAGCATTTCATCACCATTTCAAAACCCGGCAATACCAAGCCCAGCTCAATCAAGCGCTTCGCTTCGCTTTCATATTCATTGAAATGGCGGAACAACATTTCCACGTTGGAATGCTCGAAATTGTAAGTCGATTGCTCGACTTCATTTTGATGATAAACGTCGCCGTAAGTCACGATGGTGTCGCCGTTTTTCGCCCACACCAAATCGTACACATTTTCTACGCCCTGCAAATACATCGCCAAGCGTTCCAAACCATAGGTAATTTCGCCCAACACCGGTTTGCAACTGAGCGAACCAACCTCTTGAAAATAAGTAAATTGCGTCACTTCCATGCCGTCCAGCCACACTTCCCAACCCAAACCCCACGCGCCCAAGGTCGGCGATTCCCAGTCATCTTCGACAAAACGAATATCGTGTTCGCTGGTATTGATCCCGAGCGCCCGCAAACTATCCAAATACAACTCTTGAATATTGTCCGGCGACGGTTTTAAGGCGACTTGAAACTGATAATAATGCTGCAAGCGATTAGGATTTTCGCCGTAACGACCATCTTTAGGCCGCCGCGACGGTTGCACATACGCGGCTTTCCACGGCTCAGGGCCGATGGCGCGCAAAAAAGTGGCAGTATGAAAAGTGCCGGCACCGACCTCAATATCGTAAGGCTGCAGCAGCGCGCAACCTTGTTTGTCCCAGAAATTTTGTAGCGTTAGGATGACTTGCTGAAAGGTGATCATGACTCAAAACCAACGTTATTTGCGAAGGTGCGCATTTTACGAGTTTTCTGGCGTGAACGTCACCTTACATCGCTAATTTTTCAACCCGACTGAGCCGTTTAATTTCAATTTCGCGTTTTAACGCCGTCGATTTATCGGCACAGTTTTCTTGATAACGCACCGCCACCGGTGTTCGGCCACGGGTATATTTGGCGCCTTCGCCTGCGTTATGCGCCGCCAGTCGTTTTTCTAAATCGTTGGTGATGCCGCAATACAACGTGCCGTCGGCGCATTCGAGCAAATAACATATCCAATTATTCATTTGCTTGAACGAAATCGCCACGCTAGCAGCAGCATCAAACTCACCAGCAACGCCACCGCCGAATTTCCCCAGCGCACAAACGGCGTGCTGCCGGCATAACCTTGCGCGACGCCAGTCAACACGCCAACTTGATGCTGCGGCAGTTGCGCTTGCACGCGACCATCGACGCCAATAATGGAAGTAACGCCGGTATTGGTTGCGCGCAACATCATGCGGCCGGTTTCTAGCGCCCGCGTTTGGGCAATTTGATTGTGCTGAATCGCTGCCAGAGAATCGCCATACCACGCGTCATTAGTGATATTAACCAATAAACTAGCGTCCGGCAGCGCGCGAATAATTTCTTCGCCAAACACGTCTTCATAGCAAATATTCACCGCCACTCGCTGCCCGGCAATTTTCAACGGCGCTTGCTGGGTGCCGCCGCTGCTTAAGTCCGACATAGGAATTTGCAACAGGTCATTCACCAGCCAACCGAACACGCTACGCAGCGGAATAAATTCACCGAACGGCACTAAATGCGCTTTGCGATAATGCTGACTCGGCGCCGCGCCCAGCGAATAAGCGGCGTTATAAATGCCTGTTCGGTCATATTCAAACGCGCCCACCAGCACATCGCCACCGTTATTTTTAACGTGCGCTTGCAGTCGTTCGCTATAACTTTCTGGCACGTCATGCCGCAGCACCGGCAGCGCGGTTTCTGGCAGCACGATCAATTGCGCGTCGCTACTTTCTAACAAACGCCGATACGTTTCAAAGGTATTGAGCAACTGGCTTTCGGCAAATTTTTCATCTTGCTCGATATTGCCTTGCAACAAACTCACGCGAAGCGGCGCGCCTTCTGGCGTCGTCCATTGCATGGCGCTAAAAGCTGCGCCCAGCAGCCACACCAGCAACAATCCGCCGCCAATTTTCTTGAGATAAAGTCGCCCGCTGACTAGCAAAAACGCCAACAATCCCGCGCTCATCGCCACCGCCAACGACACGCCATACACGCCAAAAATCGGCGCAAAGCCACGCAAAGGACTATTGGGAATTTGCGTGTAACCGATCGCCAGCCACGGAAAACCCGTCAATAAATAGCCGCGCAATAATTCGGTCGCCACCCACAACGCTGGCAGTAGCAAACTAAATTTTGCCCAACGCGGGAGTAAAAATTTTGCCTGCACATAGCCCAGCGCACCATAAAACAAGGCAAAAAAGGCGACAAATAAAGCGGTCGCCAGCGCCGCCAGCGGCAGTGGCATTTGGCCGAATTGATGTAACGCGACATAAATCCAGCTGATGCCGCCGCCAAACAAACCGCAACCAAAAGAAAAGCCGCTGGCCAACGCGCCACGCACCGAGGCATTTTCCCAAATTAAAAACAAAATGGTCAGCGCAATAATCGGTAGCAGAAAAATATTAAAGGGCGCAAAACCGCCGACGGCCAGCAGCCCCGCCAAAGTTGAAAATAAAATAGGAGATTGAGAGATAAATTTCACGCGCATCGATTCGGAGTTGATTACGCGGATTATACGGTGTAACTTCCGCACCCCACATTTGCCGTCGCAAATCATCCTCACCATGCTCGATTTCACCGAATACAGCAAAATTTTTCTGAGCTTGTTCGCCATCCTTGATCCGATTGGCATCATTCCGATGATCATCGCCTTC
>Ga0114977_10000115_pt1 | contig 52239 bp, 61 predicted proteins | sample S_130805_MF_Meta_FD_87026 | JGI IMG/M metagenome (GOLD analysis project Ga0114977, IMG submission 87026) | Freshwater microbial communities from Lake Simoncouche, Canada to study carbon cycling - S_130805_MF_MetaG | ecosystem: Environmental > Aquatic > Freshwater > Lake | place: Lake...
ACACCAACATTATCATGAGTACTATCTACATTAGTGAGTGTGTTGTTAAAAACTTTTATATCACATGACAACTCACTATACTCATCGGGTATTACACTAGTAGAAAAAATAATCTGAAACGAACTATCATTAAGATATATTATTTGATAATTCTTACTATCAATTAGTGAGTTGTCTTCTGAACTTACAATCTGTATGGTTGGTTTCTCAAGATTGAGATTATGCTGTATGATAAACGAAAGAGAATTATATACACTACATATAACACTTTGACGATATGTACCGTTTACGTTAACTTCATCAGTATTTACAACATTTTCAAATATTAATGACTTCAATGCTTGCCACTCTTGCATGTGATCAGGTTGTAATAAACTGAATAAATGCGCAGTCATATCAAACGATTCGTTCTTTCTACGCAATTCATAATCTGAAGTAAATAAACTTTTAACTTCAAACACATTAGTCTCACCAGCTAGTGTATATTCAGGAAAAGTTTTTGCATATTTTTGATACCACTTATTACCTGTAAAATCACCTAAAGCATATAAACTTTTACGTTCGGGATTGCTGTTAATAGATACAACATTATCAGCTGCAATAAACTGACCGTGAGTAGAATTAGGGTATATTTTTACATTAGTAACATTACCTATTTGACTACTTTCTATTAATGTTATATTAGCATAAAAGCACACTGTTTTATTATACTTTGAATCTACAACCCATAATCTTTCAAAAGCGTCAATTGTAAGACCTGTAATGTCTTCATTAGTGATTTCAACACTACTATATAATTTAGATACCTTTTTAAGTGTGCCGTTCGGTTCAAGGTGCCATAATTTATTTTCTAATGTCTTGATATTCAAGTAACCAATATTACGCTTATCTGAAATATACCATACATTACTAGATTTATCTACACAGGCGTGCGTAGCAGCTGTACCTTCTAAATCTATAGTGCTTTTTATGTTACAATCTTGATCTATATGCAATAAAACACTACGATTATAAGTCGATATATTTCCTCCCTCACCATATTCAATACAATTAATAATACAATATGCATTGTTATTATAATCAAAAACAATACTAGTACATACTTTTATACCTTTATAGTTTGATAAAGCACCTGATAATCTTAATATCCATTTCTGTTTACCAGTTGTATCGTATTTTATAATACAACTCTCTTCTATATTATTATAAGATACCCAAATATTATCTGTTTGATCAGTTTCAACTAACGGTGGTTTATAAGTAAAGTCACCGTCTTTTACATGGTTTACAGATTGAACGTTCACCATTACTCTAAAATATTGATTTAATATTTCTGCATTAGGTGGTAATGTTATTGTAACACTATTTGTGTCAACAACATTAATTTTAATATCTTCTATTAAGTCGTATCTATAATAATTAAAGACTTGTATTTGAGGGTTTAATGTATTTAAGTTATGAGTTATTTTAATGTCTGATGCTGTTAAGCCTGTTATTGTTTTTTCATAATTATGTAATGAAGGAACAGCAGAAGTTAGTAGATTTAAATTACTATCAAATTTTAAAATATCATGTCTATTGAAAAGAGATACCCAAAAATTATTTTTAGAATCAACACTAACATATGCAGGGGAAGAGCTTTGCTTGGAAAATTCTTCATAAGTTTGTGTAGTGCTTAAGAATTGAAATAATGTAACGCTATTGTGCTCAATACTTTCACTACCATCTATATTATGAAAGCTAGCATAGTAATGTATAGTATCATTTGTTGAGTCTAAAACAACTACACCACTCCGACTTTTATCACTACCTCTCGTTACAGTTTGATTATATGGAAGTACAGCAATTGCATATGTACCAACCTCTCCGGGTAGTTGGTAATTAAAACTATTAGTCTCTTTGACACCTGAAACTAAAAAAGTATCAACTGTACCTAATATAGTATGAGGGAGCTTTTGATTTAAAGTGTAGTTAAGCTGTTCAGGTAGCGGTGCAAGTCTTACACGAGTTAATTTCTTCTCTAGACTATTATTAATCCACGCTACCGGTTGAGGTGTATATCTAGCTGGAAATACAAATTCTTTACTAGAAAGTGCCTGCTGCACAGTAATGTCAAATACGTCAACACTTGCACTCACTTTAACAAAAGCACTTTCTAACAACGGTGTACATTCTGTATATATAAAACCAGAAGACCTCACACCTTGATGGTCTGTTTTTTGAAATCGTGGTTTGTTTGATAGTGTACTTGATGGTGCAACAGTAAAACTGCCAGATAATGAGTCTGATGTTAGTAATTTAATGTTTACAAATTTTGCATCTACTAATGAATTTGACTCAGGGTAATTATATGCTATACTTGTTGATGTTAAATCAGTATATAAGGTAGACGTGTTCTGTGCAGTTATAAGCAGAGGTATTTTAGTATCTGTCCATACGTATTTATGTATGTCTGTACTATTGTCGTATTTTAGCTTTAACGTGCCAGGGGGGATATAATTCACCTGCCAGGCAAGCGTTGCTGTATTTACTTTACTATTAGCAAAACTAACATAAGAGTGTATAGTACTGTCTTTAAAAGTATCAAACCCGGTAGTTTGTAAGGTTACGTTTAAGAGTAATGGTTGCTCTTTGTGTGGTAAACCTGTACTAATATCGTCTATATACCTAAACTTACACGTACCTGTAACAGCATGAGTAACAGCAACCATATTATCGTTTAAACTCGTTACTGGTTGAGTACTTACCTCCATTAATTCAATAACAGGTAACTCTCCGGTAGAATCTACTTCATCTGCACAAAAGCGCCAAGTAGGCACGAGATCACGATACTTTACAGGTGCATATTTTGATGGTATAGATTTACTATTAATTGCAAACAAGTTTACAAATAAAGGTTTATCTATTGTAGTGCTTGTCACACCTACAGTAAAAGTACCAGACATTTTACCTGGATCTCCATACACATAAGGTATATCAGTAAACTGTATAGCGTCTCGAATCAAGTCTTCCACCTCTAAAACTCTCACAAACCTATACTCATTACCTTCTATATCTATAGAATTATATACTACATCATACACTCCCGCTTTATTATATGTATGTTCAACACTACCAACATCTCTATATATAGTACCATCACCCATATCCCACTCAATACGTAAGAGTATTTGAGATACATTCTCTTGTTGTAGCTTAAAGGTGGTTAGACGCGTGTTACCTGTATTTTTATTAATAGATATATTCATCATACAACTACAATCTTAGCAATAAGTTTATTAATATCGTAAAGGTAAGGAAATTGAAATTTATGAAGTGTCTTTGAACCTGTTACATAACCATTATCTATACTTGTAGTGTAATTTGGATTCCAAACAATTAAAGAAAGACCATTGTATGAAACTTCAGCTCTATCCGTACGTGTAGTACGCAAACTTTCAACTCCATCAATACCACTGATCTGTGACTCTATATATCTTGCATCAATAGTTTGTCCCAGGGAGCAATTTAATTGACTGAAGTAGTCAGTAAATATTTTTCTTACGTCAGCTTTTATGCTTTCATCAGTGCGTTTAGCAAATTTATTTCTCACAACCTGCAATACAGTTAAATCTTCAATAGAAGGGTCAAACGCTCTTGGTTCCTGTAAGTCTATAAAAATATTAGATACCCCTATAGCTACAGCCATATAAATTGGATCAATGAACATTATTTCTGTTGTAGCCATCTTTGTATCCTCAAGCGTCGAGGATATTAATTGTTTTTGTGTTGGTGTGACGTACACCTCCACGTAAGATGTTGAACGAGGCACTACTATTAAATATATGCTATTAAAATTACAAGAACTACCAAACGTTACTTGATTATACAAAGCACGACCTACAAATAAAGGGTTTTCAAGCCCAAGATCGTAGAAATATTTTATATATGTCTCCATATATTCGTTATTGTTGATAGCTATTGTATCTTGTATAAAGTTGCTGAAATTACTTTTTACATAACTAGCATAATCTTGTGTGGTCACCAGACGATATTGTGCTCTATAACCTGCAACAGCTGACTCTTTAATCTGTTCAACTGTCTGAGGCACTTGTGATAGCGTAGATCGAGTTGAGTTTGTAACCATACAGTGGTTTATATTCGTATCATTAAGTAAATTTGATATATTGTATGTATCTTGTTGATCTTCTAAAATTTTGTTAAAAACAGGTGTGTTGTACCTTGCCATTCTTGAGCGGTCAAACGTGTACGTACCTACCTGACCGTTTGTTCCATCACTTACAAGGTAATATACACAAACTCTATCAATAGTTTCAAGTTTTCGACCACTTAAATTATCACCAAACTTAAGTTCATATTGTTTATTCTCTGTAAATCTCAACTCATGCTTTAATGTAGGACCACTCTCAAGGTAAAGACTAGCAGATTGTTCATATTTAAACCACTTATTTGAATCACCATGCTTTACATAAACATGTATATTATTGTGATCTATAAGAGCGTTCTCAGGTGTAATAAGATATAATATTTCGTTGTTGTTGCCGCTTGGAGTGAACAGTGAGCTTTCTACAAATCTACCTTGTACTAAAAATTTTGAACTACTGTGATCTAATAAAATTTGAATACCTTCAACTGTCTTATTAAACAATATATCCTCTGTTACGCTGTATGTAATCTGACTTTGACCTATAGTTGAATACCTCGGTATAATATAAGTTCTATCAGCTTCAAGGTTTTCATCAGCTTCAAGAACAAACGGAAGAAGACTTGACTGATAACCTAAAGGCTTATAATCTAATATACGAACTATACGACTAAAATTTTCATAGATTTGAGCTTCTGAAAACATTGACTCTGTTGCTGTTTTATTGAGATAATATATTAAGGTATTGTATGCATATGCAACAATATCTATTATACTTGCAAGGTTGCTGCCTATTTGATTTTGATCAGTAAAAATCCCCTGCTTGTTCATGCGCTCTATTATGAGCTGTCTGAGAGACACAGCATCAAAAGCAATATAAGTATCTTTTGGTAGTGGTAAATTGTCTAATGGTTGCTCGGATGCCATAAAGTTAATTATTGTCAATTGAATAAACTACAAATTCTCTTGTCGAGTTAGATTGCTGTGAGCTCTGTACGTCCATACCTAAAGACATTGAACTACCTATTTGTTCACAAAAGATACTTATTATCACCTTAAAAAGAGACAAATCATTAAAAACCTGTACATCTACTTCAAGAACCTCGACCCGTAGCTCACTCCTTTTAATAGCTTCTTTTATATCAGTACCTAGCAATCTACCTGTAATATCATTTACAGGCATAAAAAGATATTTGCGTAAATCTGCTCCATAATTAGGAAACAAAAATCTTTGACCTTTTTGAGTGTTAAAAAGATTGTATAGTGAATTTTTAATGGCTTGATAATCAATACTTGCTACAATGTCAGGCCCTTCATAGAGCTGGGTAAAAACATCTAAATCTCCCTTGCGTGATGTTAGATCTAAATGTAAATCTTTATACACATACGGTTTTTGCTCATCTAAAAAATTAAAATCTCGTACTTTAATTGCCATAAAAGGTGTTATATGTATTTAGTGTGAAAGTATGAGTGGTAGCATAAATAATCACACGCTATGAGCCAAAAGTTTGATAAACTACTAAATGAATTTATGTCGAGGTACGAGACATACGGTTTCTCACCTGGTGATCAAGTAGTCTTAAAAAAAGACGCACTTAATCACAAGTACTTTCAAAGATGTGATAAAAAGTACATCGACACGTTAAAAGCATGCATGAATGCAGACTTCGGCTACAATATGTTTCTTGCCTCTAGCCCTATTACACTCGACGGTGTATACGGTGTAGAAGATGAACCTATATGTATGGTGAGAGTCGAATTTGCACCCGGTTCATCAGGCGATCATATGAGAGTACCTTGCTCTGTACTACAAGTAGTTGATAGTGGTATAAACAGACCCTCTATACCCGATAAACTAAAGCATAAAAATAGAGATTCTCTAAAACCTGAAGAAATAAAACACAATTCTGCCGTTAAATTTGACACCAATCTTATAAATAAAAATATCAAGCTTGCAGGTGGTGAAAAATGGGACGACGGTAAACCAGGTGGCGGAAATACACCAAAAAACTACACATCTAAGTAGTTTTAACCTAGAGCTTTTATGAGCACGTCATATAATAACACACTCGAGCTATCTACTGAAGGCGAGGCAAACACTATGAGCGACATTACAATCAACGTTAAAAAAAGAAACGGTTCACTCGAGCCACTTAATATCGATAAAATTAATAAAGTGATCAGTTGGGCTATTCAAGATCTTCATAATGTTAGTCTTTCAGACATAGCTATCAACGCAAAGTTAAATTTCGTTGACGGTATTACAACAAGAGAGGTGCATAGCGCTTTGATCGATTCTGCATCTAACTTGATTAGTATAGAGAACTCTGAATATCAATATGTAGCAGGTAGACTCTTAAACTATCAACTTAGAAAAGATGTATGGGGTGGTAAACACGCACCGCGTCTTCTTGATGTTATAAAGACAGGTATACAAAATAAAATATATGAAGAAAGTATATTAACCAAATACACCGAAGAAGAGCTCAATAAAATAGGTGAATACATTGATCATGAACGTGATTTTGCGTTTACTTTTGCAGGTATAAAACAACTTTGCGATAAATATCTGATTAAAAATCGTGTTACAAATCAAATATTTGAAACCCCTCAGTTTGCTTACATGTTGATTGCACTATATGGTTTTGCAAATTATACAAAATCAACACGTTCAACATATGTTAAGAAATTTTATGATGCAATTTCAAGACATAAAATAAATTTACCTACACCTATTATGTCTGGGTTGAGAACCAACTTGCAAAGCTATGCAAGTTGCTGTCTTATTGGTATAGACGATACAAAAGAGTCTATCACAGCAAGTGGTACAGCTGTTTCAATTGCTACAGCAAGTCGATGCGGTATAGGTATTGATGTATCAAAAATACGTGCAATTGGTTCACCTGTTCATGGTGGAGAGATTGTTCATACAGGTGTTATACCGTTTCTTAAAATATATGAAGCATCCGTTAAAGCTTGGCAGCAGAATGCAATTAGAGGTGGTTCTGCAACTGTAAATATACAATGGTGGCATTATGAAGTAGAAGATGTTGTTGTATTAAAGAATAATGCTGGTACAGATGATAACCGAGTTCGTAAATTAGACTACACTATAGGGTTGTCTAAGTTGTTCTATGATAGAGTCCTGAAGAATGAAAACATTACACTCTTCAACCCTGATGAGGTTAAAGATCTTTTCAACGCTTGGGGTACTGCTAAATTTGATGAAACTTACATTAAAAAAGAACAAGATACAAGCATTCAGATGAAGAAGGTTGTCTCTGCTAGAAAGTTGTTCTCTCTAATTGTAAAAGAACGAGTTGAAACAGGTAGAATCTATATAATGAACGTAGACACTGCTAACGAGCATGGTGCTTGGCTTGATACAGTAACTATGACAAACTTATGTACGGAGGTTATGCACCCGACTATACCTCTTACTGATTTTCATGACTCTGAAGCAGAAATAGGTATGTGTATATTGAGTGCTGTAAATATGCTTGAGATTAAAAATTGGAGTGATCTTGAACGCGTATGTGACTTAATCGTACGCTTTCTAGATGAAATTATAGATAATCAAACATACTTTAATAAAGCTGCAGAGAATTTTGCCAAGAAACGTAGAAGTTTAGGTGTGGGTATTACCAATCTAGCTGCTATTCTCGCTAAAAATGGTTTAACATACGATGATCCAGCTGCTCCTAATTTTGTAGATGAATGGATAGAGCATTTACAGTACTTTCTATTAAAAGCTAGTGTGCAGCTCGCACAAGAACGTGGTAAGTGTGAGAAATATGATAGAACTAAGTACTCCCAAGGTATATTACCCATTGATACCTATAAAGAGTATATAGATACTTTCATAACAAGACCCCGCTCTCTTGATTGGGAGAGTTTACGTGCAGATATAAGCAAGCATGGTCTAAGACACTCTACCCTTACAGCGTTCATGCCATGTGAATCAAGCTCTGCCATTCAAAGCTCAACTAACGGTGTAGAACCGGTGAGATCGTTGATGACGTACAAATCATCTAAAATGGGTAAACTACCTGTCTTGGCTCCGAACGCAAAGAAATGGGCTTATCAGTTAGCTTTTGATTTGCCTGATAATATTGGTTTATTGAATATAAACGCTGCAATACAAAAATATTGCGACATGGCTATTAGCACCAACGTATATTATAATTACACACACTACGAAAACGGCATGCTTCCAGACTCAAAAGTCATGAAAGAGATCATGTATGCGTACAAGATCGGTCTTGTAAGTCTGTATTATAACAATACGGATGATGGTGATAAAGAGCAATTAACTAATACTGTCGAAAATAGTGATTGCGCGGGTGGTGCTTGTAAACTTTAATAAAAATATGAAAACAGTTCTTAATCTTAAAAATATAGACCATACAAAACAACCACTCTTCTTTGGTGAAGATTTAAGCCTTCAAAGATACGATAAATTTAAATATCCTGTTTTCTTTGAATTATTTAAAAAGCAAGAAGAGTTCTTTTGGTGGCCTCATGAAATCTCACTACAAAAAGATCGTAATGACTATGCTAAGTTAACCGACTTAGAGCGTTTTGTGTTTGATACAAATCTTAGATTTCAAATTCTAGGGGACTCAATGCTGAGTAGGTCTATACATCAGTTAAAGAGTATGGTAACTAATCCAGAACTTGAAATATGTATGAATACATGGTCACGCTTTGAAGGTATTCATAGCTACTCTTATTCATATTTGCTTAATAACGTATATTCAGACCCCACTAGCTTCTTTGATAGTATTATTGACGATAAAGAGATAACTAGTAGAGCAGAATTAATTCGTGGCAATTACGATAAAATTCTAACAGAAACATCTGGAGACGATATACGAGATAGAGTGTTTAACTGTATTCTCGCTACAAATGTAATGGAAGGTTTAGTGTTTTATGTTTCTTTTGCCTGTTCCTATTACTTTGGTTATAGAGGTAAGATGGAAGGTAATGCTAAAATTATTAAATTTATTCAACGGGATGAATCTCAGCATTTTGCTATCACTCAAAACCTTATCAAGATTTTACGTGAAGAAGATTCAGAGGGTTTTAAGGATGTCGTAAAACGTAATGAGGATAAGATATATGCTATGTACGAGCAAGCAGCTCTAAATGAAATTGAATGGTCACAGTATCTATTCAGTAAAGGTGGTTTGCTTGGTTTAAATACGGACGTTTTAACGGGGTATACTAAGTGGTTGTGTGATAATAGGTTGAGATCTCTTGGATATAAAAAGATCTTCAACCAGAAAGAGAATCCAATTGCTGGCTGGCTGGACGGGTATCTTGATAGTAGCAAGGTACAAAATGCTAATCAAGAAGCAGAGCAAGGTTCTTATAAGGTGGGAGCTCGCAATACAGATGTTGATGAAGGGACGTTTGACGGGTTTACTCTTTAAGAGTAATAAGTAATTTTAATAAAGCCTGTTAGAAGAAATTCTAACAGGCTTTTTATAGTTCAAAACTTATGTGAAAACCTTTACCGTCAAGGTTTTGTTGAATTGATACCCTATTGTTTAAAAACGTCAATGTGTTTGCAAGTATACTGTCAGAAGCACTAAAACCTTTGCACATATAAGGTTTGTCTGCATTTGTTAAGACCATATAATTAAAATTAAATTTTTTCTTATATAATACAATCTGTATTCCACCACATAAAGCTTTCATAGCCATTTTAGTAGCACCGTTCGGCCAACGAGTTATTAAACCTTTTCTAAGAAAATCATATTGCTCAAGAGCGTTAGTTGCAGTAATAGTGCTTATAATATCACTTGAATAGATATTATATGTATCATTTACTGTGCTTGTATCTATAAGAAGTTCTTCACCTTCTTGAGAGGAAATTATACCAGATAGCACACAAAGAGTTATTGATAGTGTTCTTGCTGTTTGTTCGCTACGCAAGAATTGACTCTTAAAACTATCATCAATAGATATCTTACTTGTTGCTAATAATCTACCACGAGTGCCCTTAAACTCTATACGAAGAGGCGTATACTGCTCTATTTCAACGTCACCTGCTTTTGGTTTGATACCACCAGAGAAAAAAGAAAAGAATATCTCTCCTTCTCCAATTCGGTTATGACCTCTTGCGCCATCAGTATCTGCTTTCCAGGCATTATCATTTATATAATTAACATTTTTAACATTTGAAGTAAAACACGATACAACAGTATCTATAATATTAAAATCTTCTCTTTTATTAAACCACATTATTGTAGCTTTACGAAACTTTTCAAAGTTAAACGAAGTGAGATCTTCTGCTCGGATACCTAAATCTATACAAAGATTTGTAAATATTTGTACGTTTTGTTTGGTAATATAACTATCTGAACTATTACTCAAAATACACTCAACTCTTTCACGAAGATTTTTATTTTTATCTAAAAAAGTTAACAAAAAAGGCTCTATAAGAGTGCTGTATGTTTCAGGATCAAAACTATAAACATCTTCATCAGAGGAAAGTGACTTTACAATGGATGTCATCTATACATTAATATTAATTGTTAATAGAGTATTATCAACAACCTCTCGCATTTGAATTTTATTAAAAATATATTATCATTTTCAAATGAAAAAAATTGTTGGTATATGTGGGGTTGCGCGGAGCGGTAAGGATTCTCTTTTTAAGATAATTAAAAGCTCACTAGAACCGTACAATATAAACTGCTTGCGTATTAGCATAGCAGACAGTCTTCGACAAGAGTTATCTGAGTTTTTACACAAGCAACTTGGTATATCCCCGTGGACAGAATGTCATAGTGAAAAGGAGATAATACGTGAGGTGTTGGTGTCGTGGTCTAGAGTGCGTAGATCTCTCGATAAAGATTATTGGATCAAACGCATAAACAGTCAGCTGCAAGACGGTTACAATATAATAACAGACGTTCGTTATGAAAATGAAATTGAATATATTAAACGGTTAGATGGTAAATGTATTTTTGTAGAGAGACTAATTGATAGTGAAGGTACACCCTTGCGACCACCAAATAATGAAGAGCTTATCAATACTGTACCGCTTAAAGACATATGTGACTCTACTCTGACTTGGAATAACCTTGATAATTATACGCACAACCAATTAATAAGCATTGCTGAAAATCAATTGAGTTTGTTATTTAACAACAACAATCCATACTCTATCTAATAACATGATATCGTACGTGCCTTTAGCGGTATCAAACCCTTCTGCTCTAAGGTACTGTTCAACAACGTGTAGTTCTTTTTGATAATCAGAAGATGTATAAAACTCACTATCAAAAGTGCCATCCTTCTTTAAAGGGTCAATTCTAATTTTATACATAACTTTATGATTGAATTAATTTCAAATACGTTTATATTTATAGCATATGCAAGCATCTAACCGCGATAACCCTATTGAAAACAATATTGCAGAGATTATACATACTCTAGATAAGATATCTCAGCGTCTACCTGTTACTCTTACTAAAGAATTAAGAGCTCTTACTAAAGAGCAATACACTCTCCTAACAGATAGTCTCAATAGACTTCAACACATTCAGCGCTTAAGCGCTGGGGATTTTAATAGTTTTGTCTAAATATACGTACTATGGCGACTAAAACTCCAGACAAACGAATAAGTGATCTAGAGACAGAAAACTTAAAACTTAAACAAAAAGTTGAAGTTCTTGAAAATATTGTTTCAAATATTAAAAGTATTTTAAAAACAAAAGTTGAACAAGTTCGCCACGCTTTAAAAGCTCATAAAAAATAAAACAGCAATTATTCTTAAAGAGCGAAATAGAGTGAGTCATGCATTTGACTCACTCTATTTGGGTTGTGTAAGACCTCTATGCTTGGAGTTTTTTAGTGTTGTAATTGCTGAGCTTGTAAAGAAAAAGACATCCCCTCTTATACTAGACATCGTCAAACAATATAAGAGTATATTAAAGCGTAGTACATATAGAGTTACAAGAAATTTAAGACAATTTTTGTTTCTTAAATTTAAACGTTTTATTTATAGTAGAAAAAAATACTATAAGAGTTACGGATTTACTATACAGTTTTCTAAGACAAGCGCGTTTATATACAAAGATCCTACTGATACATGTATATTTACTATTAATTTTACTGAGCAAAAAGCTCAGGGGTTGACACAATTATACTGTGATAGTAAAACAGGTGTGTTTGTGCATGAAATTACCTTCTCCAACCCTTGTGTTGAGTTTTATATGTCTATGCTCTGTATGCTCAATAAAACACCATTATATTGTCTTAAAGATGTAATGTTTGAGCTTGATTCTATTTATATACACGAAAAACAACATGTATATGATGATGTTATATATAAGACTATTGATACTAGTAGATCAGATGCTTATTACAATAAAATCTTAAAAAAAGACAGCGACTTCTACTACAGCAAATACTTACATCACCCTGTAGAGCTAGCAGCAAACATGCAGCAATTAGCATTTTTGCTACATATGCTCAGACCGTCAGGGACAATTGATGCTACTAGATTCTTAAACTTCTTTAAAAAATATAAGATATCAAAGTATTCAAGATCTTTTTTACAATCTGAAGTATGTAAGTATAAAGTTTTATTTTCTCGCAATAAGAACCATACAAAATATTGGTTTAAATTCATGTTTAAGCTTTTAAATATGAAATACTATCAGCTTTACGGTAGAAATATACTAGTAAATGTAAATCAGTGCATATCAAGTATTTAAATACCCTTAAATAATATTTTTTTTGAATAAATATTAATATGCAACATTCTTTATTATGTGCTGCAGAGATATTTAAAGTTAATCAAGTTTATTACGCAAAATTAATACTCTTAAACTCAGTTAATGATTTTTACAATTATGTTGATTCTCACAACTACTTAAAAGATGATGACTATACATATACTTCCCTTGATTGTGGAAGCTCGTGTACGTTAATACCTGGTAAATATACCAGGGCAAACACACAGCAATACCTTCATGAGTGGGTATGCAGTTCTAATAATATTCTAGATATTGAATTTAGTATGTTAGAACGTAACTTAGAAATTACAGTACGTGTAAAGATTACGCATTAAACGCCTCAACAACATCACGTAATATAAAGCGTCTTAAGTTTGCTTCAGCTCCCTCTTCATCATCAAAGAAAGCTGTTACTAACTTAAACAATTCAAATTGTCCTGATCCAAGCAAACTACTCAAATCACTAACAATCTGATTGGCTTCATTATGTAAATCTATAAACTTCTCTGTCGTTTTGAGTTTGTCTACAGAACTTACAGCTCCTGCTTTTACAAATTTACTTGTAGAGTCTGCTGCGGTGGCAAACATATGTCTTGCTTCATCAACAACATCTAAAAGACGTTTCACTTTCTGCCCTTCTGGTATATGTAAAATTTTACCAGTTACAGATTTAGAGCTGTTGTATTTAACTATGTTTTCTGCTGATCTTTGTTGCTCGTACCCTAATCTAGCTGCTGTATTGTTCAGCCATGAAGCAAGGGAGGATACTGCTGTTGAAAACCCAAAATACCTACCATTTTGAACATTAGATATTGATTTTGTTTTTTGTTCCTGATATGCTTCATCTTTTTTTGTTTTCCACTTCTCAAATAATTCTGTTATAGTTTTTTGAAAATATTCAAGAGGTCGCGGTTGTGCTGAGTCGTCGCCTGATGCTTGAACTCTTTTGGCTTCATCATCTGCTAAGTAAGGTGCAACAACATCTACTACATAGGAAACAAATTTATGATATATAATATCTTCCATCCGTTCTAACTGCTCAACAAGTCTAGCACTTTCTTCAATAGATGTTCCAAGGTGAGATAAATCCCCATCTTTAGTTGTTTCAGATTTATTAATATTGCGTGATATTTGCTGTCTTAAAGCTTGTGCGCGATTAAACCGAGACATATAAGGCTCAATAATACTTTCAGCATGACTTTTAGTTTCAGGGTCTTTATTAATAACACTAAAAACACCACCCAGTTTCTTGTAATACGCTGCCTGCATCTGCATCATCTCTCTTTGTGCTTGTTGTTGTGTTTGCTGAGAATATTCACCTTCTGTATCACCTTCTATCTTAGCACCAAAACGAGTTGCTGCTTTTTCAGGATCAAATTCATATCTACTATCTTGATCACGATTGTATAAACCAACACCCTGAATAGCAGAAGATTTGCCGAAGCCTTTTGGTGCGCCGAAATATTTACCACCAGATAGACCGCCTTGACGTTCTTCTGCTTCTAAGAGAGTGTTTACAATGTGTTGAAAGCTTATCATAAGTACATATAATTATTCTAAATGCTTAAAAAACTCTGGAGTATTTGGTGTAAAACAATGGGTCATAAAATATCTAATGATTCACTTGAATCTGATATAGCTGCAGCTATTCGTACATTCTGGTGGGTTATTAATATAATAACTTGTTTTTTTATTATAGCTGGTATAATTAGACACTGGAACCATGGATAATAATGAAATACTAAAGCTTCTACAGCTTCAAAACAAAGCGGTTCAAATAATTAAATCTATACAAAGCTCGTGTGATTTAAATCAAAGACAAACAAACATACGCACGATGAAAGTGTCTGAGAACATTTTATCTCAAATAGACAGTACTCTTAAAGAGATTGAAGCACTTAAAAATACAACGAAATAAGTGTATTAAGACATAAAGATATAATATAATATGTAACATATGCAAAAAGCTTTATGTTACGATGATGTATTCCTAATGCCGCGAGAGTGTAAGCTTGCATCTCGCAAAGAAGCTGTTGTGTCAAGACAGCTTGGTAGCAACGTTTTTAAACTACCAGTAGTACCTGCAAATATGGTATCTACAATTAACTATAACTGGGCAAAGCAACTCGATCAACAAGGTTATTTTTATGTTATGCATCGATTCAACAACACTACCGTTGATTTTGTTGATTATGCAGAACAGCAAAATTTTAATATTGTAAGTATTAGTACAGGGGTTTCTCAAGAGAGTGCTACTGAGATCAACAGCCTTCAAGGTAAAAAAGTTGACTACGTCACTATTGATGTGGCTCACGGTCACAGTCGTGCTGTCAGCAAACAGATAGAGCTTATTAAAAGAGTACTACCAAATGCGTATGTAATTGCTGGTAACGTCGCTACATCTGAGGGCGCTCAATACCTTGAAGATAATGGTGCAGATGCAGTAAAAGTTGGTATTGGTTCGGGTGTTATATGTACAACAAAACTACAAACCGGTTTTCATATACCTATGTTTACATGTATACAAGACTGTGTTAGTGCTTTAAAGCGTTGTAGTGTAATAGCGGATGGAGGTGTAAGATACCCCGGTGATATAACTAAAGCGCTTGTTGCAGGAGCTGATATGGTTATGGCAGGCGGTATATTTGCTGGTTGTAGTGATTCGCCTGCAGGTGTAGTAGATGGTAAAAAGGTTTATTACGGCTCCACTAGCTTGGCTGCCAAGCAAAAAAACGACCATATAGAAGGTCGTACTATATCAATTGATGTGGAGGTAGATTTACAAACGCGTTTGCATGAGATTACTCAGGCTCTACAGAGTTCAGTTAGTTATGCAGGTGGTTATAGTTTGTGTGCTCTTAGCGGTGTAGAATTTAAAATAAAAGCTTGATCGTAGTGTATTTTAATATATTATTACGTTATATGAATAACTGCACAATAAAGACAATTGAAAATGTAACTGGTTCTTGCTCACGCGAAACTAAGATTGAGGCACTCAAGCGCTGTATTAATATGGACAAGTATAATCTTATTGGTATTGTAGATCGTACCTGCTCTGCAGTACTACAGCCTAAGTTCTATAATGTTAGAGATCGGTTTGGTAGGTTTGTACGTATTCGTTCTAAGCGTTAAATTTTGGTACCAGTCTAGTTAAAAGAGGGATTAAAATATCCCTCTTTTTTTTGTAAAAAGTAAACAACAGTATATATATTACACATGCATCGTAGAACTAAAGTAGTTTCTAAAGTTAAAAAAATAAACAAAAAGTTAAAAGTTACTAACGTAGATGCAAAGCGTACCAACAAAAAAACTGTAGTAAACAACAAGAAAGTGCCGAAAAAAGTACCAAAAGCTAAAGTACTAAAGAAGGTGCCAAAGTCAGTAAAAAAAGTACCAAAAGCTAAAGTACTAAAGAAGGTGCCAAAGTCAGTAAAAAAGGTACCAAAAGCTAAGGTACCTGAAAAGATAAAAAAAGTACCTAAAAAAATAAAGACTGTCAAGAAAGTACCAATAACTAAGACACCTAAGAAGATTAAGAAAGTGCCAAAAGTTAAAGTACCAAAACTAAAAACGCGTAAAATACCTTTAAAAAAGAAAAAACGCAAGAAAAAGAAAAAGCTAAGAATAGCAAAGGTATATTATCAACTGACATGCTTGTTATCTAACAAAACATGTAGATACTCTCATGAAAGAGCTGTCAAATTGATGCATAAATTAAAATTTAGCACTGTTGAAGAATTATGTAATAACTACATTTCAAGAGATGTATGTAAACTTCTTAAAACAGGACATACAGAGAGTGAAATTAGGTTAAAATATAATAATCAAAATGTAGTAGATGTTCCTTTCGCAATTATAAAAAAGTATATCAAGACTTTTTTTACATCGGAGCAAATGCTACGCAGAAGAAGACGTAAAGTTGTTAATGATGTTATTAATGATAAAGAACTCATAAACAAAAGTATAAGAGCAGAATATGCACCTGTAAAAGTAGATCTCAATAAACCTGAATGTGTTGCAGATATGACACATAATGTATGCTTGAGACCTGATATATTTCTCAATAATGATCGATTTTGTAACTACTGTAGTTTTTTTGAGAATTGTGCATGTAATTTAAAGAAATGGAATAAAAAAATAGATGTTAAACGTAATAAAAGATTTAAATAAATTTAATTGTATTAAGTTCTTGGATAGTGAACATAGATACTTTATAAACGGAAAACCTGCTACAACTTCAATTACATCAGTAATTAGTAAATGTAAAGCAGCGTTTGATAATGATAAGTGGTCAAAGCATAAAGCTAAACAACGCAATGTAGATCAAGAGGTTATTTTAAAGGAATGGCAAGATAACGCTCTCTTTTCAACTCAACTTGGTACACTATTACACAGTTATATTGAAAATTACTGGAGTAATAAAATTAAAAAATATGATCAACAAAGTATGATCAATATTTTTGGTGCAGAAAAACATACCGAAATGCGCAAGTTACTTGCTACATTTATTAAGTCATTCCACGGTATGTATGACCGTAGTCAACATATTGTGCCTATTAGGAGTGAGCTTGTTATAGGTGATTACGAGCGCAGCTGTATTTGCGGTATGGTTGATATGCTTGCATTTAATGAGCAAGAGAATTGTTTTGAAATATACGATTTTAAAACAAATAAAAAATTTACACATCGCAATCCATATAAGGAAAAATTTATACATCCTGCAATAGCACATCTTGATGTCAGTGATTTAAACTCTTATAGTCTACAGCAATCTTTCTATAAGCTTATAATAGAAAGATATACAAACATTAGAATTAAAAACTGTTATCTTTTATGGTTTGATCGATCTACTTCAAGTTGTGAGAAGATATTGTGTACAGATCTTACAGAGTATTGTACACAGATTTTAGATGGCTACTGTACATCTGAACTTAATTTAGATATGACACTGTAACCTATCAAAGAACACACGTATACAGTAAATATATGTATATTGCACGTCACTAATACTGATAATACAAAAGCTAAACATTTCCAACACGAGATTAATCTTGCAAAGAAACGTGTAAATCTATCGCCACCTTTATACTTTTGATATAAAAATTCAGGATATGTAAGATTTTCTGGTACTTGAAGTATTTTACCTGTGAACAGATTATAGTAATAAAATACAAAATTTGTCCTAAACCATATAAATAAAACTGTTATAATAAAGAAAATTTTGTTAGAGTTAAGCATAAATATATTTACCTATGAAGTTTGATGTACTTGTTAAGAATTTATTTAATGAAGATGTTACTGATGAGCAACCAGCTGCAGTTGCTCCTGAAGTACAGCCTGAGGCAGGAAGTGCAGATAATATACCTACACCTGACAGGTTTGATGATGTGAAGCCTATGCCTCAATCTCCAGGTGTAGATATTGAGGAAGTTAGGCAAAAGATAGCTGGGTTGGTAAAGATGGCAGATGCATTAAACGGTTTAGGTGACGAAGAGTCTCTACAGAGTTATTTTACTAGAGTTAACAGAGGTGCACTTGATGGTATCAGTAAAGTGGTAAAATCAAACATTGAAGCTGCAGCAGGTTATTTATTAGACACTGCAAATGCATTGAATACGATAGTTATACAAGCTAAGAGCAATAATGCTCAACAACAACGACAACAATATTAGTTTTATCTTGCTTAACAGCGTAAAAGAATTTAAAATATACAGGTGAGTATATTACCCGTAGACTACGTCATTCAGAATTTATATACATACTGCAAAAGGCCTGTATATAAAAGAAATCAAAAAGTCTACAATGCAGAATGCTGTATATGCAATGAAGGGGCTTCTGCTGGACGCAAAAGAAGGTTGTTTTACTTTCCTGATAAGCGATATTTTTATTGCTTTAATTGCTCTCAATCGTGGAAGGAAGTTCAGTGGCTTCAACAAGTAACTAATAAATCTTATACAGAGATACTTGCTGATACAAAAAATTACGCAACTGAATTTAAGCCAGAGACTGTTGTTGAATGTATATCTGAAACAATAGCAGATGTACGTCAATTACCTGACAATTGCGTTGACTTAGAAGATCAAAATCAAATTAACTTCTATAGTACTAAGAAAAGAGAGTACAAGAAGATTATAAACGCTATTGAGTATTGCACTCAGCGACAATTATTTACTTCTGTAAATCGTTGTAGTAAGTTTTATCTTTCTCTTGATGATAAGCTTCATACAAATAGACTTGTTATACCGTTTTTTGATCAACATAACACTCTTGCATGCTATCAGTCACGTGCACTCACTTCTACTCAGTTTCCGAAATATTTAACCAAAGAGGGTGAAAAATGTTTGTTCGGTGAAGATAGAATTAAAGAAGAAATACCTTATATCTTTATCTTCGAGGGGCCTATTGATAGTATGTTTGTTCAAAACGGTGTTGCTATGGCAGGTACAGACTTAACAGAAAAACAGCAACACTTTTTAGATAACTGCATAGGTTATCAAAAAATCTTTATCTACGATAATGATAAAAATAATAACTCTCTTGCCAAGAAGATTAAAAATAAGCTAAAAGCAGGCCATAAAGTCTTTATATGGCCTGAAAAATTTTCTAAATTTAAAGACGTAAATGAAGTTTGCTGTAAGCTAAAACTTAACGAATTTAATTGGAAATTTATAGTGAGTAATTCTTTTTCTGAGACAGAAGGTATTGTAAAGTATACACTATCTCAAAACCTAAGTAGTTAGATATTGCTCATTCCTTGAGCGATAGTCTTTAATCCTGACTCTACACCTTGTAACGTTTGTAGCCCGCTTGGAAGTTCTGCTGGTTTTGATATAGTCTCTAATCTTGCTAAAATATTAGCATATTCTCTACTTAGTCCGTATTTTTTAGATACAGAATTTATATCTTTTATACTCTGAATAACATCAGCAGTGGCAGCTTTAAGCTGTGGGTAATTAACTATTTGATCTTCTCCACCTATATACGCTTCAAGAGATGTATTATCAAACTTAAAAATCCCTTCTAAGATATTGTAATACATTCTTGCAAGAATGTTTGCATCTAACTGACCTTCATTCACAGTTTTCTTGGTAGCAGAACTAAAAACTGGAGCAGTACCTGCAGGGTTATTTTCAATAGCAGAATTATCTGCTGTTGGTGTAGCTGTTAAAGATGGGTCAATTAACGTCTTCCACTGGCCGAGAACGTTTTTACAAAAAGTCAATAAACTTTCACTGATAGAACTTATATTGTCTATAATATTTTTAGACTCGGGGTCATCAGCTTTAAAATTCTTTCTTATACCAGCAAGCCATGGCGCCTTAAAAGTCTTGCCTGCTTGTGATGCAGTCTTAAGAAAGCTCATTGTCGGGTTGAACATAAAACCAGCACGTGTAAGATACTCTTGATATTCATGTAAGAACACACCATAACTATCTGCAGCTTTTGAGTTTTCTGTATCATTGTGATGAGATGCAATAGCTAGAGCTGTACCGTGCCATAAACTATGTGAGATTATAGTGTTAATAGAGACTGCATCTGAAGTATCACCTCTTAAAGCTTTACGTATAAGAGCTGGTATACGTGGGTTGTCACCTACTTGGTTAAGAAAAGCTTCTTGGTTAGCACCATCTTTTTCGTATATATCAATAAACTCCTTACCTGGACCCGTGGGAGCAGCCCATCGCGTAAACAATGTTAATAATATCTCTTCTAGAGATCCAAAACCTGTAGGGGGAGAGGTACTAGCATATTTCGTGTTGTCAGGTTTTTGACCTGATACTAACAAATTCTTAATTGTATCTTTAGAAAGAATTGCTGGTAACTCTTTTTTGGTTGCATCAGTTAATGTAGCCCCCGGTATACTTTGCGGTGATGCAACAATTGCTTTATTATCTCCAAAAAATATAGACAATATAATTAACGTAGGTGCATTGTTACCTGTACTTGAAATAGCGCTTTCTGGCACACGATAAGAACCAGAACCTGCTGTCATACCGACTTTTATAGCATCATCACCTACACGTTTTATAGAATCTGGAGATATTGAGTTAAAATACTCAACAAACGATTTTGTCCATGAATCTATTATAGCCTCCGAAAGAATATGTCGTTTGACTGCAAAACTATACAACTCATTAAATCTCATACAATATATCTTTATTTATGAGATATATTGTATTTTAGCTATAGATTAAACTACCATCTTGTTCAGTAAAAAAAGCACCATCTGACTTGAGATACAACTTTATCATCTCACAGCGAAGATCAGGTGGTCCGTTTAGTGTTATAACAGCAGGACAATTGTCTAAAGGAAAGAATATATCCTTACCTCTTTCATATGTACCTACAACAGCGCTAAAAATATTATCGATTTCATCAATATACGCTTCGTCAATCTCTCTGTTTTCTTTTTCTTCTAATTTAATTTCTCTACTTCTTGGTACATAAAAAATAATATCATATTTTGATATTACATCGCGTATCTTGTATTTTGTAGTTATTACAAAATCATCAGTGACCTTCTTATTAGCATGCAACCACAACGTATGTACAGCATTGTCTATAACACATCTATCTAATACTGTATTAGGTGTAGCTGTATTAATTTCTTCTATTAAAGCATCTAGAATAATAGATTGAGACTCTTTAGTACCTTGTTTATTAATATCTAGACCTTTCTCTAAAATTAAGTCTCTGTAAGTTTTTTCTGACTTCTTAAAATTAGGCCAATTTTTAATAAACTGTTCAATTAATGTAGTCTTACCACTACATGCACTACCCATAAAAGCTATTTTCATAAAGTTAACTTATAACAAACTACACACCAGTACAACTACCCCATGCAGATATATGCAAACGTTGTAGACCTCTAATTCCATATTTTTTAGACATCTCTAAGATAAAATTTGTACGCTCGTGAAAGTCTTCCTGCTTATCCAAGCCAGGCATCATACAAACACTCTTGATAGTTATATCAAACGGTTCAATATAACTTGCAAACACTTCTTTTATATCATCTTCTGTACTTACTACAAACTTAAAACTATGGTTCTTATGAGTCTTAATAATCTGAATAGCTTCAGGGTTGATTCTCATCTCTTTAGACATACCGCTATTATCTAATTTAGCAGAACAGTTTATTTGATCTAGTCTATTCAATAATGCATCGTCAATACGTATTGTACCGTTTGTCTCAATTTCATTAAATGTATTACCTTCTGGGTCAAACCACTCAAGAAACTCTACAATAGCTTTTTGATGCTTGGGTATTGTAGGTTCACCACCAGTCCATATCAAATGAACCAACCCATTCTTAACGTTCTCTAAGATGCCTAAAGAAACCCAATCATCAACAAGATATTGAAACGGCTTGTAATTACCCTTGACCCATACAGGTGCACTATCACACGTCCATGTAGCCTTACCTTCACGCTGAAGGGCTCCAATCAGATTACCACCAGCAACATATTCTTCAGTACTCTTCATCTCTTTTGTAAGAGATATAATCTCTTGTGCAAGTAAACCGCAGCGAAGATTGCAGGATTTTAACCTTATAAAGTAAGCAGGTATACCTGTTGATATACCTTCACCTTGAACACTATAAAAACTCTCAGATATCTCTAGATGATCTTTCATATATTAATCAATATTAGACACTTGAGAAGTAACATCTACAACTTTTATATTTCTTTTGAAATGTTCTAATATATCTTTCGTCCACTCATCCTCAAACACAGGGGCTTCTCCTTTTTTAGTTCGATATGCATATGCTTGAATTTTCTCAAGATCAATATCATCTATTTCTTTTTCAATAACTTTTGAAACACCCACCATATCTCTCAAGTCATCTGAATCCCAATCAGCTGTAATATCTGATGTACAGCTGAATAGTAGTGATTGAAGCAGTAAGTTAGCTTGTCTATTTGTTAATTTTAGTGTTACACGATCGCTCATGTAAGTTAATATACTATAAATATATACTACTTCAACGTCAGGATGTATTTAAATTTATTTAAATGTCCAACTATCTCGTCTCGTATGTTTAAAAGATCTGTATCTTTTGTAGTATTTAATAAAGAAGGTAGTTCGATCTGAAGAGTATCAATAGTCATATCTATCAATTCAGATATCCTTACATTGTCTATATCTATAATATCAAATGTGTTTTGTTGAAAGACTAATCTACCATATTTCCCTTGATACGTCTCGACTAGAGTGTCAAGCGATTCACCTAAATCAGCATAAGCAGTGCCGTAGGCTACATGTCTACTGTATGCTTTAGTCTGCCAATGCAATATACGTATCTGTTCCTGCAATTTTATTAACTGTACTACAACGTGTGTCATATATTACCTTGGCGCCTGTGTTGTTGGCGGTACTTGACCTGTTGGTGCAGCTGATGCAGCTGGAGCTGTGGTTGCAGGTGTAGGGGCTGCAGCAGGAGGTGTGTTGGTAAGATTCTTATTGGTTGTAAGCATTTGATGTAGATCATCTGTAGTGTGACCTATCATTTTTGCAAATGCAGACGCTGCAGCCTGTACTTCAGGCTTTTGTAGTAATTGAGCAGAATTTGGGGCTGCAGATGGTGCAGGAGCTGTTGTTGTTCCTGGTGCCGCTGGCTTTTGCTGTTGTGAGTTAGCATTCGCAGGTAGACCTGGTTGAGCTACTCCAGCTGGTAAATTTTCTTTTACGAGATAATCAAAACGTTTACCACTTGCTGCAATTGCATTCATATCGTTTATATATGCAACCTTAAACTTATTGCAGCTTTCACAGAAACCGCGAAGCTTTAACCTAAATTGATCACGCGATTCAGTTAAATTAGATATTGGTGTGTTACACTTTTCGCATGCAACTTTCATTTTACCAATCTTCTTTTTCTTAGCTGAGTGACCTTTTGCATACAAACTACCACCTTTTGCAAATGGATTGCCGCTCTTAGAGCTGCTTTTTGAGTCATCTTTATCTTCTTCACTATTTTTTTCTTTCTTAGCAAATGGATTTACTCCCTTTTGAAAAGGTACAAATCCCTTCTTCTTTTTTTCGTTTAAGTGTTCTTCAGATAAATTTCTCATATTACTTATTTTTATTTATTCTCAAACGTATCATTACTAGCAAAAATTGATGATTTAGATTTAAGTCTTTTCTTTAATGCTGTTAAATTATTGTTGATAACAAAGCGATTTAATGCATTTGCTGTAGACTTTACACCTTCAAGACGTCTTTCAGCAGCGCAGGGTAACTCAACGTCGTCGCGGCGTGAGAGATAGAATACCGGTATTGGAGATGTCTTTTCTATCTTTTTAACTAGAATGTTCAAAAAGTCCAACTTTAACTGTTGACTTTTAAATTCTGACTGATAAAATACGATTGTAGATCTGAACTTTAGACTTTCACTGTTTATTAGATCTAGAGAAGAAGTGACAAAATAGTGATATATAAGATTCAAAAGATCTTTATGAGCTTTTAGATTTAAATTCATTGAGCGCGCGGTCTGAAGCGCTTGTTTTGCTGCCTGCTCTAGGCACTTTATTCCATCAATAACAAGAACTCGGTGCTGAGGAAATGTTCTTTTCATATATTGATTATATGAGATTTTACGACTTTATAAAGTTAAAGATAGTATTTAGTGGAATATTATCGCGAATAGCCTGATCCATCACCTGTGCAAGATCGTTGAATATACCTGTAAGTTGCTCTTCATAATAAAATAATTGCTCCTGCGGAATATTGCGTGTTGAAATTGTATTTTCTAATTGAAGTCTGGAAGTCAATATATCTACTTTTGTACCCAACATCTTTTTAATTGATATAATAGTTTGTGTTTCAGGGCTGTAAGATTTATGTTCTTCTATAGAATCTGGTCTCTTTATACAAGTACCTTCTTTATTAATTACACCTAGTTTATATGCATCAAATTCTTCATATGGTTTGGTTAGTAGTTGAAGAAGAATATTATTCATTAAAGCACTTTCTATGTGCTCTTTAAACATACCATTGAACTGTATACCATGTACATGCATACCACCGGGGCCATATCTACATCCCTTTCCGTAGTTCATACTGCCACAGTAACTACACTTTTTAGGGTCATCTGGGTGGACGTGTATACTGTTCGGGCTATATCTGCAACCTGAACCGAAATTACCGCTACCGCAATATACACATCTACTTTGTTGAGCCATATTATATAGTTTGATTACTTAATATTTTTTCTTTATTATTCTCAATAAAATTGTCTGCTTTTACAAAAATATAAGCGTCTTTATAAACCATAAAGTTTTCTTGGTTGGAGTATAATTGTGTATGTTTCTTATCAAAAACAATAAATTCACCTTTATGATTTATCTTTATACATAAAAACCATAATGGTTTAGTTGTATTTTTAGCTTGTTCAAGCCAGTTGTTTAATTGCTCGCAATTATCAAAAAGACTGCTAAAAGCAAATTCTTTATAAAACTTACATTCAAAATCTACATGTGATAATTCATTAGGCACAATTATATCACCTGAACATAAAAGAAGCTGACTACTTGTTAACTTATTAGCTCTAAAATTGTTTTTACCACCAACAAAAGCGCCACTATTAGGTATACGTTCAAAATTAAGTTGAAAAATACTTGTCAATTTTTTTGCTAATGTACGCTCATAACTCTTCCCTTTGTTTTTATTGTAGTTACTCATCTGTGATGCTTTTTCTTATTCTTCTTATTGGTTGTTTTTTTAAGACCTTTATAGAGGGTAGTTGTTAATAGTTCTGGTTGAGATCTTTTAATTATCTTCCCACCACCAATAAGGCTAGCAACTCGTGCATCTCCATCGTTATACACTTTACCACTTGAAAAAACAGTATCACTAGGTGCCATACCAACACTTGCCATTGTTGTTTCTAATATTGCATTAACTAGTTTGTCAAAATTTATCATAACGATACTATTATTTAAGGTTGTTAGTTGAAATGTTTGGAAAAGCAGCTATTATTTAATTTATTAAATAATATGACTGAACAGGAAACTCCAGCAGCAGAACAAACACTTTTTGAGCGTTATCATAACCAACTCACAAAGGTAGTATCTGTTGACGAGTTTAATATGAAACAAGTACAGATGGATTTACCTGTACATAGACATTATTGGGTTGGAAGATTAATGCATCATAAATTTGAAATATCAAAATTACAAAAAACCCGTAAACAAGCTATACACAAGGTAGTTCAAAAGCTTCAAGATGAAAGTCCAATAAACCTTACATCAAAAAGTGCTTACAGTTCAGCAGAACAACATAGTGTTATTATTAAAATTGATGAACAGATTACTGAGAATGAACTTCTTGTAGAGTATCTTTCAAAGATTGAAGCTAACTTTAGAAGCGTAAGTTACGATATCAAAAATTTAATAGAAATCATTAGATTGGAAACAACATGATAAACGTTATTTTTGATTTTGATTCAGGCAGAAAGAAAGCAATCCTCACATCAGACTGTTTGCAGGAGGTAAGGGAGTTCTTTTCTGTTGAAGATAAAACACAAAAATTTAAAAGACGTTTTTCTGTTGGTTGGAGACCTTCATCTAGAATATATGCAATTACACCTCAGGGTAGGTTTGATTTGAGATTGCATAATGAGATTTTAAGATACATAAAAAGTAAGCATGTATCTTGTAATGTTGAATATACAAATGCTTTTAAGACTGCAGGTAATATACCTCGTCTTGATTCAAAAATTGTAACAACTTTAAAAATCCCTTTACGAGATTATCAACTTGAATGTGTTGAGCAAGCTCTTGATTTAGGTAGCGGTGTAATTGTACTACCAACATCCGCGGGTAAGACATTAGTAATGGCTACTCTTGTATCTAGTATACAAGATCAATTATCATCAAGTTTTAAAACGCTAATACTTGTACCAGATTTGCAATTAGTAATGCAATCTTGTAGTGACTTTATTGAGTATGGTATAGATGAATCAAGAATAACTAAATGGACTGGCTCTCATGAGCCTAACCCTGATGCAAGTATAATAGTTGCTAACAGTCAGATCTTGTTGTCTGAGAAACAAGATACAAGCATTTTAAAAAATATACAATTACTTGTTATAGATGAAGTACATAAATTAAAGCAGTCTAATAAAATAAGTAAACTAGTTGCAAAAATACCTGCAAAAATGAGGTATGGTTTAACAGGTACTATGCCAGACGAGAACATAGATAGATGGCATATAATAGGTCAATTGGGTGATATTATATATAAAAAGAAAAGTATAGACCTTCGTGAGTTGAATTATATCTCAAGTGTGCGAGTAGTAATACTTAAAATGATGTATGCAAATGTGCCATACATTGAAGCAAGCAATAGTTCAAATCCAACAGCTGCTTATGAACAGGAATTAGAGTTCCTTCAACACAATAAATTTCGCAACAAGACAATACAAACGTTGGCAGATTCTTTAACAAAAAATACACTAATATTAGTAGATCGTATAGTTCATGGTGAGATTTTACTTGAACAGCTAAAAGCAAATACCAAGAAAGAAGTTTACTTTATATGTGGGTCTGTCGAGCTTGAAGAGCGTGAGAGAGTTCGCAATTTAATGGAAACAAATGATAATGTAGTGTGTGTAGCTATATCTAAAATTTTTAGTACAGGTGTAAATATTCGCAACTTACATTACATAGTATTTGCTAGTATTGGAAAAGCTAAAATAAAAATAATTCAAAGTATAGGGAGAAGCTTACGGTTACATTCAAGCAAGAAACAAGCGACTATATTTGATATAGGTGACGACATGCGGTACGGCAACAGTCATCTTTTTGAAAGAATTTCACTTTACGATTCTGAGAGTATACCACACAGTACAAAAATTATTAAAGAACCCAATGAAAACAACAACTAAAAAACAAACAGATTCTCTCATAGATGACGATATAAGTTCAATAGATTTAGGTGACTTATTAGATAAACCAAAAAAGCGTATTAGGAGAACAAAGGAAGAGTTGAAACCTAACTATGTTGATCCAAAAGAAATGGAAGAAAGTATAAAAGCATATTATGCATGTGGAGTAATACCTGAAAGTTTAGCAGATTCAATACAAAAGATTGCTACACGTTTGGGGTATGCACAGAATTTTATAAATTATTCCTACAAAGAAGAAATGATTGGTGACGCAGTAATCAAAATGATGACAGCGTTGATGAGAAATAGATTTAAAGTAGATAGTGGCTATAACCCGTTTAGTTATTTCACTAAAGTTGCATATAGAGCGTTTCAGAATCGGATCAAGCGAGAGAAGAAAGAACACGACACTATGCGTAGATATCAGGCAGATGTTTATAGTGCTTTAGCAGAGGGTGGTATGTTGCCTGCTAGAAAGAATCGTAGAGAGTGTGAGGATGAAGGCAATAGTTATTATGACGATGATCATGTAGAGGCTGAGACAGTTGAATTTGCTGAAGAAACAGAGTAGAAAAACACACATAAAGAGACTACCATCGATTAATGGCAAAGTATGATGATTTAAATATAGCTTGCATTTCTGATATTCATCTTGGAGTACATCAGGACTCAGCTCTTTGGCACGATCAACATATTAAGCTTGCAGAATGGATAAGAGACACGCTTAAGTCTAAGAATATAAAAAATATTATCATTGCTGGTGATATTTTTCATAATCGTCATGAAATAAGCGTGTCTACTCTACATACAGCCAAGCGATTTTTTGATATTTTAAAAGATTTTGAAATTGATGCAATTACTGGTAATCACGATTGTTATTATAGAGACAACTCTAAAATCAATTCTATTTCAGTATTAGAATCTAATAACGTTAGAATATTTGATACGTTAGTACAGAAAAATATAGGTGGTAGATCTTTTGCGTTTTGTCCATGGGGTACTGAGCTCAGTGATATACCTAATGTCGATGTAGTTGTTGGTCATTTTGAATTGTTAAACTTTAAAATGAATACCAATATGCATTGTGATCATGGCTGGGATGGATTAAGCCTTCTAGATAAATGTCATACTGTTTTAACTGGGCATTTTCACTTACGTCAGGAAAGAGTATATAAAGACAGTAAAGCGGTTATATACCTTGGTTCACCTCTTGAGCTTGATTGGGGAGATAGAGACGGTCAAAAAGGTATAACTATAATCAACACCAGAAAGCTTGAAACAACGCTTATAGAAAACACTGTATCATCAAAGCATGTTAAGGTAAGTATATCTGAACTACAAAATGGAACAGTAGCTTTGAAAGCTCTTAAAGGTTCACTACATTCAAATTATGTAAAGATTATTGTAGATGTTAAATTTGACGGAGCTAATGTAGATGCTTTATTAACAAAGTTTAACTCGTATCAGCCTCTACAATTAAAAGTTGATTATGATGTACCTAGTGATATTACTGTTGTAGGTGAGCTTGAAGAAACAAGATTAATATCAATTGAAGATACATTGAAAGAATATATAGATTTACTAGAAGTACAAATTTCAAAGAAACATGTTTTTGATAAATGTGTAGAATACTACAAAACATTTCAAACTATTAACTAATAATATGAAGCAAATTATTTTAAAAAATATAAAGATAGAAAATTTTCTATCTGTTGGTAGTAATGCTCTTGAACTACCTCTAGATAATAATGTAAATATTATTACTGGTAGAAACTATGATAAAGAAGATAGTAAGAATGGTGTAGGTAAATCTACTATAACTGATGCAGTGCACTTTGCTTTGTACGGTACACCTCTTAGAGATATTTCAAAAGAACAAACTGTAAATCATACCACAGGTAAAAATTGCAAAGTAGAATTGTCTTTTGTAGTAAAGACAGAATGTACTCAAGATGAGTATGTGATTGTAAGAAGTATATCACCTACAAAGTGTTCTATTTACAAAAATAAAGAAAACGTAACTCTGTCAACCATGGCAAAGTCTACTGAGTATCTACAAGATCTTATAAATTGTAGTAGTAAAGTATTTCAAAATTCGGTAGTAATGTCAATTAATAATACTGTGCCGTTTATGGCGCAGAGTAAAGTTGATAAAAGAAAGTATATTGAAAACATGCTTCAATTAGAAGTTTTTTCTCAAATGCTTTTAAGAGCTAGAGAAGATTATAATGAATTAAAACATGGTTATGATTTAGCTAGATCTAAGCATACTAATAATCTTAATATGTTTTCTAATATTGAAAAGCAGATTAATATTTTTGATATTGAAAAACAAGACAGTATTGCAAAGATTGAATCATCACTTGATGAAAAAAATAAAACTCTTGTAGAGTTAGAAAGTAGTCTATTAAAGTTAGGTAAGACGTCTGTTACTGTTCAAGATTTTACAGAAGATATTAAAAAAATTGAAGATAAGTGTGTTAAATTAAACGCTAAACGTAAAGAGCTAATAGAAAAGAAAGCACAAACACTTACAGAGAAAAAAATCTTAAAAGAACAATTAAAGCAATTACTTGACTCTACTAAACCGTGCCCTACATGCAAGAGAGCTTTTGATGTAGATAGTAATTGTGATCATCTAACAGAAAATTTAAAAACTCAAATTAATAATATTGATGAAACAGCTTTTAACGGGAAGTTAGAAGAACTTGACGAACTATACGACAAACTTCGAACTGGTTTGAAGAGTATAGAAACAAAACAGAACGACAATAGAAACAGTGTATCTACATTTCAACGAGCTGAGGTAGTATTAACTACAAAAATTGAAAATGTAAAAGAGTATATAACAGATTTAAATTTAAGTTTAAAGCAAAAACAATCTGATACAAACACGTTACTAAATGAACAAAAAGAACAAATACAAAAAGACATAAACTTATCTGAGATAGATGTCAATAATATTGAAAGTGAACTTAAAATACTAGATTGTGTAAAGTATGTCCTTTCTGAAGAAGGTGTAAAGTCATTTCTTATCAAGAAAATATTGAAAGTATTAAACAGTAAGATCAATTTTTATCTATCTCATTTACAAGCTCCTGTAAAGTGTGAGTTTAATGAATTTTTTGAAGAGTGTATTACAGATGAGAAGAAGAATGAATGCTCATATTTTAATTTTTCAGGTGGGGAGAGAAAGCGTATAGACCTAGCGTGTTTATTTGCGTTTATGGACATGAAAAGACTGCAAGGTGAAACAGTGTTTAATACTACGTTCTATGATGAATTGTTAGACTCATCGCTTGATGATAAAGGTGTAGAACTCGTCTTGGACCTACTTGTTCAACGTAATAAAGACTTTGGTGAAGGTAGTTATATAATAACACATCGAGGTCAGTCATTATTAAATCGTGTAGACAAGATTATTAATCTTGAAAAACGTAACGGTGCAACCTATTTATTACAAGATATCTAAATAAATATGGAATATAAAGCTCACGAGTATAATGTAAGGAACGTTATTGGTGCACCAATAGGTTTACCATTGAATATACCATCATCAATGTTGCTAGCGCCTGATTTTGCAGGAAATCAAAAAAAGAAATCTGATATTACGGATGTTCCAGGTGCTAAATTACCACGAGCTATAAATTACCTTGCTGATTACGGTGGTTGTGCTCTTTGGAGATGTTTAGGACCTAACTTTGTTATAAATTTATATGAAAAAGGTGTAGTGCATGAACTCACACAAATGGTTTTGGATGAGAGGTTTTATCATGGTATAAAAGCTGTTAAACTTCAACGTCAAGCAACACCTATACAGCTTCAATTTGCACAACAACTTAAAAAGTTAAGTGAAAAGATGGGGTTTAAAATAATATATGAAGTTGATGATATCGTCTTAGGTGAAGATATACCTCTTTATAATAAAAATAAAGGTGCGTTTATGCCTACAGAAATACGCAATAGCATTATTGAGATAATGCAACTTGCAGATGAGATTACAGTTCCATCAGAGTTTATGAGAGATTATTATATCTCTAAGACAGGCAATACAAAAGCTACTTATATACCAAATTATCTTTTCAGGTGGTGGTGGGATAGATATTACAATCTTGGTGATAGAGTCAAGTTGTATGAAAGGAATAAAAAGAAACCAGTTATTGCAGTCTTTGCTTCCGGTACACATGTTGATGTAACCGGTAGAGCTAATTTTGTCGATGACTTTTCACCGGTAGTGCAGCAAATAATACACACCCGTACAATGTATAAGTGGGTGTTTTACGGGTCGTTTCCGTTTCAGGTTAAACCTTTCATTGAAAAAGGTGAGATGGAATTTAGACCATGGACAAAATTGCCGGATTATGCTCGTGCTGTAGCTGAATCTGGCGCTCAGCTTACGTTTGCAGCATTATTAGATAATAATTTCAATAATGCTAAGAGTAATATTAAATTGACAGAAGCTGGGGCAGTTGGTATACCATGCGTATGCCCTGATCTTGCCCCATATAAAGAAGCCCTCTTGAAATACAAGACAGGTGATGAATTTATTGACTCAATAAAATGGGCTTTAAAAGATCAAACACGTTACGCAGATATATGCAAAAAATCTAGAGCTCATGCAGAAACATACTGGCTTGAGAGTGAATGTAATATAGAAAAAACGGTTGAGGCTTATTTTACCCCGTTTGGAAGCAAGGAACGTAAATATCTTATCTAATGAAAACAGCAGTAATAACAGGCATTACAGGTCAGGATGGGTCGTATCTAACAGAACAGTTACTTGAAAAAGGTTACGCTGTTCACGGTATGATGCGTAGATCATCATCATTTAATACACACCGTATTGAACATATTTACTCGCATGAGAATTTAAAATTACATTACGGTGATTTGACTGATACAGGTAGTATATATTCTTTATTAGAGCTTATTGAGCCTGATGAAATATACAACCTGGCAGCGCAAAGTCACGTTAAAGTATCTTTTGATATACCAGAATATACCGCACAAGTAGATGCGGTAGGCACATTGAGATTTTTAGATGCAATACGTAAAGTTGGTTTAGAAAAGAAAACAAGATTTTATCAAGCATCTACCAGTGAGCTTTATGGTAAAGTGCAGGAGACCCCTCAGACTGAAAAAACACCATTTTATCCAAGATCTCCATATGGTGTAGCAAAAATGTTTAGTTACTGGAGTATTGTAAATCATAGAGAAGCTTACGGTCTTCATGCCTCTAACGGCATTCTATTTAATCATGAATCCCCAAGGCGAGGTGAAACGTTTGTTAGTAGAAAAATAACACGTGCAGCGACTAGAATTGCAGTAGGATCACAATCTGTACTAAAGTTGGGTAATCTAGACGCTAAGCGTGATTGGGGATACGCTCCTGAATATACAGATATGATGTGGCGTATTCTACAGCAAGAAACTCCCGATGATTATGTTTGTGCTACAGGCGTGACTACTACAGTTAGAGATTTTTGCAAGTATGTATTTGATAGTCTTGGTGTTGAGATTGCGTTTAAAGGTACAGGGGTTGAAGAGGTTGGCTTCGACGTTAAGACAAACAAGACTTTAATAGAAATAGATCCTAGTTATTTTAGACCTACAGAAGTAGATCTTCTTTTAGGAGATTATACAAAGGCAAAAACAACATTAAATTGGCAACCAACAGTAAACGTAAGAGAACTTGCAAGTATAATGGTTGAGAGTGACCTCAAGCTAGCTAATAAAGAGAAAAATTAATATGAAAACAGTATACGTTGCAGGGCATACAGGAATGGTTGGTTCAGCAATATGCAAACGTCTTGAGCAAGATGGTGTTATTGTTTTAAAAAAAACAAGTAAAGAACTTGATCTTCGAGATCAACTTTCTACAAATACCTGGTTGCAAGAATCAAAACCTGATGCAGTAATTATAGCTGCAGCTAAGGTTGGAGGTATACATGCAAATAATACTTACCCTGCAGAGTTCATATATGATAATTTAACTATAGCTTCTAACTTAATACACTCTTCTTATAAAGTAGGTGTTAAGAAATTAATATTTTTAGGTAGTTCTTGTATTTACCCTAAATTTGCAGAACAACCTATCCAAGAAAGTTCATTATTAACATCACCTCTTGAACCTACAAATGAAGCTTATGCAATTGCCAAGATTGCAGCTCTTAAACTATGTCAGTACTACAGAAAGCAATATGGTGTAGATTATCATAGTGTAATGCCTTGTAATCTTTTCGGTGAAGGTGATAATTATCACCCAGATAACAGCCATGTGTTACCGGGGTTGATTAGAAGGTTTCATGAAGCTAAAATTGACAACAAACAAGATGTAATAATGTGGGGCACCGGTACACCGTTGAGAGAGTTTCTATTTGCTGATGATCTTGCAAAAATAATAGTCAAACTTTTAGCAAAAACAGATTTGCCTGATTGGTTAAATATTGGTTCTGATGATGAGTACACCATTAGAGAGCTTGCAGAGATGGTCAAGAACGTCGTAGGGTTTGCAGGAGATATAATTTTAGATTCTACAAAGCCAGACGGTACACCGAGAAAGAAGATGGATAACACTTTACTTAAAAACATTGTAGATGTTGAGTATACAGAGTTCACGAAAGGTTTAGAGCTTGCTTATAAAGATTTTCTACGTAGATATACTAAGTAGAGCTCGTATAATATATGCATGTATCGAAACGCATTTTACGATAATAAAGAAGGAACAATAAGACTTCGAACTTGGACAGAAGATGGTAAGCGTATTGATACAGACGTGCCGTTTAGTCCGTTTTTGTATACAGAATCAGCAACACCTGCTGACGCAACTAGTATTTTTCGTACTCACTTAAAGCGTAGAGTTTTTAAGAATAACATGGAGCGTAGTAAATTTGTAAAAGAAACTTCTACGAGCCGTTTGTTCGGTAATATGTCTTGCGAGCAGCAGTTTTTACTTGAAGCGTTTAAAGAACAGGTAGGTGGTAAAGACTTTAGTAAATACCCATTAAAGATATATTCGTTCGATATTGAAACGTACTCCCCTAATGAGTTTCCAATACCTGAGTTAGCTAAAGACCCTGTAATACTAATTACAATACATAATAATCTAACTGATGAAATTTTTAGCTGGGGTGTTGAAAAAGAATATAAACCTAAGAATGAACACGTAAAGTATTATTGCTGTCGTACAGAGTTTGAGATGTTTGAAAAGTTTATGAATTTCTGGAAGATAGACCCTCCAGATATTTTAGTAGGGTGGAACTCTGAACGATTTGATATTCCATATATTATAAATAGAGCTCGTGGGTTGCTGGGTGATGAATTTATAAATCAACTTTCACCTGTTGGAAAATTATACTATAAACCTATTATGGATAATTTTGGTAGAAATACAGGAAAATGGATTATATATGGTTTGAGTTGTCTTGACTATATGGAGATATATAGAGCGTATGCAAAAGGTGAACGTGAATCTTATTCTCTTAACTATATCGGTGAGTATGAATTAAAGGAAGGTAAATTAGCAATCAATGCTACAAATCTCTCTAACCTTGCTAATGAAGATTGGGAAAATTTTGTAGACTACAATATTCAAGATGTACAGCTTCTTGTAAAACTAGAAGCAAAATTAAACTATCTTCGAATTGTACGCCTACTTGCGTATAAGGGTTGCACTAACTTTGAAGCAGCATTAGGTAAGATTGCTATTGTAACAGGTGCAATGTATCTTCAGGCATACAAGCAGGGGTATGTTATACCCACCTTTAAAAATGAAGAGATTAGAGATACACTCGTTGGTGGTTATGTTAGAGAGCCAGAACGCGGTCTCAAAAAAAGTATAGTAAGTTATGACGTTAACTCACTATACCCAAACACAATTATAACTTTAAACATATCTGCAGAAACAAAGTTAGGTAAAATTGTGATTGGTGAATATGGTGTAGACGACAAACTGACAATTAGATTAGTAAACGGTAAGATACATGAGTTAACAGAAAAACAGTTTAAAGCTTTTATTAAAAAAGAAAAGATCTCAGTATCAAAAGCGGGGGTATTATATTCTCAAAAATATAAAGGTGTATGTCCGAATCTAATTGACACTCTTTATACTGAACGTGTTGAAGCTCAAAAACAAAAGTTAACTCTTGAAAAGAAGAAAAAGTTAAATGAAGAAGAAAAAGCTACTGTAGAATATCTTGACACTCTACAGTATACGATTAAGATTCTACTCAATTCAATTTATGGTACTTTTGCAAACAAATATAGTGCGTTTATGGATATTGACAACGCGTCGTCAATCACAAAAACAGGTCAAGCGGTAGCGAAAGAAGGAGCTAAGATACTAGACCAATTTATTCAAAAAACATATGGTGTAGAGTCTTCTTGTGTTATTGCAGGGGATACAGACAGTGTATACATTACTATACAGCCAATTTTAGATAAATTAGAACTGCCGCTAGCTGTAGATAATTTAATAACAAAAAAAGTACATACAATTGTTGATGAAATTACAGAGGTAGTAAATAGGGAAATTAATAGTTGGGCTGGTACAGAATTAAATTCAAGCGATTCACGTTTTGTTTTCAAGAGAGAGGTAATTGCAGATGTAGGTACATTTTTGCAGAAAAAAAGATATATAATTCGTATCTTAGATAAGGAAGGGGTAGCAGTTGAAGGTGGTAAATTTAAGTATGTAGGTGTTGAGATAGCCAGAAGCACTATGCCTAAAAAAGTTAAAGAGATTGTTAAAGAAGTTTTAGAAAACGCTCTCTTGACTAACGACATTAAAGGTACCAATGACATTTATCGTCATGCATACGACACATTTATCTCATTACCGCTTGCAGAAGTAGCTTTTAGAAGTAGTATTCAGAATTACAATAAATACGCTGAAGGTGCTACCTTAGATAAATTTAACAAAGGTACACCATGTCACGTGAAAGCTAGTATAGCGTTTAATCTACTTTTAGAGAAGTTTAAATTGTCTGGTAAGTATGAAAAAATACAGTCAGGTCAAAAAGTAAAGTACTTCTACACAGCCAACAACCCCTATAGACTTGACGCTATTGCTTTTGTAACAGATTACCCAAAAGAATTTGAAAAGGTCAAGATTGACTATGAGAAAATGTTTTTAAAAATTGCAGCTCCTCCGGTAGAGCGTTTATATGAAGCTTTAGATTGGAGACTACCTCAAATTGGTAAAGAAGTACAAACTGATTTATTTGATCTATTCTGTATATAGATCAAATAAATATCTTTTATAAGATATGCAAGACCTTTTACCGGAATATAAAACTGAATCAGGTTACATTTACTTTACAATAACAAATGCAGGGTACATACAATTTGTTCTTAATTTCTGTAAAAGAAATAAAGAATTAAACACACTTAAAAAATTAATAATAGTTTGCACAGATAAAGAATCCTACAACCAACTAACCTACCTCGTTGATTGTATATGTGTATATTTTCCGTGCTTTATATCTAAAACTCTTGAATCCTGGCATACAACAAACTATAAAGATATTGTTTTTAAGAAGCTAGATATCACAAAATGGGTTCTTCAATGGGCACAGTTAAACGATGTTAAACGTGTCGTGTACCTTGATACTGATATGTGGTTGTATAAAGATTTTGTACCTGATCTTGAAAATTTTGTAGATAAAACATACGATATCGTAGATGTTATAATGCAAGATGGTGAAAATTATGCTGATGAACCTTTTGAACCTACATACACAATAACACCGACAACAAGTACGCTTGAGGTTAAGAAATACTGCACACGTCTATGTACAGGTCTAATGATACTAAAACCTAATAATACTGTTACAGATATGCTTGACTATAAGAGCAATAGACTTGTAGATTGGTCTAAGTACGTAGGTAATCAACCATTTTTAAATGACACTATTGATGCTTATCAAATTACGGCAATAGCTCTACCAAGACGTCTAGCAATAAATGGTAGCATATTCAACACTAGCGATATAGCAAGTAGTAAGGATAAACTTGAACTCGAACTAAATAAACTGAAGTGTAGTGATACATGGTTATTACATTACACATATTCTATTGGTGTTGCAAAAATAGAAATGATGTCTTTATTAGGTCACTGGGCTCTGTCTACTGCTGAAACTCAAGCTTTTTTAGGTAAAAGTACAGGTCGTCCAGATCTATATGTAAGATGCCCTGACGGATTTGCAAATCAGCTGAGAATTCTACTTGCAGGAGTTTATCTAATGCAAACTAATAGTATAAACAGCTTTACAATTGAATGGGTGTTAAACAATCATAATAATGTAAATTTTTTAGATTATTTTGAAAAACCACCAGGTGTTGTTATAAAAGATATTGATAGTAGTATTGACGATGAAAAAATTATTAAAACTTGTAGTTTTGAATACTTAATTAACAAATACGCTAAACGAGGCACGCTATGGAATACAGCACTTAGTGTAGCTTTAAAGTATTTAATTATAAAAAGAGATGTACAACTAGAAGTTGATAGTTTCGTTAAACAAAACAAGATCAATGAATCCCTTGGTGTTCACGCAAGACGTACATGCAAGACAGCTCTACTAGAAGGTGTACACGATAGAAGTTTACCTCTTACAAACACTGAAATTCTATCCATCTGTAGATCGTTTACAAAAGTGTATGTCGCAACAGATAATAAAGAAACACAAGACTACTTCATCAAGGAATTAAACGAATCCGTTGTAGTATACAAGCCTATCATACATGGAGCGGAGCATTTTCCGTATGATGAATATAGTAGAGATGGTGTACAGAGATACACAGACGGTAAGCACAATATAATGGACTTCTTATCACTAAAACAGTGTAGAACTTTTTTAGGTAGCAATGAAAGTGCTTATTCGTTACTATTATTTCATTGGAGAAAAAATAGTAACGACTACCATGTCTTTGGTAAACTATAAAAGTAAAAAAGTGTCAACGGTGTATGTTTCAAGCTGAGCTATTGTACATCTATATTTTTCTTCAGATGTTATTAAGAGTTTAGTCTTTGCTTTACACTCATCTTTTGTCTCAGAAATTGTACTCCAGAGATATTTACAATCTATTTTAGATACATACATTATTTTCATTTGAAAAAAAATTAAAAGTGAGGTATAATTCTACTTATGCTAGTAAGTCACGAAACACCTGTAGACATGTTGGATGTATCAAGATACTACAATGACTATGATTATTGTCTTGTTCATCTTTTACCGGAAAACGAAAAATACAAAGATTTTTATATTGAATCTGTTAAGTTAGGTAGACATGTTCTACTTGACAATTCAATTTTTGAATTAGGAGAAGCATATGATAACACAAAATTTGCGCAGTGGGTTGTAGATCTAACCCCGACTGAGTACATTGTACCAGATGTTCTTGAAGAGACTCATCAAACAATTAGTTCTTTTGTAAGCTTTACAGGGACATATAAAGACTTACCAGGCAAAAAGATTGGCGTTGTACAAGGAAAGACTTATGAAGAAATAGTTGAGTGTTATAAATTTCTTGCAGACAAAGTAGATAAAATTGCTATAAGTTTTGACTATAGCTTTTATCTCAATAGTAAAGAAGAAAACAACAATTATAAAAAATTTATTGTATCAGAATTAAATATTAGAGAAGATCTTATTGATAATAAATGGTGCGATTACGCTATTGGTAGAATTCAGCTTTTAAATAGATTGATAGGGGATGGTATTTTTGTTGAGAAACCTCATCACTTATTAGGGTGTAGTGTACCTTGGGAATTTAAAGCTATTAATAATACACTTGATAGCTTTTATTTAAAGTGTATTGAAACTATAGACACATCAAACCCTATAGTAGCAGGTATATTAGAGCATCCGTATAACATTAACTACGGTCTTTGTGAGAAGTGGTCTTATAAGTTAGTAGACTTTATTAATCATGTTCCGCATATCAAGCAAAAACAAATAATACAAAACAACGTATGGATGTTTAAGAATTTCTGTCGTTAATTTTATGAAAAAATGGGTAGCTTTATTCTCACAAACAGGTACAGAGATCTTTAATCTAATTGAAGATCTTGCTATTAAACCTGATAGAATTGTTATTAATAATTCTGATCTAACAAATGTTAATAGTAAATTGTTAGATAAACATTTTGATGTATTGTGGGTTGTACCTAATAAGCCAAGCATTGAGGAGTATGATACCTTTCTTGATGAAAGTACAATCGTAACAATGCACGGTTGGTTGAGAATTGTGCCGCCTATAATTTGTGAGAGATATAAGATATATAATCTACACCCAGCTCCATTAACTCGTTACCCATTTCTCAAAGGTAAAGATCCGCAAAAAAGATGTATAGAACAAAATCTAGAGTACGGTGGTAACACGTTACATGTGTGTTCGAGTGAGTTAGATTCAGGCAAAATTATATATGAGGATGAGGTTAGAATAAGAGGCTACAGTGTTAATGTAGCATATGATGCAATATATGCATCAGCATTTAAACTGTGGAAGAAATTTCTAATAAATGAATTTAAAAGAAGTTAAAAGTTCAATACAGTTAGAGTTGCTTTATAAAATCTTGTCATGTATTTACAATGATGAACTAGAAACTTTATTTGCGACAGAAAGTTATAGAGATATACATACCTTAGTCAAAAGTATGATTATTTACGACATGATATTTTACACTGCAGATAATAGATTGTTATTGACTTCTATAGGTAGAAACGTATTATTCAATTGCCCGTTATTTTAAATTTATGAAAATTGCACTTTCAGGTCTACACAGTCAAGGCAAGACAACGTTACTCAATATCTTTGATAACAATCAAATTTTTAAAGATTATTATAAAGTGCCAAGCCCTACAAGAATACTTCAAAGTGAAGGTTTTGTAATAAATGAAAGCGGGGATGAAGTTACTCAAACACTCATAATGATGCAACATTATAAGAACGCTGTAAAGTGCGGTACAAAAGCTTTTTTTGATCGTTGTACTTTAGATGGCTTAGCGTATAGTCTCTTTTTTAAAGAGAAATTAAAAGATAAAAAAGTGTATAGTTTAATTGTAGATTTATTTAAATTAACAATTCAAAGCTATGATGTTATATTTTATATTGAACCAGAACTTGAACTACAGAATGACAATACACGATCTCTTGATCGTGTATTTTTTGACAATGTAAAACAAAACTTTGAAGACGTTATTGCAGAGTACAAAATTGATGTTAAAAGAGTTAAAGGTACAATACAAGAACGTGTAGATTTTATACAGAAATTTATTAATATTTAAATATGAGTGATATACTAGACAATTCAGCTATTTCAAAAGTTCTAGGTCAGAGAGTATCTGCACCTGCTCGTTATGATAAATCTATTTTAGTCCGAGAACCTCGACAAAGTAATAGAACGTATTTAGGTATACGTGATAGTGCTTTACCGTTTGTTGGTAAAGATCTTTGGAATAACTGGGAGATTAGTGCGCTTACAACTAACGGTATGCCGATAACAGGTATTGCACAAATAGTATACGACTGTAACTCAAAGTATATTGTTGAATCAAAATCTGCTAAGTTGTATTTTAATTCTTTCAATATGACTCAATTTGGAGATTCAAGTACGGAGGTAATTAAAAATATTGAAGAGTGTGCTTCAAGAGATTTATCTGAACTACTTGAATCACCCGTATCTGTAAAGATATTTTCAGCATCAGCTCATAATTCACGAGATACTGATTTGAAGGAATATTCAAAGTATATAACACTTGAAGACCAAGAAGGTGTAAATGAAATAAAATTTAACACATATAGTGAGAATTCAGGTTTGCTTGTTATTAACAAGAGTAATACAACTCAAGAACAATACTTTAGAAGTACACTACTACGTTCAAATTGCCGTGTAACTAATCAACCCGATCACGGAGATGTATATATCTACCTGAAATCAAAAAATAAAATTACACCAAAATCCCTTATTCAATATATAGTGAGTTTTAGAAATGAGTGTCATTTTCACGAAGAGATCTGTGAGGCTATTTATAAACGTATTCTTGATCTATGTGAACCTGAAGAGTTGAGAGTGTCATGCTATTATGTACGTCGTGGAAGTTTAGACATCAACCCTGTACGAGCTACTCATGAACATTTACTTGAAGATTATCTATTAAATACTAATATACGTTTCTGTAAGACACCTAGACAATAAAAATTATGAAGAAAAACGAAAAAGACAATAAAGAAACCTTGACAGTGTTTCTTGATACAATTGGTCGAACTATTCTTGGCGCTCTTGAAGCGGAAGATAGTAACTCAATTACTATCAAGAACCCTGCAGTCGTAAACATTACTCCCAACCCTACAAACGGTCAGATATCTCTACAGTTACTACCTCTATTTTTTAGAGAGTTTCTAGCAGATAGTACCGAACCTACCAGGTGGGTGTATCAGAAGAGTTTAATAACTCGCTGTCAAGATATTACTCTTGACTTCAAGTTTCTAGCACAATACGGCCAAATTTTTGCACCAATTCAAGCTCAACAAGCAGAGCCTCCCAAGGGAGATGGTAATGTGATCAAATTATTTGATGAATAATTAAAACACAACACTAACAAACTCATTAAAACCTACACAATACAAAGTGTAGGTTTTTTTTGATTTAACGAGAATGTAATATATCATACTACATATGGCTAAAGACTCTCTTAATCATCTTAAAGATATTTTCAAATCTGTCGACGATCTTAACCCTGACGCTGCTACTCTCGATGAAAGTACTCTTTCGTCTGCTGACGAATGGATTGATACTGGGTGTTATGCATTAAACGCTATCATTTCAGGTTCTTTATATAAAGGTATACCTGTAGGGCGTATTGCAGGGTTTGCAGGACCATCGCAAGCTGGCAAATCACTGATAATGAATCGCATCATGGCTAATGCTCAGAAGATAGGCTATGTACCTGTAATTTGGGATTCGGAAGTTGCAGTAGATAAGCGCAGCGCTGAAGGTGCAGGTATGGACACAAAACGGGTTAAGTATTACCCAGTAGAAACTATTGAAGATTGTAGAAATCAAATGTGTAAATTCTTTGATAATATTATTGCAGCAAATAATCCAGAGTTAAAATTTATCGTTGCAATTGATTCTCTCGGTAACTTAGCAAGTGCGAAGGAAATAAGAGATGCATCTGCAGGTAAGGATGCAAGTGATGTTGGTCAACGTGCAAAAGCAATCAAATCAATGATGCGTACTTTAACGTATAAAGCTGCAAAAGCAAAAGTACCAGTGTTGTTTAGTAATCATATATATGATAGTATGGAGATGTTTCCTTCACTCGTTAAGACACAAAGTGGTGGGAAAGGACCTATATATCTTGCATCAGTATTAGTGCAGTTGAGTACTCGTAACGAGAAGTCTACTGAAAACCCAAATGAAGCGTCAGTAGCTATTTCAAATAATGTTTCAGGTGTAACACTTTCAGCAATGACTGTTAAAAATCGTTTTGTACCAAACTTTTTAAAGACTGAATTATATTTAAATTTCAAAACCGGTCTTGATAAATACTCAGGGCTATTTGAAATAGCAACAGCGTATGGAGTTTTAGTGAAAGCAGGTAATAGATATACATTTGGTGAAGAGAATTTAGGTTATCGTAAAGATATTGAAAAAAATATTGAATGTTGGGAGAAGATAATGCCAAAACTTGAAGAAGTTCTGCAAGAGCAATTATGTTATAGCAATGATAAGACAGCTGAGTTGCAAAAAGAAGTTGACGATATAGCATAATATCTATGCAGAATACAAACATAGCAACAACGCTTGACCTTGACTTCTACGAAGGTGTAATTTTGCTAAATAGTCTCTTAAGTACAGACTATCTAGCAACAATAATAGATTTTGTTAAACCTGATTATTTTAATGATAAAGACATTAGGGTAGTGTTTAGTACTATATCTAATTTCTTTCAAGAAAGAGGTGTAATACCAACACATACAGAAATAAAATCAAGACTCCTAACAGAAGAAGATAAAAAAGCATTTAATAATACAGCTACAAAGTTAAAACAACTCGATAAAACTTTTGAAAAGCAAGAACTTCTAATAAACACCGAGCGCTTTCTTAAAGAAAGATGTCTACAGAAAGCTATTATTGAAACTGCAGAAAAATTTTCAAAAGGTAAGATAGAACCTCAAGAAATTTTACAAGAGTTTGAAAAAGCTAGTGCTATCTCATTAAGTGAGAGTATGGGGCATTGGTATTTTGAAGATATTGATAAACATATCAAAGATCTCGTCACAACCTACAACCCACTACCTTTAGGTTGGAGATTTTTAGACGAACGTTTAGAGGGCGGACTTTATCCAAAAACGTTAACTTGTTTTTTAGGTCAAGTTAACGTCGGTAAGAGTATATTCTTGGGAAATATAGCTACAAATATAGTTATGAGAAATCATAACGTGTTGTTGATTTCTCTTGAGATGTCTGAGTTTATGTATGCTAAGCGAATAAGCTCTCAGATTACACAGATACCACATAATGAATTAAAAGTATACACTGATGAGATTAAAGAGTCTGTAGAACATCTAAAGCGACAAATAGAAAGTAAATTGGTAATTAAAGAGTACCCACCAAAATCAATTACATGTAGACATATTGACGCATACATGACTAAACTAACACAACGCGGGTTTAAACCTGCTGTTTTAGTTATTGATTATATTAATTTATTAAAACCGGTTTCAAAGAACTTAAACTCATATGAGAGTGTTAAAGAAGTTGCTGAACAGTTAAGAGCTCTATCGTTTAAATACAATATACCGATTGTAACAGCTTCTCAGCTTAAGAGAGATGCGTTCAATACATCCAACCCAGGTATGGAGGGGGTATCAGAAAGTATTGGTCTTGCAGCAACTTGTGATGTTATGTGCTCTATATGGCAGGAAGAAGAAGATAAAGAATTAGGTCTAGTTCATTTAGGTATGATCAAGAACCGATTTGGGCCAAATTATGGTACATGCGCTTTTAAAATTAAATATGACACACTCACTCTAACAGAGACAAGTGTTGATTATTTTGCAGCTGATAATGTAGAAAACGCTATTGAAGACGCATCAACTACATTAGATAAATTGAGTGTTTAAGATATTATAAAATAACACACTATACTTTAAGTTGAACTAAAAGTACAAATCGCCTAATTAACAATTAGGCGATGCTTAATAGTAAAAATATTACAAATATTATACATAATAGTAACCCTGTTGAAACAACTGCTGGCAAGGAGTTTATAACAGGTTTACTAAAAGTTGGAGCGTTTCTGTCAATAGTTAGCGGCAAGAAGATAAATTCTTCTACTTTATTTACTATGATCCTTGAAAATAGCGACATTCGCTATATATTTGTGTCATTAACAGGTGCTTCAGACGAAAGAGAAGCACTATTGGGTATGCTATATATGTACCCTGCTCTTTTAAAGAGTAAAAATGTTAAAAAGACGTTTCAAAGATCCCTTAAAAATGACAGAATTTGAAAAGCAAATATACAACAGTTATCTTGCAATAACCCGACAGATAAAAAACAAACCGTTCAAAAAGAGAGCAAACTTTGAAAATTTTGAACAAACACCAGAATATCTTTTAGTAAAAAGACTCTGTATTCTCTTTAGCAAACATAAAGAGATTGATATAAAAACTTACTTTGAAGCCCCATATAAAATATACCAAGATGCTTCATTTTTCGATTTAGGCTATTACTCAAGCCCTCGAGCTGTAAAAGCATACACTTTATATCGAAAAATATTAAACTCTAATAATCCTGATGATTGTGTTGATGAAGTTAAAAAATCATTAGAGTTTTTAACTAAATTCTGTATTGATTCAAATATACAGCTTTTAGATTATACAAAACATTCTAGTGGTAGTATACCTACATGGGTAGAACATCTTAAAAGAAATCAAATACACCCTTACACCTTAATGGAGTTTACAGGTATATATAAAACACTCAATACACTTACCCCTGAAGAACAAGAAATACTGCTTGGGTCTTTTGCTTCAGACTACTTTAAGTTTAGAGACAAGTATAATAACAGCAACACCCTCAAGCCGTTACTGCAAAAAGCTTTCTTTAAACTTCAGAATTTAATTTTTAAACGCTTGCAGATAAAGAAGGAGAATATACAATATAAAGAATAAATTATGAAATTTACTAACTCAATGTTTAACGATATTAAGACAGCAATGACTTCTAAAGGTGAATCAGCTTTTAAAGATGTCTTAAAATTTGAAGCAGGCAAGACGTATAACCTACGCCTTGTACCAAACATCAACCAGCCAAAGAAAAGCATCTTTCATTATTATCATCATAGCTGGAATAGCTTGGCTAGTACTAAGTTTCTATCTACTGTATGCCCTACTACGTTTGGTGAATCATGCCCTATCTGCAGTCACGCTATCAAGACTTTTCGTAACGGTTCAAACGAAGAAAAAGAAAAGAACAAGCTTATTTCTAGAAAAGAAAATTGGCTTGCTAATGTGTATGTAGTAGCAGACCCTTCTAACGCTGAGAATGTAGGTAAGGTCAAGATGCTTAGGTATGGTCGCGAATTGGCAAAGATTATCAACGAAGCAATTGACGGTGAAGATTCTGAAGATTTTGGAGCCAAGATCTTTGATGTAGTGAATGGTTGTACCTTGCGCGTAAAGTGTGAAGCTCGTTCTGGAGCTCCGCAGAAGAAGCAGTTTGTTACGTACGGTTCGAGTAAGTTCGTAGCAGCATCAACGCTTGATGATATTGATGCTGGTCGTCTAGCTGAAATTCACGCAAGTATCTTTGATCTTGAAGCTGTCAACAAGCTTGCTACCTCCCCTGAATTGCAGAGGATGTTAGACCAACATTATTTCTGCGTTGAAGATGCAGTGTCTTCAGAAGATGAAATTGTTGATGATGAAATACCTAGCAAGAAACCTGAACTAACTAAAAAGAAAGAAGTATCTAAACCAAAAACTCAGATTGATGATATCTTCGAAGGAGTAAAAGAAGCTAAGAGTAAGAGTGAAGACGAAGACGATTTTTATGACGATGAATTGAAAGATATTCTCAGCAAAATGTAACCTTTAACTTTATTAATTTTAGTAACTAACTTATATAAATTATATGCCACGTAAAAAAACAAACGACGACATACCAGACATTCAAAATACAATTGAGGGATTTCCAAAGAAATATATACCAAAAGTAGGTACTCGAGACGCCACGGTGCCTATCAAGATCATTCGTAAGGATGGAACTGTAAATGAAGGTAGTGGTAAGGTTAGTATGTATACTGATCTTACACCTGAAGTAAAGGGTACGAATATGAGTCGGTATCGTATTCTTATTGAAGAGATTCTTCAGAAAGATGGTTATTATATTCATGAAGTAATTCCGAGTCTCCTTACTGAATGTAAGGAGCGTCTTAAGGCTGATAATGCTTATGTGAAGATTAACTTTGACTACTTTCTTAAGAAGAAAGCGCCAGTATCAGGTGTAGAGTCTCATATGGATTATAGAGGCTGTATGGAAGGTAAATTGATCAATGGAGAGCAGAAGCTATATCTAAAGGTTAGTGTGCTGTATGCATCGTTGTGCCCTTGTAGTAAAGAGATTAGTGATTATGGAGCTCATAATCAGCGAAGTGTTGCAGATGTAGTAGTAGAACTTGATGAGTCAAAAGGTGTTATGTGGATTGAGGAGTTGATTGATATTGTAGAGCGTTGCAGTTCTGCACCTATCATTAACGCATTGAAGAGAATCGATGAAGCATATCAAACAGAACTAATGTATGAAAACCCTCGCTTTGTTGAAGATATGGTTCGCTTGATTGGTCAAGAGCTTGATATTGAGCTTGATAACCGTATCAAAGATTATAGTGTTGTAGTAAATCACTATGAAAGTATTCATAGTTCAACTGCATGTGCAATTATTAACGCTGGTAGAACATTAACGTAATATTATGGATGAATTTGCAGCAGCTTTAATGGCAAAATTAGTATCTGGCAACCTCCAAATGGTTGATGAATCTACTGTACAGAGATCTACATCCGGTCCAGCAAACAAACTAGACCCTCATTCATTTCTACGTCAGCAGCAGCAGCAACAGAAACAGCAGGAGCAGATTAATGCAAATGTGTATCAGCCTGATGCTCATACTGAGGTTAACGTACATACAGTTCATGCAATACAAGAAGAACCTCAATCTAATATTGCAAGATCAAAGAAGTTAAACAATACGCTAAATGTAGATAGTGCTGATTCTCAAAAATTAATTAAAATTTTTACAAGTATTGATAAATCTTTAAAAGCAATTGTAACTCATCTAACAAAACAGTAAATTGAAAACAACATTAAAATTACATAAAGAGAGTTTCGTGAGTCACTTTCTCCTACCTTTAGGCAAGCTAACTGATAATGTAATTTTAAACCTTACATCAGATAAAGTTGTTGCAACGTGCAGTACACCAGACGCTGGGGTGGTAGTATGTGCGGAGTATATATCTGAGTTTGATGTTGATAAAAGTTTAACCCTCAATCTACCCGACGTCAAGAAGTTCTCAAAGCTTCTTGACGGTTTAGCAGATGAATACATTACATTAACATTTAATAGCAATCATTTAGCGTATAAAAGCTCTAGTATTAAGTTTAATTACTTTTTATTAGAAGAAGGTTATGTACAGCGTTGCCCTGTAAGTTCAGCAAAGATACAAGGTCTTACACATGATAGCTGCTTTACATTAACCTCAGATAAATTAAACGAAATACTAAGGGGCCATAGTATTGCTTCTGATGCTAGCAAGGTGTATTTCTTTCTTCAAGATGGGGAAGTGTATGCTGAGCTAAATGATAAAGAACGTCAGAATATCAACAATATTATGTATAGTGTTACAGATGAGATTGAAGGAGAAGAATTTAATACACTTGCATTAAATCTAGAGTCCCTTAGAATGCTAACTGGGTTAAGAAATAGTAAATTTGAAGTAAAAATTAATAACAAATTAAATGTATTTCTTTTTGATATCATCGAAGAGAAAATAAATATACGATTTGCTATCTCAGCTCTTGTTAAATAATATTATGTCTAACAAGATTACGACGTTAGGTTATATTGTAAAAAGACTCAAAGACAGTGGTTATTTTGTAAACAAATTATTTACTGATTATAGTGAGATTGACCCACGTGCTTGGTCAATTGTGATTGATCCAGGTGGGGCTAGTGTGTTTTGCACTTGTTATATAAATGATCCGTTTGTAGGAGAAAGTTATATAGAGCTTTATGATGGAGGTCAATTTGTACCAGGTAGGTTAAAGTTGAAGACAAGCTCTTATGAAGTTCTTATAGAGACACTAGTTAGATGTGGTATTAATAATAAAGCAACATCGTACAATCGTCGTTGTGAACTAAACCAACAGCAAACAATTGACAATAACAATAAATAATTAAAATGAAATCTGAGCAACCTGATCCAAAGAAAAATAAAAAGGTAGCTAAGCCGGAGGTTAAACCTAAAGCTCGACCAAAACGTACAGCTAAACGTAAGTTAACAGAAAAAATAAATGTAGTAGAAGACATAAATGTAACAGAGAAGATAGACATTCCTGCATATGTTCATGACGCAATCAAACAAGCATTTTTACGATACTATGATAAAGCGAGTATCAAAAAAGCTCAAGATTACGACTTAACACATATAGATGGTATACTCAGTGAGTATTTAGATAATTTTATTTTATTAGGTTTTGATACTCAAGGTCAAAAGGTATCTTTAATGCATGCAGGTACTCATTGCGGTAAGGATGCCTTGCTTGAGCATTTACGATCAACACTAATACAAATGCTAGGCCCTGAGCATTAAATATTAACTAACATATATAGAAGTTAAAAAAATAAAAGTTGTGATAAGTAATTATCACAACTTTTACTATGAACAACAAGGCAGACAATCTGCAAGACGCAGAAGATGAGGACAAGCTACTTGATGAAGCTCTCAATAAAGTTAACGAGCAACCTATTGATGACAAGCAATATTACAGAGGAGATAAAAAACTTTTAAAAGACGGTGCGGAGTTTGAATGGACTCCAAAAATGATCAAAGAAGTAAGAGAATGCGCTGAAGATATTATATATTTCGCAGAAAAACATTTTTTTATAACTAACCCAGATAAAGGTAAGATTATAATTGAACTATACACTGCACAAAAAAGAATTCTAAGAGGTTTACAAAACAATCGATTTGTTAGTGTTCTTTCCTGCCGACAAGCTGGCAAAACAACATTAATGACCATATTTGCATTGTGGATGACATGCTTTAGTGACGATCAACGCGTTATTATTGTAGCAAATAACGAAAACACTGCAATTCGTGTATTAAAACGTATACGATTAGCTTACGAGCTACTTACACCTTTTCTCAAGCCGGGTTTAAAAGAATATGGTAAAACAGGTATTACATTTGCTAATGATAGTAGTATTGGTGTAAGTACAACAACATCTACAGCAGCAAGAGGTGATACAGCTAATTGTCTTATTATTGATGAAGCTGCATTTATTGATCAAAATTTTATTAATGATTTCTGGAAATCTGTCATACCTACTATTTCTCAAAGTAGGAAGTCTAAAATCTTTATGGTATCAACACCCAACGGTACAAACAATAAATTTTACGAAATATACTCAGGTGCTGAGAAAGAAGTCAACGGCTGGAAAGCTGAACGTATTGATTGGTGGGAGGTACCAGGTCGTACAGAGAGATGGAAGAAGCAAATAGTATCTGCGCTTGGATCTGAAGAAGCGTTCAGACAAGAATATGAAAACCATTTTGTTGATGATGGTGAAGGTGCAGTTGCTGCTGAAACCATTGAACGGTTAAAAGCAGAAAGAAAACCGCCTATATGGTCTAGTCAAGATAATAGTTATAAGGTCTTCAATACCCCATCACCTGAACGGTTGTATGTGATAGGAGTAGATGTAGGTGAAGGAATAGGGCGCGCAAGTTCAGTCGCGCAAGTGCTTGATATAACAGACTTAAAAAATATAGAGCAAGTAGCAGTATTGTGCCATTCAACTCTAGACCCATATCACTTTGCTAATAAATTATTTGCGCTTGCAAATACGTGGGGAACACCACCTCTTATGATTGAACGCAACAACTGCGGTGGTCAAGTTATAGACGCACTATATTACAATCTAAGTTATACTAGAATAGTAAGTTACTCAAGACTATCAAACACTGGCTCTATGATGAGCACAAAAAGTCTAGGTATTTTCAGTCATAATAATCTTCGCTTGAACGCTATCAGTAATTTGCGTTATTGGTTAAACTCTCTACACGCAGTTAGAATTAATGACATAGATACAATTAAAGAGTTTGAAACGTTTGTGAAGCAATCTAACGGTGTATATCGTAAACGTAACGATAGATTTTTTGATGACAGAATAATGAGTCTTGTATGGGGGCTGTATGCTCTTAATACAGATATATGCCAACAGTTGTTTTCCGTTGACGAATACGATAATCAAGGTCTACCTTCATTAATATCTACAAATAATGATTATGATATAGATTTAAATACATTTAAAGTAAAAGATCTTGATACCAATACAGTTGTAAGTATTGTTTCGCCTATTATTAACGAGCGGTTTAACAATAAAAAAGATGACCTCTTTAATGATGATAAGTTTCAGCCTAAGTACAATGAAGATATAGAAGACCTGTTCTTGCAAGGTTATACATTTTTTCAATAAGTTATGAGTACAGAAAATCCAATTATTCAGTCCATATTAAATCAAGGTGGTAAAGATAAATTTTTAGTTGTACTTGATGTACCGCCATTTTTGCGTGATTTAAAGTTAGGTAATGAAGTAGCAGGAGTCAAACCTTTACAATTAACAGTGTATGGTAGCGTTGTACCTGCTGCAAATATACCAAACGTAGCCAACGGATATGCAGGTCAAATTCAACATGTAACTTCGATGCATCGTCCTGAATTTACCCCACTCACGATAAACTTTGTAATAGATAACCAATATCACAATTACTATCTTATGTGGAAGTGGTTTGAAGGTTTAAACGATCCAAGAACGGGCATATACACTGTAAACCTTCAAAATAGTAATGTACCAGCAAAAACAAGAGGTTTATATGAATATCAAGCAAATATGACGATATACGGTCTAGATGAATACAACCATAAGGTTATATCATTTAATTACCTGCATGTTTTTGTAATTGGAATGGGTGGTATTGATTACAATTATCAAGATCAAGGAGTTTTAACAAGTAACGTAACATTTCAATTTGACCAACTTGTAGTCAGCTTATTGCCCGGAGCATAAAATTCCACTGAAAAGAATAAATAATTTTACAAGTATTTAAAAACCCATGAGAACAATTAATTCACCCGGCGTACAAATAACAGAAATTGA
>Ga0114977_10000116_pt1 | contig 51794 bp, 51 predicted proteins | sample S_130805_MF_Meta_FD_87026 | JGI IMG/M metagenome (GOLD analysis project Ga0114977, IMG submission 87026) | Freshwater microbial communities from Lake Simoncouche, Canada to study carbon cycling - S_130805_MF_MetaG | ecosystem: Environmental > Aquatic > Freshwater > Lake | place: Lake...
ACAACTACCACTTGCGCTGACGGTACGATTCCAATAGCTAAATTTTACGCCTCACTTTTAGCGACCGATTCATTAAATAGGTGGGGATATTCTTATAAATATTCGACCAGCGCTTTTGTACCAGCTTACAAGAATATCACAGTCGTTAGTCAGACAAACAATATTCGAGCAATAGCCACAAATACAATCATGAGCGGTGTGGCTATTAAAGATGCAAATTACGAACAGGTATCGTCAATCGAACTAAATGTGAAGACCAATGCTCACGAAGACACAGCTATCTCTTTTAATTTACCTGCAAACCAATATAGAATTAGAATCGACAATATGTCATCGAGAATAGATGGTTATTATAGAGCTGACATTAGAGTGCTTTATCATTATAATTCTAAAGCGATTGTCAAGTCTTTACTTTCCGAAGGCTCATTTAAATCTTTAGCTGATGCGGCAAATAGATATAAAAACAAATACGTCGAATTCATGCATGATGGCGGTGATGTGAAGATATGGATACCTTCTAAAAACCCCAAGAATTCTAGCGGCAAAATAGATATAACGATAGAACGGGCTGATTCATTTAAAGATAAAGTCATAATTCTGACCGCTGTGGACCTTAAGAAGCTTGACCTTAGTAAATCGACTAAAATTGAGAACGAAATCGGCGATATCTTTCTGGTTATAGACGCAGTAAAAGCGACTGGCGTATCAGGGACTTTAATTGCTATGCCAAGTATAGATGGAAAAACTGTAATGTTGCCAAGCGTAAGTAGTTTTAGATTTATGATGAAAGATTTTTATCTCGGACAAGTTGGTGTATACTGGCTGATTCTATGAAAATTAAAACTGATTTGTATTGTTCTTTAGCGTCCCATCCGCTTTGGCAACAATGGCTGAAAGACACCGATGAAAATCTCTATGGTGTCTTTATCGAGAAATTCAGGGCATCAAAAAGCTGTAGTAATAATGCTAGGATCATGGTGGAGCTTTTGCCAGATATTGAAAGTGCTGGCTTAAAAGATAAGCTAATGAATTTTTTGGTAGTTAATTTTCCTAATGCCGTTATAAGGGATGATAATTCAGAATATATCACATCGATCGAACGATATTTCACAGGCAATACATTAACCTATCCCCGAAGAACTATATTAATAGCTGATAATGCTGAGATCAATAATTTACTGCTAAAGTTTCTCGATGGAAAAATACAATACGAATATATGCTTGCCGAAGGCAAAGCCTATATAGAATATTTAAATGCCGAAGATATAGAGGTGCAGGGTAAAATCCCTGAGACAAAATGGCTATTAAAAAGAATTCCAAAAAAGCCCACAAGAGATTAAATCGGTCTGGCGGCGTAGAATTAGTGAGAGCTAATGGAGAAGGTACATTAGTCGAAGCTATAGCTGGCCTCATGGATCAGATAACTTATTCCATTAGCGCTGAAGAGCCGATGATCAGCCGTGCAAAGAATGTTGCTCCCCGAGATCCTCAGTTAATCGGATCTCCCGGAGATACGGTAAGAGACAATAATGAAACCATTACAAATATGGCATCATCAATGCCGCTTGTAACTAATTTATCAGATGTACGATTATCTGACGACGTAAGAACGGATCTGGAAAAGGATGGTTCAGAATTATACTCTCCTATAAACGTTGGAATGTATAATGAAACCATGTGCGGGACTGGTGCTATTTCTACCGGCGCACTACCAATGCTTTTTCAGCCCGACTATGATGGCAATGGTAAAGGCAACAAGAAAAAGCGAAGATTAAAGAACAAGAAGCACGATGGTATTCGTGCAATGTTTACTGACGATCTCGAAAGATCGATTCGATTGATGATAGAACAAATGCGGGTTGCTAGACAAATATAAATATAATTGTTATTTAAGGAGATATCATGGCTAGTAATAATGACCGAAGAAGAATCAATGAAAATTATGAACCACCTTTTGACGCTGCTGGTTATAAGCCAGGATCTCCTAAGATGAAGAGAGTAGAAGGCTCAGGTGCAGGCGTTGTAGGTGGCGAGAGACGCCAGCTTAAAGGCGGCCACGGCGGTACCGAACAAACGCATCCTAAAAATAAAAACAGAGTAAATGATAAGGGTATCGTTTCTGGCTCAGAGATGAGCAGCTCCCACGGCGAAGCTTCAGACGGCTTCCAAGAAAAAGTGGGACACGATTGGCCAGACGGCCCACAGAACGATGGGGCTTCAAGTGAATTTATTACTGGCTATGATTATACAGGCGCTGCACCAGAGCCTAAATTAGAAGGCTGGAATCCAGATTCGATCGGCAGCATGATTGGCGAAGAATATAATCTTCAAGACATGTTTAACCAATATGCAGGGACTCGCCGTTCTGTCAATATGCTAGAATTTAAGAATGTCTGCCGAGCCAATGGCTTCGATTATCCACTATCTGAAGACATGTTTCGCCAATTAATCGAAAATAATAAAGAATTCGTCTTTACTGAGCATCATGACGGCATCCACAGATTTTACATCTCAGAATCCGACATGGGTTTGGGATACGGCGAAGAATTAGATCCAAAAGATCCTAACACTTTTAATGACCGTGTCCAAGCAGCTGAGAAGCATAGAAACACTTTTAATGACCGTGTCCAAGCAGCTGAGAAGCATAGAAACACTTTTAATGACCGCGCACAAAATGGTTTTAATGATCCCGAGCTAGGAGCAGAAGGTAGCTGCGGCGCAATGGGCGCTGGCGGCTGGGGCGCTGGTGAAGATGGCGAAGATGATTGGAAGCCCGCAGAACTCGATTATGACGCTCCTAAGTCTAAAGTGCCATTTCCTGGTAAACCAAATAGTACATACGATGAGGAAGGCCCCGCAGACATCGATACAAGCGGTGCTGGTGGCTGGGGTACTGGCGAAGAAGGTCAAGATGATTGGAAGCCGGCGGAACTCGATTATGATGCACCCACCCCAAAGGTTCCGTTCCCTGGTAAACCAAATAGTACATACGATGAGGAAGGCCCCGCAGACATCGATACAAGCGGTGCTGGTGGCTGGGGCTTTGGCGGTGACGGCTGCGAATGTACTACTGACGGTGGCGAATGTAAATGCCCGCCATTTTGCAAAAAATGCAAACCGGCCAGTGGTTCTTGTGGTAGTGGCAAATGTGGTGGCGGGAAAAAAGATGATATGGCTGAAGGATTGCAACGCAAGCTCACTAGATTCTTTACCGAAGCACGAAGTATTATCAAAGAAAATGCACGATATGGTCGAAGGATCATCGGCGCTAAATTAAACGAATCTTGGGATTGCAACGCTGGTTATTGCAAAATCACCAGCAGCCAGCATAAAGTCGGCCAAGCGCTGAATATGCTCAAGAATCGTTATCCTAGTTTCAATCCGCTCTTTGAAAATACTCAAGAAGTCATGAAGACCGGATATATGATCGATAAAGCCGAGGGAAAGAAGACAGAAGAAGGCGGTAAAGAGCCATCGATGTCCGATTTCAAGGAAGTTACCGCTAAAGGTTTAAACAACCGTCAGCCCAAAAATGGTCTTACTGGTAAACCCAAAGAATATCCTAAATAATAGATGAAAAGGATTTCGAAGATGGCCGCTAGAAATAGCGGCCATCTTCGTATATATATTTATCATGAATACTTCTTATATCGCAGTCATAGATGTTTTTCACCATGTTCGAGATAAATATTTAAAGCTTTTATACGACGAGATAAAGGTCGATGGTGATGAATTAATCATAGTAAACAAGATATCTGATTATCGTCAACTAAGCGAAACTGATAGAAGCTCTAAGAAAGACATAAAGATCGTCGATCTATTTCATGCTACCAATGAAATGCAGGTTTATGCGACTGCTCTAGAAAATTCTAGCAATGATTTAATCTTTACCTTGTCTCCTGATTCTGTCCTAAACAGGGCATCGATGGAAAAATTGAGAGCTAAAGTGCAAAACGATGATTATATTGGATCTGCTTATGGCAATGGAATTAAGATAAATCCAGAAAATGGAACTTTCTATAGAACTCAATATTCTGGGAATATAATGTTAGATAGTTTCTTGTTTAAGAAGAGTCATAAATTATTAAAAGATCTTGCTGGGAATAATTTCAAATTATTCATGCTCAATAAATTAAAATCAACCGGTCAGGTTTTAATATTAAAGAACAATATCGATTATATGGAATATTTGACATATTTATCAGAGCCTGTCGAAAAAGTTTCGAACGCTATCGGCGTGGCTGAAAAAAAAGAGATAAATGCTGTGTCAAAAGCATTGCGCAAATTAAAGAACATATGGATTAGTTAAATATATTATATAACTAATAGGAGCACTGCATGTCTTTTTTAAATAAATTATCACACCGGCTGACTAAAGTTTTAAAAGAAGCCGAAGTGGCTGGCGGGCAACCACGGGTAGAATGGAAGGATCCATATTCTCCAGAATATAGCCGAGAATATGCAGAAGATTGCTTATATCATACAATTGGCCCCATGACTGCTAATTCGAGATGGGTTAATAAACCATGGGTATCGCGTGTAGGAAACGAGGCGCCAGAAGACTTTGTACCAGGTGGTAAAGCGCCAAGATGGACAGATTCCGAAGTGTACATTGCTTTTGCTGGGTTAAGCGATGGCAGAAATTTCCATCAAAAAGGCGGAAACAAGGGTCCCGCTTCCGGAAAGTATGGCTCTCCACTATATCGAATAGCAAAGAGGGCTGCGAAGAAAGTAGCTTCTTCAACTGGCAAGTATATGGATGAGAATTTGGTCGAGGATTGCTATCAGAACGGCTCAGTAGCGCTGGTAAAATTACTGCAGCCTGGTGCTGACAGATCACTTAGTCCTTTTATATCATGGGCTGCGACTCAAGTCGAAGGCGCTATGACTGGCGGTGTAGGCAGCGATACTAGAATAGATATGCTATTGAGTGATAAATCTGTCTATTATGTGACACCGGCTGGTCAAGTGAAAGTGCGCTTGCCAGTGACGGCTAAATCTCCGAATGCCGGCGAGTCACCAGACGCTTTTAGAGCACGACAAGAAAGAGCTATAAAGCTAAGAGCAGAAGCTGAGAGCAGTTGGATTAGAAAGGAAGTGTATGGTATACCGTCATTGTTGCAAATGACTAATCCAGAAGAGATTTATCGGGCAATCGATGTCGTTTCAGATGAATATCGATACGAATCAAAGACAGACCGTGCCAGCGGCAATCCGTTTGGAAATTATAGCAGCGAATATTATATGTTTGGAAGCGAATTAGCAGCTGCTTATGAAGAAGGAGACCAAGAAAGAATAGAATTAGCTAAACAAGATCTACAAAAGCTAGAATCACGCGCTGAAGGTGCATCCGCTATGGTTTTAGGAACAAAGACCGGTTTAAAACCTGGTCATACTATTACGACACCAGACAGGAAAACACAGACAAAGATCGCTAGCATTAGTGGTGGTCGGCCATCTGCCGAGACCGGCGAAGCAGAAGAAATGCAGCTTGCCGACACAAGGGCAGCTGAAGACACCGAAGCACCAAAGCCTAAAGAGCTTTTTAATCATATCATAAAAATGTGTTTAAATTATGATCTGCGCGATATACTAAGAGGCACAAAATTTTTAGATGTAGATGAAAAGAAGTTAGACAATATTAAAGGATATATGACATCGAATCAATTTAGATTTTTAATTAGATCATATGGCCAGATAGCATCAGATTACCCTGGTAGAGGCGACATGCGCGAAAAATTGAATATTCCACGAGAAATGCCTGGCTGGTGGTCGCCTTACGAAGACCCTGAAATCGAATTAGTAGCTGGAAGTGAAACATGGGAAAGCATTTGGCTGAGAGAAGGATGTGAAGCTATGAAAGTCCCTGGCATAGTAGAAGAAATGGCGGCTGAAGCAAAAGAATTCGAAGAGGGCTTTATAATTGGTGAAGGCGATGACGAAAAAATAGTCAAGATCCCCATTAACCCATCTCGATTAGTAAAAGCGAACGGCTTGTCGATATCTAGACAGAAAGTGTCTGGAGATCTTGCTAGTGCAACACAGAAATTTGAGATGGTAGTATTAGCTGAAAGAAAATCTTTAGCTTTTGATGATTCATTAAGCGAAAGTGTAAATGGCAAATTAGTGCCTTTGATAATAGAAGATAAAATAGATAGAAAAATCATGATGGAACAATTAAATCAATTGCTAAGATATAACACCATGATTCGGCATAATCTGATTATAGAATGCATTAAAGACAAGAGAAGCATTATCATATGATTTTGAATTCCTTAACCATCCCAGGCCATATAATTTTTGAAGCTGGCGAAGGGCATCGTTGGCAGTTCGATTACGAAAATTATCATTCCGACCCTAAGCCCGATGTGTTAGTTTTGGGCACCTATAAACATCCTAGCACTGGAAATCAGCTTGTCGGGGGAATAAATCTGCACTATATTAGTAAGAGGGACCAACTAGACCTTAGAAAATTACTGCCAGAATTAAGTAAGATAAGAGGACTAAAGAAGCGATACAGATTTGGAGCACGAGCCTTACCCCACATATTTTCTGATCAGGCATATAGAACATACGATTCCGATCACATTGCTGACCTAAAAACTGGTGTATTATTTCCAGTATATGGAGTGTTAAGCAAAGACGCAGTTAAAGCCACCAAGGCTAAGGCTAAAAAAGCTGCAGAACTAAAAGCAGAGCCGCAAGTCATAGATGCGAATAAAGATATCAGAAGCGTAGAAAAAGCCTATGAAAAAGAAACGACGAGGATTGCTAGCGAGGTGCCGAGCGATAAATCCGTAGCGACACCCCAAGACAAAGAGGTTATCGATAGATATGCACAGATTAAGGATAAAGCTGCTAATCTTAAACATAAAGAGGCTGAGCAATTAAAAGCGGAAAAGGAATATGCCGACACGATCGATAATGAAGTTATCAAAGCAGTTCCTTCTATAGCACCGGCACCTGCTGCGCCGACGCCAATTAAGCCAGCGGTACCTGTGCCAGTTAAACCTGCCGTTCCTACCCCTGTTAAACCCGTGACACCGGCGCCAGTTAAGCCTGCCGTGCCTACACCTGCTAAGCAAGCAAAGCCTGCGCCAGTGCCTGTTAAGCCTGCGCCAGTACCGCCTGTTATTAAGGCTCCGAATATTGATTATACAAAGACCCCGAATTATGATGATCGGATTGAGAAGGCCCCAATACGATCTGAATTTAATGACTTGCCGATTGTTGACGAAGTTATAGTCAGGCAAGAAGAAATGATTACCGAAGCAGGCAAGAAAACTATAACATATTATAGTCCAAGACTCCGAAGATATATCATCGAGGCACTATGATACCTTTAACCTTTGCTAATTCTAAGAAGAAGATCGCTATCATAAGCGGTTCCCCAAGGAATGAGAACAGCTGCTCAGGTGGTAAGTCTAAGACAAGTAAAATCGTAAGCCATGTCATAAATGATGGCCCAGAAGCCGACTATATCCTATACGATCTAACCGTAATAGATGATGAGCCACGTATTCAGCCATGTAAAGGATGTATTTCTACTGCAAATGGTTTTCAATGCCATTTTCCATGTAGTTGTTATTCGTTAAAAGACGATGTAAAAGATTATATGTATGAAAAGGATGTTTACAATGGTCTAATGTCCGCAGACATTATATTAACATTCACCCCGATCCATTGGTATACGGTTACTTCAGTAGTAAAGTCTTTTTTTGATCGTTTAGTATGCATTAATCTAACTCTTCCAGTCGAAAAGGCTCGAGAATTATTTGGCGACGATATTAAGGATTCAAAATTAACGACGAAGCATGAATTATCTGGGCAATATAAAAAAGATTTAAAAAACCACTATGCTGGAAAGATATTTGGGGTGTTCGCTCACGGTGATGAAGGAGCTAACGATTACACGGAGGCTACTAAGCCAGCTAGTCTGAAAGTCGATAGCAAAGAAGCCAATTTTAACCAATTAATTGGATTATTACCATTGGCGTTTCAGATGAGATATGGTGGGTTAATAGTACCTGATGACCTAGTTGAATACCATAAGTTCGGTAAAAATATACCGTACGCTAAAAACAATGCTACATTTGAAAGTAGGCATTGGATATTAGATAAAGCCACGGACTTCGTAAAGCGTGCGATACAGCATCAAGAGAACCAGCAGGCAAAAAGCAAAGAGGAGACCGATAAATCGGTAAAGTAATATGGCACTATATCAGATACCGAATCATTCCCAATTAAAAGATGCACAATTTATCCAGGTTTTAGGACCGAATGGTATAACTACTGGATATCAATATGATGCCGAATTAAGAACTCTCTATTACCGCGACAGCCAAGTCGTTTATCCAAGTTTTCACGGCCCGACACATATCGCTGAAGATCCTGTGCCTGTCGCTACGTGCGATTCACCAGGCTTGATGTCTGCCGATGATAAATGTAAAGTCGATGCTATTTTGCAGACAAGACTTGGCGTACTTGGATTTCAAGGCGCTGGTTTTCCGAACGACGGCGGCTGGATGCAGGGCGATATAATTTTAGCCGCAGGTACAGAATTTATCAGTTTAGAACGCATCGGAAACGTGGTTAGGTTTACAGTCGATAGTCCGATTCCATTGAATTGCGCTTGTGAATCATGTAACCAGATCTTTTGGGTACAGGACGAAACAGAAGTCGCAGCGATCAGACCCCCAACATGCGCCGGTAAATTAGTCGGTACTGATGTCTATGGTGAGATGAAAGTTTATCTGTTTCCAGAATCGACTATCGTCGATACTACAAACCCAGCTAAAACATTGGGCAACAAAGGCATATATCCTGCTCTTATCTTCAAGCGATATGATGATGCTATCACTCCAGGTCTTGCAGAATTCGAATTAATCCTTAAAAGAAATTCTTTAAATAGTTCTGTTACTGAAATAGGTTGGGCCTTTACGCCGGGCGCTAGAGGCATTCCAGAAGTTATCTGGTATACTGGTCTTGATCTTAATGGTAATGCTATAACATTTAAGATGGATCCAAATGTCAATGCTGATGGCCTTGGCGCTTTGTTATACAAGGGCATTCTAATCACCAAAAAACCAGCGGTGATAGTAGATTATACAGGTGAAGTCCTAAGCACAAACGTTTATATGGTTAGAGAATGGAATCTAGATAAGTCTTTAGCAACTGGAGATTGTTACTCTGCTAGAAACGTTTGGCAGATCCTAAACCCGCAAAATCCACAATCAGGTGTTAATCCTCAAGTCTTAGTGTTAGATCAGACTATCGATTTGCTACCAGTCGGTACTTTAGTCGATCTTTATGCATATCAGGTCGGTGAAATAGCTGGGCAAACTCAATATCGGTATTTCTTTTCTAAAAAGCCAAGTCTAAATCCTAATTATGTCTGGACCAATATCGGTTCAGTACAATTTGGCGACATCGTGGTCGCTAGGGAAGAAGTCGAACCTGCTGGTACTTTTGACCCTAGGACAAGCGCGATCACTGAGACCGCATCTAGAGATTTCGAGCCGAGTCAATGGGGTTTAACTGGGCTCGATGATCCATTGCTGATGTTCGATGAAATCGTAGCTGGCGGCACGGCTCCAGATGGCGATTATAATTCTCAGCATAGAGCTGTAATCGATACGTTGATGCCTGGTTTAAAGATCGTTAAAAGCGTTTATTCTGGCACTAATTTTTCTGAGAGACCAGTTTACCTATGGCACAGGGAAAGCATGACAAATGCTTTGATCAGAGCAGATATCGGTAGACCTGAGATAAATGATTATGTCGGTGTATTCCCGCCGATTGATATTCTTTTAAGAGCTAAAATCGATAGTACCACTGAGAAGTATATGAAAGTGGTTTCGATCGGTAATATCAATGGTCTGAATTATGTCATGGTATGTGGCGCCGATTTCACAGAGATACCTCCATTCGGCACCATAAGAATATTAAATCCAGGCGCCGATGAGAATATGGTTTATAATTATAATAAGAAATTCGTTTTTCCATCAGAGATCCTTAATCCTGTTTTAGGCGTGCCTTCATCGTTGACTATAAGCGGTTGTGATGTGCTTGTGCTGGCCAATGGATACCCTGATAATTTACCTTATGAAGGTAATATTGGTGATGTTGTCGAATTATTGCATCAGGATTATGATAACCCAGTGGTTAGATTACAGTACGGTTTTGACCAGACCACGAACTTGGTTACATTGCAATTCTTCGTCGGGCATTTGGACATGAGTCTTCCGTATCAATTTGACGCACCAACAGACGAGGTTGATGATTATGTGCGTGGCTTGGCGCCGGGTTACGCCGTTAGTGCCGTTTATTCGCAATCTGGCGTATGGTCTGGCGTTGGCACGCAACCTGCAGCGACCCCAAGGGGCTTTAAATTTTACGACGGTGGTGCAGTTAGTGGTGGCGATTCTGGAGAATACTGGAATAAGATAGAAGTGATGCTGCGTGATGCTCAGGTATGGATTTGGTGGAATGGTTTGCTAATACCACCTAGCCCAGCATTGAATTCTTTATTATCTACGCCGGTATCTATTAACACCCCATTTTACCCCATCGAATTCAATCCTACCAACCAACCATTCGGAAAGTGTGGACTCAAGCTTTGGCCTGGCGCTAAGATAAGAAGAATGGATATAAAATCGCAAGTCATACTGTTCAGTGAATTCTCCTATGGGCAGATTACTATAGCGACATAATCTTCGAGGCCACCGGATGTGTCTTCTTTGTGAGTTTTAGGTTATATGAATATTAAGCGCCAACAATGCTCTGATTATTAAAGGGAATGGCTTTCTGTGTCTTTCATCTCATTATTTATAACGAATTTCTTAAAATTAATAAGACCGAATTTAATGCTAGAATAGGTTTTTATATATTTCGATACCATTAATTGGTATCTTTCGTAAATCTCTTCAGCAGTAGGAGAAGATGTGGATATAGTGCGAACTATATGAGAATATACTATATATTCTATAGTATTTCCTTCGGTGTCCGTTATAGCCAATATTATCTTGGAATTATGTATTTTTGGATCTTCGCTATCATTTAGTCCGATTATTTTAGCACTCATACCATAGGGCATAAGAGGAATTTCGATTTCTTGCGAGAACCATTTTTGGATCATTTTTTCTTCTTCTTAAAATTAGAGAATCTATCATGCATTTCACGCATCTGCAGAAGTATTTTCTGGAATTTCTCGGATGCGTCATACATCATATCTATCAGTGACATATCGCTATCAAAACTCAGTATTTTGGGAATGATAGTACCATTTTTAAGATTTAGAGAGCAAGCTCTAGCCAATACTTCTGCTTCTTCCTTAGAATCTACTAAGCCCGCGAAATATAGAGAAAAATCGGTATAACTGTCTTGGTTTTCGATTTGTATATGAACATATGATACCAGATAAAGTTGATCTTGTTTCATATTATCCTCATTTACCGCTACTGCCAAAGCCGTTTATACCACGGACATTGTATTCTGGGCTAAAATCCGCTACGACATCGAAATAGGCTGAATGCTGTTCATGGATCAGTATCTGGGCTATTCGGTCCCCGATATTTACTATATAATCTTCGTTATTAACATTTATAAGTGATACGACGATTTCGCCTGTGAATGTGGCGTCGATAACGCCACGGTTGGGGAAAACGCCTTTACTCCACAGGCTGCTGCGGCCTTCGATGGTATAGTAGTAACCTGGAGGCGCACTGATCTTAACCCCTGTGCGTATGATAGTAGCGACCTGAGGAGGTAGCACCATCCTTTCGATGCTATAGAGATCATATCCAGCATCAGTGACCCGACTTCGGCTCGGTATTTTGGCATCGTGATGCAGTAGTTGCATTTCTAGTCTAATCATTTTCTACCCCCATATTGGCGATCACCCTTTCTATACTAGGAATCATCTCATTAAAGATCACATCTGCCTCTCTGTCAGCAGCTATGGTTTTTAGGTTATTTAATGAAACAATCTGATTAATCAATACTGATTGTTCTAACGAAGAGGTGGTTAGGGTTTTGTATGCCGTTGATATGGAGTCAAAGAAATCGTCTTTCTGGTTATCGTAAAAGTCTTCCTGATCTCTGTCGATCATTCTTTCTTTAGCGGTACGCCATGGGCAATCAAATACGAATACTAAATCTGCCTTTCTCGGTGGGTAGACCATGAACAGCTTAGAAATGTCATTGACTGTAAGGCCGGTCGCCTTGCCGTAGATGATCGAACTGATGTAAGTGCTTCTGTCTGCTATTACGATACTACCGCGGTTTAATTCTGGCTCCAGTATCGTCTTGTTAAATGCGATCGTATCAACAAAATGTAATAATTGTCTTGATAGGTTATCTATCTTGATATTTCTGTCGAATTGTGCTGGATTTTTTACTAACTTGCGGAGATGATTGCCTAGCGCTGTACTGCCTGGGTGATATGTCGTGATGATATTATTTTTCGGGTGCCTTTCGACAAGATATTGATTTAGTCTGCTTGCTAGTGTCGATTTACCTGACCCGTCGATGCCTTCTAAAACAATATATATCCCTCTATTCTTCATCTACCTCATCCTTCATTCTTGGATTTTTTGATATACACAATAAACGGTGACTGTCCCATTCGGTCTCTAAGAAGCAATTGGTTCCTCTGAATTTTCTTAATAATGCCAAAAGAATCTTAGCCTCTTTTTTACATGAGCCGATAAAATCATAATACGTTTTATATGGTAGAAGAGACTTTGGTAACTTTTGCCCGCTTTTGAAATGAGCAAGCGCCTCAGGTTTTTTGCCTTTTATAGAGCCCATAATCGATTTAAGGATGATATTTAATAGTTGTGCAAGTTTATAGTCAATATCTATAAGCATAAACTTCATTTTTTCTATCGCTTCTCCTGATGTGACAAAGTAATATTTTGGGTCAAAGACCACAGATCGGTCCATATCTTTCGGAACGTTGGGAGATTTAGGGAAAAAATGGCATAGGTCTAGTTCTATGATTAGCGTTTTGCTGTTGAATTCTTCCAATTCATGTATAAGAGGCACGTTGTTTCGCATCATGATACTCCAATAGCGTTGGATTATAGGATAATATAATATGGAAAAGGCGCATTGTTTCGAATGCGCCTCTTATAGATTTAGATAGTCCAATCGAGTTTCTGGGCTGGAAAGCCATCGAATTGACTGAAAGCGAATGAGTCGCCTTGCTTGGCGATTCTATCCATATCGCTTTCATTTACCCAGAAACCGCCTGGGGGTTCACCGTAACCGCCTTCAGGTGGCTGGCCGTGAGCATCAACACCCCAGCTATTTAGGATATAATATATCCAACCTAGCGTGGGATGATTTACAGTGCCGATGACGCACATTTGGTGGTTCCAAGTATCTGCTCTTTTATTAAGCCTTACTGGCGGTGCGCCTTGGACAGCAGGTGTCATCTGACCGCCCCAGTCGCTGGCGATCGTGCAAGGATAATAATTTAGCAGGGCTTCACGAACTTGAAGAGCAGATTTAACCTGTGCTGTAGATTTAAGCAAGTGTTTTCTGCTCAAATCGAGCCATTTCTGGTCTATTTTGCCTCCGTCACTCCAATTCATTTCAGCGGTCCTGCCCCATGTCAAGCCGCCTTGGTCGGTGCATTGCGGAAGGCCTTCGCGGCTGGCTTCGAGAACGCCATCCTTGCGCATAGCTTCAGCAAATGCTGAACCAAATGAACCCTCGCCTTTTCCACGGCTACCAGCATAATAACGGCTGCGGCCGTATGGCAATAACCAAAATGGCATTAAAACTTGTTCTGGATCTTTAAGTCTAACCACTTCCACCGCAGACAAATACCAGAGAGCTTGGCCGCCACCATTACCAACGCATGAGCCGGTTTGTTGGTAGAAAGTTCTAAAATGCTTTCCTCCATTGGCTACTTTTGCACATTCCCAAAGAAATGCTCGATCGCTAGGCTCTTGGTCGCCTGTGATTTGAAAGTCTATCATCTTAGACTTTACTTCGGTGTCAAATTCCTTTTCTTCGTCTGTACGATCCTCTGGCATGATATAACCAAAAGACCATACACTCTCGGAGGTATCACCTTTCATTAAGAGTTTACCGCCGACATCAGCTAAGTTAAAATCACTCATTTGATTGTCTCCAAAATTTTAATGATTCTTGTAAATTGTTTTTGGCATAACTCCACAGTAGCTTTGTCTAATTTAACACTAGGATCAGTAGGTAGAATATTATTTAGCTCTTCACCTATAGTAGTTCTCATCGCCTTCAACGCTGTCGGGGCTAAATATTGAGCTGCTATAATGTGGGTTTGTGCGATAAAGTCAGAAGCTGAACCAAATTCATACTTCTGAAGAACGACAATCGCTTGTTGATAGATTATAATTAATTTATTCTTCTGATCCAACTTGTTGGCATCGCTACTAGCAGCGTAAATTGGCGCCAGCCTTTGATAGAGGGGATCTTTTTTTATCTCTTCAACGGAGTTAGGGTCGGGGACTGGGGTGGGTGTTGGTGTCGGAGGATTAACTGGGTCTGGGGCGGGTGTTGGCTCTGGCGTACCGGTCACTGTTACCGTAATAATAGCTGGTTCACTAGGCACATCTCCCAAAGCCGTGTAAACTGCGACTTGGAAGACGCCGGGTTTGAGAGATTGGAAAACCGCCCATCTACCGCTTTCTGAAACGATTAGATCAACACTGGCAGGGGCTATCCATTTTATCTGCTTGCCATTGGTCTCAGCAGATAGTTTTAACAATCGGCAGGCTTGCACCGACACAGCCGGTGTAACAGTCACCTTGGGCTCTGGTGCCTTAGGCTCAGGCACTTGGGCCACTAGCATAAGAAAAGTGAATAAGATCTGGTTCATATGATTTTTCTTTACGGCCTTGGCCGATGGTAGTCCTTTGCTACCGATTTCAAAATAATTTATGTACCATTTGAGGAAAAAGATAAATATATGAACATAAATGAAAATGACCAATTAATAACTGGTGGATCAATGGCACAAGAAACAAGATCTATAGACCCGCTCCATATGTTTGGTAGTAACGAGAGCGTTACTTCCGACGGCCAAAATCAGTCATACCCATTCTCTGCGAAGGACATTAAGTATGCTGAAGCGCTCTTAAAATATCTAGGCAGCTTCGACAGAGTCTTTAAAATATACGATTATCTTAAGAGAAAAGAAGATGAATATATCAATATCGCAAACGACCAAAGCGGAACTATAGATGGCATCGCATCTCAGATGGACTCAGATTCACCACTAGACCTTCAGAATTATATGAACAAAACTACAAACCCAGGTGCAGATGGACCTTATTGATCTAATAAAAGCTTGGTGTGCGGAAAATGGAGTAGGCACAAGTCAAATGATAACTGACCTTGACGCTACCACTCTGAATATAAACAGTGATATACCACATGTAAAATCTGTAATTAGAAGATTAGATAAATCGAAAGATAAACAAGTAACGATTAAAAAGGTTAGGAATGGTTGCAGTCTGAGAGTGAACACCAAGGGCATTAACGACGAAAAGCAAACGGAGAGAACAATGAACTTTAAAGACAAAATCGAAGCTGTGTTTGAAGCACAATATAAAACCAATCTGTCACCAATACATCGTAATAAAAAGCGTAATCGACGAGGGCCTGATAAAGTAGCGCCTGTAAAAGAAGAACAATATAAAACTTATATGAGCCCTACAGATGGCTATAAGAAGAGAAGTACACTGGGTTCAAAAGACCCTAAGGTATCGTCTGCGCCTAAGATTAATAAAATTAGCGCCATTATAAAGACGACTGAAGAGCCAGAAAATGAAGATGAAGGGTTCATACAAAAAATTACGAGATTTAAATTAAAGCTTCAAGAGGCTCTTGAAGGCATTGCCACTGAAACCAATGTCCAGCCACAGGCATATTTCGACCAGTTTATAAAAGCACTCGATGAAGCAGGGAAGATACAAGGAGGTGGTTCGCTACGCACCGAATTAAAGAAAAAAGGCATCACATTGGCACGTTCAAATGATGGCCAATCGATAGTTCTATATGTGATAAATGCAGAAACAGGTGCTAAGCAAGTGATCAAGCAAATCGAGCTATCATCCATAGATAAAGACAGCGGAGTCGAGGAAGAAATATTTAATTGCATAGACTTCGCAAACGGCGAAGCGCCTGGGGCGTTTAAGCGTAAACAAGAGGCTCTTAGAACGCAAGAAGGCGCTGTGCGTGATGTCGTTTCTAAAGTCGGACCAGACCGCCTAAATGTAGATAGTGAAGAAACTGGCGCTAAGATAGCTAGGAACACATAAATGACATTACCAGATTATAGGATCAGATTTCCAGCCCCTCTGATCGATTTTGCGGCTGACGTCGGTCTCACAGGCCAGGCGCATGATGGCTATCCAGCCCCAGGCACTCAAGCGAGGTATGACCATTTAAGACTTTATCTGATTGGGTTATTGACCCATCAAGCTTCATTTCAATCGCCTTTGGAATACAGCGAAGGTACTGTTTGGTTTGATCTCAACGAAAATGCCTTAAAAACATATTTTAATAATGAATGGCAAGATATTGCCAATACTATTATACTGACCTCTGAAGGTCAGAGCATCACTCTGGCTTATTGGTATACAAATCAGGCGACTATTATATTGAAATCGTTAGCACCAGAAGTAGTCTTTGGTGGTAGGTCGACGATTAGCGGTATTTTCAGAATACCAATCCCTTCGAGAGTGTATCCCTATCTCTATCCTGATAGTAGGATATTCATGACGGTTAATACTACGCACAATTTAGATCCAAGAGAAGTGTCTATAGTGACAGTCGGTAGCCAAAGATTTATAGACATTAGTCCGAATGAATTGGATGCGAATGATTCTTTTTATATCTCTATCAGACGCATACCAAATGCGACATTTAGCACTGAGAACGTTATTATATAGGTGAAATAATGAATACGATGAATTTTTCTGAACAATATGGCGAACACCCCACTAAGGGTCCTTACCGAACTTACCGTGGCGAATTAGAATTCGAAATCAGAGACGTACGCGGTAGAACAATCGAGAAGATAAAGCAACCAAATATCGTTAAGATCTTTGCCAAAGAAATCCTATCACACAGGCTTTGTTATTCTAAAGTATGGGATCCTACTGGTGGTACCGGCAGCGGTGAATGGGTGACTCACAGTATAGACATCGACGAATCAGCTGTTAAATACATATGTTTTGGGGCTTCCTTTGATACCAACGGTACACCATTAGACCAAGCTGACCCAAGGTATTATGCTTATGATTCGATCACAGGAGCATATGTTCCGGTGGCTTTAAATTCGGGTACTGACAATAATTCTATTGGTAATGCGCAGACCCAATTGTTAAGAAACGGAAGCTTAATTAATCCAATTCCGGTGTCTGAACCATCTAGGCCATTGAAGCGAATAGAGCGAATTTACTTCCAACCTTCATATCAACCAGCCGGCTCGCCTTTGGTAGAGAATGATGGGCCGAATGTTAGAGCCATTAATAATATTGTCGTGTTCGAAACGACTTTAGAGAAAGACGAATATAACGGTTTTGGTACTACCGCAAGCGATTATTTTACTCTTACTGAAGTGTCGCTAGTTGGAGCAGCAGAAATCGGTAGTATCGGGACGTGCGACTGTGATCCAAGGATGTTATTTTTAACTGGCAGCGAAGATGGTAGCCCTATTAAAGCGATATTTAATGACAGCGCGACCATTAGTCTTGATCCCTCTGTGCTGAATCCAGACATTATCAAAGAAGGCGACCAAATTCAATTACAATCATACGATTCTACTAAAAATGATCCTGATTTTCTTGGACAATTAAACCCATTTTATTTGGTTGTTAGTAAGCAAACCGGCGGCAGAGATATAACTCTTGATCGTACGCCGACCAATTCTGATGGAACGGTACTTATGCCAAATGATGGTAATACTATCGGAATCTACAGAGATGGTTTTAAAATGTTTTCACAAAGAATTCTAACCACTCCGATTAAAAAGAGTTCGGATTTCGTTATAATCGTAAGATGGTCGATCATCCTTAATTAATATATGGATACATTAGAAATCTTAATCGCAGCAATAAAATCGCTGCCAGGCTTGTCTGGCGGTTATGACATTACTGATTCTAATCACGATTGTCCCGATTTAACTTCGGAGCTTTGGCCCCGCGGAACGACAGAATTCGACCATATGGCTACTGTCATAAGCGGCGCCAAAATAATTCGAGGTATTGAACAGGCATCGATCTTGCCCGCTGCCGCATTAGATGTAAAGATGTTAGATTATGGTTGCGGAGATGGCGAACTAATAGCAGCATTGAACAGCACTGGCAGAAAAGCAGTCGGGTATGACAAGACCTCTACCAAAACGGCTAATTGTTATGTCGATTGGTCGAAGATAATCGATCTTGCACCATATAAGTTAGTGATACTTTATGATGTCATTGATCATACAGATTTAGCAGGCATAATCGAAATTCTAGAGCAGATTAAAACAGTCATTCATAGTAATGGCAGGATTTTCGTAAGAATACATCCTTTTTCATCGGTGAATGGGACCCATGATTTTTCGCCGGTCAATCTTGCGTTTGCCCATATGTGTTTGACCCCAAGTGAATCATTAAAAATCGGGCTTAAGCCATGGGATCATCTAAAAGTGGTATTGCCGTTAGAATTTTATGAAAGAGTTTTTGGATTACTGGGCTTGGCTGTGGTTTCAAAGAAGATACATCATTCTCAAGTAAATCCTTTTGTCGTATCGCATTTGATGAATCGCATTAAAAGATTGCACTATTCTGAAACGATGTCTGCCGAACACATTGAAAAGTCGATATCGATAAATTATATCGATTTTCTCTTGGCCCCTTCATGAAGGTTACCCGCCATCACTTCTTCGTAAGTCATTGATTCGATCAGATCGACATCTAAATCATATTTATCGATATAATGTCTTAAATGGCGTGGTAATGGTAGATGATATTTCTTATAATGTGATATACCGTTTTTTAGATTTAAAGACACAAAAACATGGATTGGTATGTTATACCCGTGTTTTAAATGTATTGCCGTGGTGTCTATGGGATTAAAGGCTATTTTGGCTCTTCTGGCTTTTTCGGTAAAATCATAGTCTGTATATCCCCAAGACAATTGCCGTTCGTCGACCTGCCTATTAATATAATTATATGTTATAGTGGTTAGTGCCATATTACCAGAAGCTGGGCTTCTTTGGCTTTGTCTAGCATAACGGTGAGATATCGATTGAGCTTTCATGCGAATATTTGGGTCAAAAGCTTCGATATCTTCAATGTCTTCTTTTAAATTCTTAATTTGCCTAGGATAACTTATCTGATAATCTAAGGTGTTTTTTGCAGCGGTAAGAAATTTTTTATCTAATAATCTATCAGAATCGATTAATAAAAGGTTAGTTTGCGTCGAAGCTTTAATTCCCATATCCCAAGCTAGTTTAAAGTTAAAAGGCTTTCCATCTCTTTCGTATTTTAATACTTTAGCGTTTAAAGAGGGTGGTATTTCATCGCCATCTAGCACGATGATCCTTTCGCTGTTGCGCCAGTCTTCGTACCTAACCATATAAGTTTCTTGCTGCAGCAGTTGATTAAATCTGTCAGAAGAATACACAGTTATAATAGAGAGCATTATGGGTACCAATGTTATTTTTGTAAGTGCCATATCTACAGAATTTCTCGAAGATTTCTTAATATTATACAAATCGATTAGACGATTTCATAATAATCATTTTATTTTATTTGCGGATGATTTAAACACAGAAGACTACAATGAGTTAATACGACTTAATGACGTCGAAATACGAATCTTTGACTATACAAACATGCCGATGTTCGACTCAAACAGAATAATTTGGTGTAAACCTTTTATTACCGATGATCTAGACCCAAATGAAACATATCTTTGGCTCGACGCTGATACCGTGGCCATCTCAGACATTAGTCAAGTTATAAGAGCCGCTGAAAAGAATTTTACATTATTTATTGATAAATTCAGTCCGGTAGCGTGTTATAATAAAAAGCAATTATATGTTGGCTTAGGGATTGATGTCGCTCCTAATCGTGAAAAGTTAGCCATTAATGCAGGTGTTATCGGTTTCAATCCTAATCGTGATGTAGTAATTCTTAACACCATCAAAGAATATATTACAATGGTCTCAAAAGACGATAAACTCAGGGCCATGGTAGCATGCTATGATCAAGGGTGTGTATTAGCAGCCATACATAAGCATAGATTATATTATAATGTTTTAGATTGTGATGTGATGAATTTTCCTCCGAGAATAGTGCTCAGCAATATGATCCCTGATGGGCATGATGCACTTATAAAACATATCGAAGACACTAATTTTGGTAAGGGTCTATTACATTTTATGGGGCCTTTTAAGGCCTCTAAATACAGAAATGGTTCTGCTATACTTAAAACGTTATCTGAAGTTTTTCCCGATAAATCACATTTTATCATAACTGGCTTATGCGGGTGTCAAGTGAATCTTGTTTCTACCGCCTTAGTGTCTTCAACGAATGTCTCAGGCAGCCTATGTGAATTTAATTCTTCAGATCTAGTTATTGATGCTTTTTTTGATAAATTCAAAAGCTTGACTGATGATCGTGTTAATATTTCTTTAGAAGAAGTTTATAAGGCAGCATCTGAGGATACAGCAGTTCTTAATATAGTATATGGCCATCGTATGATAAATCGATTAGATGAATTGTGTGCCATTAAAAATGTAAAAGTCATATGTCTTGTGCCTAGCTTGCATGATTTTATCTTGTACTCTTTGAATGATTTCGAATTATATGGAGAGTCTTTGATTAATTATGGTGAAGAATATTTAGAGAAATATAGATCTGATTGCGAAGACAGAACTGAAAATATTTTTAAGATCTATGATATAGAATCTGATCATATATTCGACTGCTATATAAAGGAATATGCAGCTCATATCAGTAAGATTAATAAAACAAATGCCGAAATATTCATGATAGATGAATATAGAAGCTTATATAAAATACCAGGCGCCATTAATGCTGACAAGCATATCGACGTAAAATCTTATAATCGCATCATACGTGAAGGCGAAATAAAGATTAATAAATCGGCAAAGGATGAGTATTTGCGACTGATGAGAAGCTATACTAGATTACCGAAGCACATCAGAGATTTTAAATTACCGTTATATAAGATGCTCTAAGACTTCATATTGCCTTAATTTTCTTAGGCCAGATTTTAATGATACCTTATAAGCATTTCTATTTAAATTCAATTTTTTACGTATTGCGCCGTGACCGTTTCTTATATCCTTGTTATTAAGATAGAAATCGATAATAATCGTTTTTTCAGTCTGCGTTAATCCGTTAAGGGCCTCTGCGATGTATTCCGATGATTCGATTTCTGATGCATTGTGGTCTGGCTTTGGCTCTGTACTTTCTATCATGTTCAAGCCTCTAAAGGTCGTCCCACTTTCGGAGTATAGTCTCTTACTATCGACGTACATGGGGTTTAAGCCGACGGGGTTACAGCTTGAGTGCTTTCTTATATTGCGATCAGTTGTTTTAAAATGATTAAAAGCAATAGTCATAAAGTAGGTGCTTAATTTATATCCCTTGGTGTAATCAAACTTGCAAACTGATAAAAAGAGCGCATAATAGGCGTCCGATTCATATAAAACTTCATTTGACCCTACATTTCTTTTCTTTAGATAATATTTCATGGCGATATATATTAGTCTTGTGTTATGTCTGCAGATGTGTTCTTGCTGCTTTAAAGCCGTTAGAAATAGAGCTTTGTCATCTTCCGTCGGAAGTTCGTCGTCTTTTTTTTGAATTCTAATAGACACATTCTTAAGAAGCTTTTTTAATACATCATAACGTTTGAACGCTTTTAGCTCTCCTTTCCTAGTAAAAACATATTCATTGTGTGTCGGCTTGTAGCCATTAAAGCTAGAGCTGTATTTCGCTTCTTGGTAATCACCATCTTCAGTGGTTTCTATCGATTCTAGGATTTCACTTATTTCTTCGTCGTTATACTCGGCGTTGGTAGTCTTTTTATCGAATTTTAATATTAATTCTTTATATTTTATGCTATCCATGTCAGATCCTTTCAAGCCTTGGTTGTAAATATATTATACGTGTGGAGAACAATACGTAGAATATTGGTAATAGGTACTTCCCATATGAATGAATTTTTAGCGGATTTATACAATAGGCGGCTAAATAATGATGTGGGTGGTCAAAGTTTAAGGATAGTCGAACCATATGGCGGCACTGTCGTAGAACCAACCGCTTTTGAGCCCGATCCTTGCACTTGTAGAGATGATTATTACTACAACGCTGTCTCCAATACTTTATTTAAGAGAATAATAGTTCGCCGTGAGTATGCTATATTATCTGCTTTTTGGCAAAGGATCTCTTCATGACATTAAAATTATCATTGGTTTCAAGGAATTCGATTGGTAATGTTTTAAATGATCTCTTAGATAGTGGTTCGAGACTACCTGCTGCTTATATGGAGATCAGAACAGGAAAGATCCCTGATTTTCCTGACAATGCGCCTACTGGTGTCGTCCTAGTCACAATTAGTCTCCCAGTTGGTGGGTTTGGCACTTTTAATAACGCTACAGGCATAATACCGATCATTAAAGCTGATATGTCGGTTTTAAACGATGGAACAGCCGGTTATTTTAGACTATACAATCGGGATCAGATCACAATTTTAGATGGTACTGTCGGCCTAACTAACACTGGTGCTGATTTGACCTTTGATAGAATCGATTTTATCACGGGCGGATCCGTAGCGATTACTAATTTTGTGCTAACTATACCATTAACTAATTAGACCAAACATCTTCGTATACGAGATTTAAATCGTTTGGTACGATATCACCATTATTATCCATATCTGGCCATATAGTTGCTAACTCGCTAGGTATCGGCGCATCATAAGTGAAATGGCTTCCTTCTAAACAATAAAATTCGACCAAATCTTGAGCTTCATAATCGATATTATATCTGAATGGGTTTGTCTTTTTTAGAGCATTGGGCGACACTGGCACATATATATCTTCATCTTGAAGTACTTGTTGATTTATAGGTAGATCTTGACCATTTCTCAATAACTGTGCCACTTTAGTCCTGCGACCTAGGGCGTAAAAAGTCAGATTGGGCGATTGGCCTGCAGCAATGTGTTTGGCTTTTTTGCCGTAACGAAAAGGGGTATCAGTAACTGTTATAATTTGATAATCAGTATTTATCTTTTCCCAATTGACACGATATATAGTTCCAAAGGTGTCGACGAATTCTATATTTCCCTTATCTGTGATCATATGTTATCCCTAAAAAATATTTTACGTACAAGGGAGTTTTCATGATAATTTCAGACATTAATGAGTTTCAACCGTCGTTTGCGCTTTTTCCAGTTAACGACAATACTACCGGATACCGTCCGATTTCACTTCCGATGATTCTTGTCATACCTAAAAGATTTGACGCGGTAGGCGAATTTATCCAAAATTCAGAAGTGTTTTTAACTAAGATCGATCCGACTACCGGTGCGTCCTATACTGTCGAAGGTATTAGAATTAAGATCGAGAATGTGCCTTCAGAGGCAAGAATTGTAGGTCACCAATATATTACACCTAATGGTAATCGACGCTTCCCTGACAAAGAATTATATGCCATAGATATAACTGGTGAAACATTTAACTCAAGATTGATAAACCTTAAATCTGATAAAGTTAAATATTTTAAAGATAGTAATGATAATATACAAACTACTGATTATGCTGATGCAAAAACTGGCGATTTTTTTACTTATAGAACTTTAAGCGGCGTTGAGGCTAGTATACTGTATCTGGAAGGTGCAGCTTACTATGACTTCTCAGTTGACCAGTTAACTGACATCGTTTTACTACCAGACGGATATTATAACGTAGTTTATGAAACAAAGTATTATCGTAGGAATTTATTAAATGCTGGGTCAGTTTCACAATACATATGTATCGATACTTTGTTAATAGATTTAGCCTTTAATACATTTAGAGTAAATCACCCAGGCCATATTTTAAGTGAATTCAAGCGCCTTACGCCTCAGCCGTATTTGACCGACAGTTCGCCAGAAGTCGACAAGACCATTGCATTCTACCGTTCTTTTACGACGGCTATACAGGATGTATATGATGAGCAAGACCTCTTAGAAATAGTAAACTGGATTTATGAGGCGCCAGCGGAATTATTACCATATTTATCTTATCAGCTTGGGTGGGATATACCATTCTTCCCCAAGAGTTTAGACCGGCAAAGACGGGCTGTTTTACAAAAAACGACTTCTTTTCAGCAGCTCAAAGGTTCTAAGCAGGCCATCGTATCTATATTCAATTTATTCGGATTTGATATATTATTGTCTAATTTATGGTATTCTTTGGATAATAAGAGACTTATCAGACCGAATGAAAAACTGCCTACGATTTATGAGGGGCAAGAGGTTAAAGAATCGAAGGTTATTCAGTTTGAGACAGTTGTCGGTTCTGTAAGTTCAGATACGAAGGATCTTCCGGGACAAGTCATCTTTTACCGTTTTGACACTTCTGCGAAAGAAAAGTTCCTAGCCTATTACTCTTATCCGCTGTTCAGGCCCAAAAAACAAATCGATGCTGAAGATCAAGTCATTTTAAATGATGGTGGCGATATTAGTCTTTATGCTGTTAAGGTTCTAAAATCTACTCCTGCTGATGAAGCCCTTAAAAAAATATGCCTAGACATCTATGAAGACCCTGCGGATTATGCAAAGCGCTGGACGTCAAATGACCAAAAAGAGATTTATGAAGCAGTTGATGGTTCTATTTATCCCAAGTTCTTATTTGAAATATTGTCTGATAAAACAATCAGGGGCATAAGTTCAGTGTTACTTACTGGCCAAGAAACTGCAGAAGTTAGAATTCGCAATCAAGGACAAAGCCCACCGTTTTCCGCAACTCAAGACATTATCAAAAACCTGAATAGTTACCTTGAAGCTAATAAATCGAGTTCTAACACTCAGATCTATACGCAAATCGATGAGTATGCCGCCATACCTCAAGATTTAACTTCGGTGAGATATGATAGGCCAAAGAATAAGTTATATTTTTCATTTGATTCGCCGATAGATTCAACTGAGGCTGTATACTTGTTTGCTGCCTACCATAAGGCTGAATATGATGTGCCGGCCGATATGGTTAACAGGCGTAGCAATTATTTCGATTTAGAATTATTTTTAAGTGGAACCACTGAACAAATAGACCCAACGACGCTAAACTTTGCGATAGATTTTTTAAATAAAGTAAAGGCCTTACATAGTCTTTTAAGAACCATAAGACAAAGGATTAATCTTTACGAAGACTATGAAGTAACAGACTTGGGTGTCGGTGGTGACGTTATACAGCGCTACGATACTGATATTGGCAAACTCCAAGTACCGCCGGCGATTAATCCTCGGTTTCCTACTGGTGTAAGCGAATGTTTTGATTATTCGCCTGAGAATCTAGGCTATAAGCCCGAGGATATTGCTCTAAGGCAAGTGAAGTTAGATAGGTTATCTGCTGAATTTGCGGTAACTGAACTTCTAGATAGGGTTCCCTTTAGAGCTACTAATGAGAGGATCATGCCTAACGTTCCACAGGATGAACCTAAAGACATCTATGCTCCATACGCTCAAAACCGCATTGTAACAGGTACTAAATTCACCATAGATGACAAGGTAGTATCCCCTGACCCTAACACTAATCAATTGGCCGGCCAGCCACCTGATAATAAAGCGAATCCTAGCCATGATGTTAGACTGGGATTAAATAAAAAATTCGTAGAATTAACTACAAATAATCGATCCGACCTGCTATATAAGATGAATAGACAGTCAACGAGTTCTGGAAAAACACTCATTACTCCTGACAATCAGACTGATTATTCATACCGCGGTAGAGTTGATGATTCTGTTCTTTATGTGCAGGATCTCGGTATCCCAGAAGCATATCGGTCTTTGATGTGTGGATTAAGATTGGGGTCTGGCGTTTATTATACTTACCCATTCACCACAATGCCAGCTAATTTTGGCACAAGAAAGCCTGCGCAGAATTCATATTCTAATTATCTAGTCTTTTCAGGCAAGAGCCCAGAAGAAGGCCTAGAATACTATAAGAATAGGCTTGAAAAAACTTATTTTAATCAACCTATCGATCAACCACCGATGTTAGAATTTAGTGATTTGCTAGGTAAATTATACCGCAATTATCCAGATAAGAATAAGCAACGTACACTTCACTTTTTTAATAATGGCTATGCATTCGATCCCGACCAGAGCAGAAATCAAGCTTTGACTAGAAGTGCAATCAGCATAGATAAGCCGATTTTGCATTTCCCTGGAACTAGATTTCCTACTCTAAACAGATTAAAAACTAATTATACGAGCCCGATCTATAAAGCTAAACCTTGGGATGATGCGTATAGCACTTATTGTGGCCCCAAAGGAGTATGCGGGCCTATCGAACCATCTTTTTTAAATGTGAAGCAGGTATATGATGATAGTGGCAATTCTAGTATAACATATGATGATATGGCTTATACTGTATTTGGAAATAACATAGAATCCGATATACCTAGCCTTGATGTCTATACAGGCTTACAAAACAATAGTATAATCCATAAGGTTTATATGGAAGATGCTGCTAGTAATCCTGCGATTACTTTTGACCAAGTCTGTGATTTCGATTCAAGCGTTGATTATGAAGGTAAAATCGATGTAGACGTGCCTTTATTTCCATATGTTTATAACGGCCAAGATTTCGCAAATGGTTATCCTTGCGTAAGGGGTGTCCAATTGGTGGATGCTATGGTCACGTATGAATATCTTGAGGCCTTGGAAGATATTGGTCTTCCAGCTGGTTCGACCACAGATATCGAGGTTTTATTTTTATTAGGGTCTGGGATCTTATTCGAACAAGGTTACCGCTTGTCTTGCCCTATAATAAATGCCGAATATAATAATGATTTTAGCTTGTATATAAACCAAGATGGCAGTCTACAGACTGACTATGATTTGCTAAGGATTGAATCTCATCTGGATTTGGCAGCCGATCTTGGTATTCGTTCATTGGCACTCGATGGTTCGATACCATCATTATTGGAGATATGGTAGTGAAACAGCAAAAGGTTAATAATAAAAAACCGGTTATCAAAGAAGTTTCGATTGTTAATGAAAAAGTCGATAGAATGGTTTCAGATTCCAATGAGCGGATAAGAGTAGCGGTCTATGTTGAGACGGCAGGTATGGATAACGCAAGATTAATCCATTATGTAAAGAAAATTAATGAAGTGTACAAGGATGCGGTTGGTACGCACTACATTGTACCTGTTAGAAATGGTAAGCTTTCGACAGAGATCCAATTCGAACAGGAATTCCTCCAGACTATCAGGCAAATCTGTGTTGTAGATAGTGACGGTCAGATCAATTTTAAAGAAAATTTTGGTGATGTAATAGTCATCAGGGAGCATGTATGAAGATTGAACGTGGCTTAGACGGCATTCGACAAGCTAATAAACGGGCTGCATCAGCCGAGGCTATTAAGGCAAAACAATGGCGTGATCTTAAAAACAAGATCGATTCATTGTTAAAATCTGGAAATAAACCTACAGACGAATTAAAGGGCTACTGCGTGCAATTAGAGGATATGTCCCACGAGGACAGATGTAAACTAATAGTAGAATATTGGGGAATTCAATACCTCAATAAGGTAACACCGTTGCTTCAACAGCTGTTGTGCTTAGAATCCAAGGCTCAGTAGTACGTTATTATAGCAATGCCTGACCTTAGGCTTATTTGACACACTGGCTTAATCGGATGGACACCAGTTATCGAATAAGTCCTTTCATATTTTTTAAGTTCACCCATTCGAATAGCCTTTATTTTAATATTACTGTTGAGCATACCAAATGGAGCGTTTAGCAGGATATCTTGATCATTGAAAGCCATCACTGTTAGCGGCTTATTGCTCATCAAAGAATATAACCCAGCGCACATACCGACATCAAAGTGCTTATTGTTGATATAAGTGTAGGTTAAGCTGGCTAGATCAAAAGCCAGAGCATATTCTATGCTTGGGTAAAGGTCGACCATGCGGTTGCGATATTTAGTTAAGCCTAAAAATACAGCAAGGTGTGCCGGACAAATTGGGTCTGTGGGTAGATTGTCATAATTGAAGATCTTACTACCATGCGTCAAATAGGTCCTCAGGTAGCCATGGTAATCGACGTTTAATTGGTGCCTACGCTTCAGCCTTAATAGTATCTCGAAAGTTTCTTTTTCTTTAATAGTTAGAATATTTAAATATCTTGGCCTTAAAAAATGAAGCGAGAGAACATATATAGGGTGTTCAGAGCAGAATTCTGTATATCTTGCATCACTGTTACCCTTTAATTCTTCGTAAAATAGTCCTAGCAATTTTACCGCTCTGTTTACTATATCTTGTGGATATTTATAACTAGCAAATCTGTGCTTATTAATATGCTTGGCTAAATCCATGATCGCCAGATGTTGTTCTACTTGCCCAGTACCATCAAATGTGGCTCTCGAAAATCCTGAATGCAGGCCTGTAAATCTTACGAATCCTGCTTCAGTAAATGTTGGTAAAATTCTAGGGATCTTGCTTGGTCTAAATCTGGATTTCTGGATAATCATATCGTTAGGACCAAGACTCATCCCCTTTGGTCTTTTAAATAATAATTGTATCACCTTATTATTCTTTAGCGTGATTCTAATCTTATGCTTATATAATACCACGAATTTAAAATATTTAGAATTTTTAAGATCGTTCCAATATTTTTCCAGCCATATTAGTCTCTGAGGTAATCTAAATATCGCTTTACGGTTTGCGATTTTAAATTGCGCAAACCAATCATTCATCGTCCTATAACTAACATTGGCCAGCAAAGCACACCGTTTTTTACTATAATGTAAGATATTATAATGATGATGAAGCCAAGCATGATTCTTAAATTGATGTCGAGGTAGATCTCGGATTTTCGCGTTACCTTCTAAACCATATTGCTTTATCACCATGCTGACACGCTGAAATGAGACATTTACAAGCCTTGCTATTTTCCTTGCCCCCATTACTAATGTAGCCCTATTAAGCCACTCTCTATCGAGCCAATTCGAAGGATAATCGATGTCTGGTATTCTTGTAGTTATGCCCTGTTCTCTTTGTTTGCTTTTCCTATTATGCTTATTTAGATTAATACCGAGATCACGCATATATGTTCTGATTAATTTAGGATCATGTCCGGTTATAATGCTTAGGTCTAATACCGATAATTGGGGGTTATCTTTGATATATTCAAATATATAGTGGCTATTATTAATCTTTTTAAGATTATATTCTTCGATCAATTCATGAAAATCGGATTCAAACATTTCTATCCCCGACAAAACATACATTAAATACTGTTTTATTCCCGAATAAGTGGGCCAGTAAATATATTGTATACATTTTGGAGGACGGTCCGATTCCTACGATTAATCCGATAGTGGTTCCGACGAAAGCTCCTGGCACATTATTCACAGCATTAACTGGCGGTGATATAACTTTAAACATTAGGTGGCTAACTGCTACAGACCCAGCATTTTATGAAGTCTTAAACCGACCACTAGCTGACATAACAGTCAGACAATTAGTAATAGCAAAGGCTGTGGATAATCTACAATATCGACTGGGAAGCCAAACGCTTTTCCCATTCATTATACAGCCTAAAGTAACTTCTGGCGCCCTTCAAACTGATGTGCCGATAGGGTGGATCTGGGATTTGACGATCTCAATGCCGTCGAAGTGGGAGAAAGTGAGACTTGCTAGATTAATTAGAGAAAGCGGCACAAATGATGCCACAGCCGGTTATACAGGCACTATTAGAGCATTGTTTACCGCTTCAATAGCTGGCTCACCACAAGAAACATATATCTTGATGGCAGAGTATCAAATAAGCAGTGATCTCACATATCAGATAGCTAGGCTAGAATATGTGCCTGATTCAGAGGTACCAGGGGAGGCTATTAATCAAAATGAAAGCCAAACGGTCACTGGTTTCATCACATTTAGAACACTGGATACAGATCTTGAAGTCAATAGAGCATTCCTTGATCTGTTAGCACCTTCAGAGTTGACTTCTGGCGGCTCAATGCTTGCAGCTACATATGATATAGTCGACAGCCAAGGAGGTAGTGTAACAGCCACCGACGATTATAGCCCAATTGCTGTGACCCATGGCACTGGCATGCTTACAGAGTCATCTTATACCCTTATTCCACAGCTTGACAGCAATATTGATACTTGGCTTGATACATTTAATTATCCCTTTGACTCTAGCGCTACTAGAATGTCGGCAGACGGCATTCAAATACCTAAAAACATCTTTAAAGAGTTTAATATTATTGCCCCTGGTAGTGATGAGCCGACTGGTGATATTACGGGCCTTAATTACCCTGTTTGGATTAATAAAGTACAACTTGTTGGGGCTTCACAAAACACCCTCAGATTTCACTTTTCGACCTATAATGTGACTGATGATGCGGCCAGCACAACACCAGTAGAATTTGGCGTTCTCGATTTGTCGAGAGATTTAAGCTATAATGATATAATTGCCATCCAAACTGTTAATAATTTATTGATGGCTGATGGTACTGACCAAGTGCTTTTTAATCAGCAATTTGGTCGTGGCCATGTGGCTTTAGCTTCAATCTGGAACGCTCCGACTTCAGAGATAGATAATTTCTTTACTCAATTTCAGACCCTACCAATTGCGAATAATTTTTCTACAGTCTTTAGCGTAGGCGCTACGAGGATAAGCAGCTTTGGCGTGTCGCGAATTTCAAAGTATAGTCCGACCATTGGACAATCTGAAGCAATGCGCGGTAGCACCGGGGCCGGACTAACAGGCTTACATAAGTATAGAATTAATGCTCTAAACCCTTCTGATACAAACAGATATGTTACCGAGGCGGATCAAGGCCTTGGTCTACAGATAGACCTCGAAAGCATTCAGGGAATCACACCACTTTCTGCAATCGAGAGATTTGGTTATACTGGTAGTCTCAATCATCGTATTGTGAGACTTGTCGTAAACACTACTGAATTAGGTAATGATCCAAATATTTATACTAACCAAATCGAACCTAGACTTAAGATCTTGCTTGGCAGAGATCCGATATTTGGTGATTTTTGGTACAATGGCACCAGATTGTTCTTCTATAACGGCGATACTTGGGTAGGTTAAAAAACGTTGAATTCTTTGATGGTTTCTAATACTTTAGAAGCTAATTTAAGACTTTTAACTCCTGCCTTATCGAAGAAACCCATGGCTTTAAATTCCGAATTATGTTTAAGCTTTATCGTGCTATATCTGGGAGTAGCCAGCATAAACATTACATTACCAATTATTTTACTTTCATTGCTGAATTTTATGTCTAATCCGCATTCCTCTTTAGCTTCTCTTAAGGCGGCTTGGAAAGGGTTCTCGTTATTTTTTATAGAGCCACCAATAAAAGTCCATTTATCCTTCCTAAAATCATTATGTTTACTAAGCCCGAGCAATATCTTTCGCTTGTGTGACAGTAATATTACAACATGCTTAATCTTATCAAGCGCTTCTAATATAGGCTGCAATTTATTGTCAAACATAGGTATCCTGCAAAATTAAAATATCGATAGAGTAAATTTGAAAGAATAAGGGACTAATAATGTTAAATAAATATGTAGCACTTCCAGCTGGTATAACTGACGCATTATTAACCAAAGATGGCCGTGTCATAAACCACAGAGGTAGCGTTTTAAGTCGAAATGAAATAAATGGTAAAAACTTCTATATGGTAGAGTCTTTAGGAAAGAATAAAATCTTTAAAAGTGAAAGAGCAGCTATTCTAGAATTTATCTTCGATAATAATCAACAATTAGGCGAAGACAATAAACACTCAGAAGAAGAGATGCCAGAAGGCCACGGCCAAGGGGGCATGGAAGGCTTTGGGGCAAATGGATTAGGCGATAAGAAAAAGAAGAAGAAAAAGAAGAAGAAAAAGGCAGAAAATGAAGGGATCTTTTCTAAGATAAATTCAGATACTGTCGATAGATCGAACTTAGAAATGGCGATGGATCGTAAAGACATGACGGTTACTGAGCTAGCTGGGCTAGCCAATGTCGATCCTTCGACGGTTAGTCGTAATCTTAGAAAACCGAAAGTTAGCTCTGGCGGTGCTGACCCAGGCGGTCGTAATCCAAGCATATCATTAGCAGCTGAAATATCTCAGATCCTCGGCATCCCGATCGAAACTGCTTTTCCAGACTTATTTAGAAAAGGCTCAAAACGCAAAAAACGAAAAGGCAATGTCAAAAGTGGTCGTTCTTCTAATCTTAAAAACAAGGGGAAATTGGAAGAATCGATAGAACGACTGTCTGAAGACCTTTACGAGATTGATTCATTAATATCTGAAGGCATAACTTCAATAATTATGGCTAGGCCTGACCTCCATGTTATGATTTTAGAAGCTCTTAAACCGCTAAGATCGACAGTAGGTTCAGCCCAGATTCGTACCGCTATTTTCAATCATTTTTTAGAAAATAAGCGTTATATTAAACCTGCTAAGGCACGTTCGTTATCTGAATCGTTCAATAGGCGTCTTTATGCTAGTAAAATCGATGCCGTACAATCTTTTAGAAATCTATTCCTTGATCATTTTGTGCCGTGCGTCGGAATGTTAAAGCTCATTTTGTCGGAAGGTATGTCCATCATCTCAGAAGAAGCCATGCCTGGCGCTGCGGGAACAGCAGGTGCTGTCCCAGCCGCTGGCACTACTCAGCAGAATCCTGCTGGTAGTCTGGCAGTCGACCCTAAGTCTCAATCTGCCTCGGCTGTAGCAGGTGAAGATATCGCTTCGAATGCTGATGCAAGCCCAGAAGAGCTGATGAAAGATATTCAAAAGGCTAATGAAGGAAAACAAGAAGAACAGAACAAGCAACGCGAGGATGCTATTGCAACCTTAGGTGAACTACAAAAACACACAGACCAGATTCAGGCAGGCCTAGAAGCTAATGTTAAAGCAAACCAGGAGTATAGTACCGATTCCACAGAGCAAATAGCACAGCTCGGAAAAGAACTCGCCGATTTTAGCGATGAAAGCCAGTCTCAGAGTGAAATTTAGGCTTTTTCTTTTTCTTAAAAAAATTATCGCGGTCTTCTGGGTCTACCAAAAAGCTCAGACGACCGCGTTTTTTTGTCGGTGCTAGCGAATTCGGATAATCCATTGGCGGAACTTCCCAATGGCCTTCAATAATACTAATAAGTTTCATTGCATACTCTCAGATAAAAATCGTCAAAACCATCGCCAAGTAATAATTTACAATATCTTAATTCTTTGCTCATGTCAGTGTTGAAGACGGTTGGATCGTCTGTTCCGATTGTTATCCTAAGCCCATATGATATCAGTCTTTTAAGCGGATGATCCATCAGATGCTTTACATTGCTTGTCAAGAAATTACTTGATATGCAGATATCGAGTGGAATGTTCTTATCCTTTATTTCGCCGATAAGATTAGGATCATTTACACAGATACCGTGGGCGATTCTATTGACCTTGAGTGATTTGACAGCGAAAGATATGTGCTCTTCATCACCATATTCACCGACGTGGGCTCTAATGATTTTGCTCTTGTTACGCCATGGCTCGATGAATTCTTTTAGGTCGTTCTTCAGCATTTCTTTTTCGTTACCGACCAAATCGATGCCCCTAAATGTCTCAAAGATGTCGTCATACTGTTCGATGTGATCGGTTAATATTCTAGCCATTGCTGGAGTGCAATCATATCTTAGGGAAAGCAAATAGTCTATCGGAGCATAGGCATCATTTCTTGCTTGTTTAAGCGTTTTTAATATCTGTTTGATCTCCATACCAGCCATGAAGTATTTGTCTATGGATACTGACATCAAGGCACCGCTACAAGCGTCGCCTTTTATTTCAGCAGTAACGTCAAGAATCGAATTGTATAGCTTTTCTTCATCCCATGTTATACTATATAATATGTCGAATTTCTTGAAGAAGTCTTCGTATGAAACTGGTTTTATAATCGTATGTCTTTTATAAATCTCGGTTAGACTTAAGCCTGTGTGTTGGCTGATAGTGCGGACGGGGAGGCTGCCGCCAAGTCAGAGATGCCGGTGCGTGTCAATTGGTAGCACCGGCATCTTTAAGCTCCTAAGATCTGTGGTGAAAGTGTTTTATATTTGAGGGACGATAAAAGATACATATATAATACTGGGGTGTTAAATGAAGTTATCGATTTTATATGAATCTAGGAATCCTAAGCAGCCCACCGATTTATCTCTTGTCGCCATGCCGTCTGATAAAAATGGAGCTATGCGTGGGAAATATGCTGTAAATTTTTATTCCGGTAAGATAGGCAAAAAGAGCAGTGGAAAAGTGGTTTTAGGCTATCATGATAAATATGATAAATTTAGGACTACTGGTCCTATAGTTGGCATCGTACAGAGTAAAAAAGCACCAAACAGATGGCTTATTAAAACCGAGAATAATGGGCCATATTATTATAGCTTGCAAATGCCAGAAGCCACGGTCATGGCTACCTATAATAGATATTTAAAAGGTACTGCCACTACGCCTATTCCGATTTATACGTTTGACCAAAATACTAAGAAGCATATCAATAAAAAGGATGCCGGAAAGAGAGCTTATGAAGCTTGGGCTTATTATAATGGTACTACTATAAGCAAGAATAATATGCCTACTCGTAAACCAAAAACCAGTGTAGAAGCTTATGATTATTTAATGTATTGGGCATACAATAACCATAAAAGTAATTCTTTAGCGGCTATGAATTCTTGCGACGATTTAATCGGATTCTTATCACAGGGTAAAAGATTATCGAAGACTGTCGGTGATATTGTAGCGGCCTTCCCTAACGCTAAAGCGGCCGCTATTAAAAGACTTGATTTCTTAAGAGGCTATATAGATGATTCGTTAGAATTGAACTTAAACGTTGATGGTGAAACTGCGGTAGAACCAGTAGCCACACCAGCTGCAGCGTCAAAACCTGAGCCATCGCCAGAACCGGAGCCTAAGCCATCACCGGAGCTAGCATCAGAGCCAGACAACGCTACTTCTGATTCACAAGCCGATGATGAAGCTTTACAAGACACATCTGCTGATGATTCATCAGCTCTAGACCAAGATACACACCAAGGTCAAGCTTCAGATTCCGGTTCTGTAGAAATGCCGGCTTCTGAGATTCAGCAAGTTGATCCCGAAGAAGCACAAGCCTCGCCGGAAGTTAAGAAAGCTAATTCCGATAAATTCATAAAATTGATAAAACAGCTGTTTTCGCTAGATCCAATAGACAAGCCTAAAAGAACACTTAAAGCAGCTACTGAGTTTATGGGATTTTTGGGGATGCCTTCTCCATGGGGCAAATGCTATGAAGGTGGGCCAGGGCAGTTCTTAGACGGATACATAGAAGACTATGCAAGAATGTGTAAAGTCAAGGCCTATTGGGCGGGAGACAGCAGGCGAGACCAAAATCGGCGTGATGCTGAATGGCCTAATATGACCAAGAATGATAAATCTTTTATGTTATATCATCGAGATACCATTGATCGAAAGGTAATTGCAGCGAAATCTACATTAACTTCTGAATTAGCTAAACACATTGCTAAGATACGCACTCTCATCCCTAGTTTTATGCTGGAAGATTAATACTAAAAGAAGTTAAACAGCTCTTTGCTGTCGGCAATTTCTCTCATCTCGAAGGGCCGTCGATGTTCAATTTTATGCATATTTGAATTACCTGGAGTATAGTAGGCGCACCCATCAAAGAAATAGTGCGTGACCTGTGATAGTCTTGTGGTATTTTCTTTAGCCTTCAGGGAGCCATGGATCAAATTAGAAGCCCAAATGATCGCTTCGCCTTTTTTACAAAGAAAGATATCTTTCTGAAGCTCTAAGTTCGGCAGCGTCTTTTCTAAATATTGGCTATATTTGACTACATTTTCTGTCCAACTCTGGTCGCTAGAGCTAAGCGAGAGACCAACCTCGGCTGGGCCGACTGGTGGTAACTTATGCGACCCCCTGTAGTAATATAATGGTCCGTTTTCTATGGTCACATCCTCAAGCGCCACCCAAACACCACACATAAGGCCGGACGGCATAGTGCCGAAGTGCCATTCATCGCTATGCACGCCGAAATGTGGCCCTTTGATGAAGTTAAGAGTCTGAAAAGGGAAGGGTGTTCTGTTGTATAGAAGTTCTAAGATTAAAAGAATGTATTTGTTGCAACCCAATCTTAGCACTGAGTCATAAATTTTCCATTTGTCTTGGCCAGCGTCGCTGCCAACTTCAGCGATGATCTTGTCCAATAGCGGCATATAATCAGACAGTGAAATCTTTACGTATCCATCTTCTATGTAGCTCTCACGTAGGGCGGCGATTGATAGCATTATGATTTCCTTCTACTGGAGTTTAAATTAAAAAGCATGTTTAAAAGCGGACAGGTACAGATCACGACTAAAAGCAAAAGACTAAATATTACCATATGCGTTAAAATAATAGAATAATTAACCATATTCATTAATATTTTAAATAACATATGTCTTACTAGTCTCTTGTAAGATCGAGTAAAAATCTCTTGATCGGGATAAGCTTTAAAGCAATGGCCTTATCTTCTCCGTCGATGATTGTGTTCAAGATTTCTATGCAATCTTGGGCACGTGGCTTATATGATTTTGGTTTATTGGATTTAAAAATCTTCTTTGAAAAGTTAGACAGAAGCCTGAGCATTTTTCCTTACTGCTTTCTTCCATGATTTTAAAGTATGATTTTTATTAAGTAACCAATCTATTTCGTCATCAGACAATAGATCTAATATTAGAGCACTATCTATATCTAACACCCTATCCTCTAAAGGATTATCGGTGCTTATGATCTCTAGCAGTGGTGACGCATTAGGATCATCGAACAAGAGTATCGTAAGTCTGTCACCATTTGTTATAGTTCTATCAGCTGTGACCATATTAGGATCCTTTGTTAATTAACTTTAACCTATCACCTATCGATTTAACAGAAGTCACTTCAATCGCAATATCGCCGTGCCTTCTTACCACTTCTTCAAATCCATCGCCGACATTCCAATCACCACCGACCAATTTTAATACTGGTCGGCCAATGTCATCATATAATATGTCGAGATCGCCGACTGATTTTACATTAGCTTGCCCAGCCTTTGGCTCTTTAAGACGAAGATGGCATAACTCATGGTCTATCAGAGCAAGTCGGCGGTCCTCTGATGTTGATTTCCAGAAGTTGGCGTCAATCATCATCTCTGCGTCATAATTTTTAGAAATGCGGTCCTTAAGAGGCACGACCTTTATCGTGGCAAGTGCTGGGTAGCCACCGTGCTTTAATGCTGGAACGTCTTCCTTATCAGAGGCACACATTATTACTCCGATTTTGACTTCAGCTGTGATAAACATCTGATGCCATGTGCTCATGACCTTTTGCACATAGCCCTGAACTTCTACGTCGCCCATCCAGTAAGTCGTTGCCATTACTATCTCCATATGTGAGTATAAATTATATACTCTACCAATACATCGATATTTTTTGCTTAAAATAGTGAGCTATCGGGTAAAATGTGCTATCGTTTACATATGACTTTTCCAATAATTCGCGAACTGAGGAACGCTTTGAAGATATTGTTTATAAAGTGTATAATTCATCGTTTTCAAAAATTCTTCGATATCGTAAAAACGTCCCTCGAGGACTTTTTCACAATATGGTATTATGAGGCTTGTATCCTCTAGAAAATCGTCAAAATCAAACATGGAAAACATTTTTTCATATTGCGCTTTATTCTTAAGAAAAGAATAACAAGTATCAATAAAATTTTTATATCCATTGTAATAAATATTCCCTTTAAAATAGTATAGTTTATCAGCTATGGCCCAGTCGAAAATCATTGAAGCACCAGGAAGTTTAAGATCCTTACCGACTTCGATCGTGTCCCATAATTGTGTGACGGTTATTATGCTTTCTGGCCCAAATATGCGTACTGCTGATAAAGCCGCTTCTTCCAAATAAGGAATGAACCAACTAGACAGTCTTTTACTATTTTCGGTATTTTTGGAGGACATAGGCGATAATTTAGACATATGAGGAATAATATATAAGGGTTTAACTGCGCCCCTATCAGACGTGGCATTGCTTTTAAGATTACCTATGAGCCAATCTATATTATTAACTCTGTCATGATAAGGCTTAATTAAGTTATAAAATGCGTCTTTTTTTGTATAATTGTACCCAGTTATTAGCCATTCTGTGATTACCGTTTCTAAAGCCGGCCACGGTGAATCGCCATAAAATAAATCCATATATTCAAAGATTAGATGGCTATTTCTAAAGCTGGTTAAGAGACTAACTAATATGCTCTCGTCGCTTTCCGATAGTTTTTGGTTTGATTCGATCGCTTCGTGGGCATCTATTAGTATACTTGCTTCTTTGGCAGATGCGCCATGCACATGGTGAAGGTATTCGGAATTATTACTCATATTAGTCACGCTCTTAATATAGTCTAATAGGTTTTTGGTACATATTTTATATTTGGCACGGCTCTATTAGCTACATAACTAGTAGCTTTTACATCGTTAGAAATACATCATGATTTTAATAAAATATAAAAAGTATGATAAATGTAGTATATGAGAAGAATTGTCTATGAAGTTATCCTTAATTCTCGAAAATACTGATATCCAAAGAGTCCTATCGAAGCTTGATCCAAAAAGAATACAGTTTATGTGCGGTGATAGGATGTCGTCGATGGACCCTGAATCATCAGATATTGAATCCCCAGACATGGGTAAGGCTGCAGAATTGGTAAAAATAATATCTGACTGTGATCCAACACCGACAAAGAAATGGGTAGTTGGCACTGAGTTCCTTAAAAAGCCTTGGATATCGGCGCAATTCAATGATGGTAAAATTTCTATCGACGGATTCCGAAACATGCCAAGCGATAATCCACAGATAAAACTGCCTGAAGACACAGCAAGTATGGTAGAACTTATCCAATTCTTTAGCAATCCAGGACGGAAAGACCAACTTAAAAAGAATTTTCCCGAAGTACCTACAGACTTACTAAAACATGATATCAAAAGCGCTCTTACTGCCTCTCAGAATCTTATGGACAAGTTAAGAAATAAAAAAGCAACGGCTTTTAACCCCGTTGTCACAAGCGGTGCTGTTAAGATGCTAGACCAAAATGGATATGAAGTCTATATGTATCCTCGATTGGACTTGGCTAAAAATTTTGGCTTAGAACCAGAAACCGTAATCACATCTTTAGCAGAGGCTGGTATGGGGTCGAAATGGTGCACAAGGACGGATTATCCTAACGGCAGCCGAGCCGAAAGTTATCTAAAAAATGATTCCATTTATACGATGTTTAAAGATAAAGTCGCGACCTATCAAACAGTCGTGAAGGGGAAAGACGAGCAGTTTATGGATCGGTCTGGCGCAGAGGTCGGAAATAAAGTGGATACGAACATTAATAAAATGTTCTTAACTGCGATGATGGCGGCTAAGACGATGCTATCTTATAGCCCACCAGAGGGTGCTACTCAAGATGAAACGATAGGTTACATTAAAAACTATCAGGATGTTCAAGCTGAGAATATCGCTGGGATAGTCAGGTTTGGTGGTGTTGAACAGGTCACAAATAATCCTCAGTTAAGATCACAAATAGTCGATAGCCTTCAACTCGCTAGAAATCCTAAATTCATCTCTATAGCAGTGAAACCACTTATCGACAATGCAAGGAACGAAGTTAAATATAAACTAAACGATGCTGGTTTAGATTTTGACACTTCATCTTTAAAGCAAACCTTGCAAATATTAGGCTTATCCGAACTCTATTTGGCTGGTACCGGTTCAGCTAGCGGCTACGGATTAGCTAGTGACTCCGAATTAGAGATCTCTGATAGTACAAAAGAAATCGTTAGCTTATTTGTGAGGAAACCAACGATATACGGCTCAGTCATTTACCACGCTGCGGGCCATCTGGTTATAGGCAAAACTGCGACAAAAGAACTATTCCTAGGCCTAAGAAGGCCAGTGTCTGAAAGAAAGACATTTCCTGCGCCGATGGTTCAGTTTTTAAGCTCTGGTGCTGGGGCCGAAGATATTATGGGCGATCCAAGGGTGGTGGCATGCTTGTGCGGCGATATTCGTTCTTTAGTAACGCTGATAAGATTTAATAAGTTCACAGCCAAGATGGTCGAATTGGTACCACAAGAAATATGGCAGGCACTCTCGACTACAGTCGATGAAAATGATCCACGGAAAAAAGGTCAATTGTTATATGCTGATGTTATAAAAAAACTGCAGGATCTCAAGATAGATATGCCGACCAATAGCTCAGAAGATGTTTTAAACGTGTAGAAATAGAGATGTTTAATGTTTAATGACGCTAACGATAAAAGCATAATTAAAATAAAACGGCCGGCGGAATGTTATGAAGCGGCTGTAGCAGCTGGATATAGAATACCTGAAAATGAAAGCATTATTAGAACAGACTCCTATCTGGCATATTTATACACTAAGAATGTCATTAATAAAGAAAGTACCGGCGTTCCACAAAGGTGGCCTGCTGCCGAGAGCATAATAGCGAAGGATCCGACTTCTTCTGTAAGATATGCTCAAGATATCTTACTTGAGCGTTGGAATGGTTACGATGCTGAAAAAATTATCGCGGAGTCTTTGGTCTGGGCACCCATTTACTGTAAGTCTTTTAATCTCACGGCTTATGATTTAAGATCGTACGAAAAATCTGATCCATTTCTTGCAGAAGAACTAGATAAATCTATAGATTTACTTATCGGTAAGACTCAAATGAATGAAGCTTGGAGTGGGCCATATCCCTTGCCTGATTTCAAGTTAATGACGCCCATTCAAGTCGTACAATTCCTAAATTCATATAAAGTAAGTCCTGAATATACGGATGAGATCTGCGAACTTGCAAAACCATATGTGCTTAAAAGCGCGTATGCTTGCTATTTATACGCTAAGGACATTATGGGCGAGCCTTGGCCTTACGCAGAGCCTATCATCCTAAGGTCACCGCGTGCTATTTGTGAATATTGTATTCATGTTAAGGGTAATTGGAAGTATGGCGAGGACGCACTTATCGATTTTGGAGATGCGGAATGTTGCGTAGATTATGCTTGCGAACTATTAGAAGAGCGTTGGGAAGCTGCCGAAAAGGTTATTAAGTCAGACCCAAAACAAGCTCTTAATTATTCGGTGAATAGAGAGATTAATCTCTTCTGGGATGACCCAGCCCTGGAGTTCGAGATGTTAAAGTTAATGAGTCTTAGCGGGAGTGCTAGGTATAAGCTTCATATCTATGCAACCGATTTGGCTGGCTTTGAAGATTTAGAATCTTTCATAGAGAATAACAATTCGATGGTTTCTGAACTTCTAAAAGATGATGATTTAGACCTCTCAGATCTCGAACAAGAATAAATTCATATAAATTATTAATGTATTAAACTCTTAGCCTTTTTTTACCCACAACCAAGCTTAGGAGTTAAGAATTGATTAAAAAACATAAATCCCGTGGCCGCCAAGACCGAAATATTAGCGCACGAGTTTTAGCGAGTCTTTCGAACACGCCCGGAATGAGTGATAATGAAATCTGTCGCCACATAGGAGTCGACATTCAAAAAGGAACGCAAAGTCGATATAAGCTTTATCGTGATGGTAAAGTGGTGCCAGCAGGCTCTAGAAGCAGGTACGGTCGAATCGTTAAGACTTGGAAGATCGCTGATAATTATGATATCGAATCTAAGACTGAAATTAAGCCTTGTGCTTTTAAAGCCCCTCATATTACCTTTGAGGCTTTCGCAGAGACTAGGGATACAGCGAGTCTCGGCGCCAAGTTAGAATGGCTCGGTAAAGTGTGTAGCAGATATCCCGAACTGGTAGACAAGGTAGTTCCAGTTGTAAATCTTGATAGTCTATTGTCGTCGGCACAAGAGGTCGAGAGTATTTTGTCTCATCCTTTTAATTTCTTGCTCGGTTCTAACGAGTAACTCTGAACATCTCCTTGGAGGTGCTGTGGCTGGGTAGATTTTTTGGGCATTATTTGCTCGGCCACATAATTTACAAGAATAAAGCTATTCGTTACATGTATTAGTGTCGTGGGTATCCTACTACTAATCATGGAGAAGTACAATGGCCAAAGAATTAATGACGGTTGCGACGAGGTCGAAGCTTCTGACTAAAAGCGGTTTTAAGAACTACGACGTATGCCTAAACACTTATGTCGGGTGTAAATTCGGTTGCACATATTGTTATGTGCGGTTCTTTGTGAAGGACGAAAACCGAGAATGGGGCGACTTCGTCAGAGTTAGAGCGCACGTGTCCGAGAAGCTGCCGAAGGAGATATCAAAGGGTTACGTGCGTCTAGACGCAAATTCTACGATCTTGATTCAAGATGCTAGACTTGTGATCGGCACGATGACTGACCCCTACCAACCAGCTGAATTGAAATATCGTATCACTAGGTCTGCACTTGAGGCGATTCTTGCCGAAGGCGCACCGCGTTTCAAAAAGGTCGGCATCTTTACCAGATCCCCGTTGGTGCTTCAAGACATCGATTTAATTAAAAAGCTACCACAAGCTCGGGTGCACTTCACAATCACACCATTCCCATCTAAGCTACTCAGAGCTATCGAGCCTTACAGTCCGACGACGGACAGACGCTGGGAAGTTATTAAGCAGCTGAAAGCTGCGGGAATTAGGACGCACGTTAATGTTAGTCCGATTATGCCAGGGATGAGCGAAGACTTGATAGAAGAATTCGCTACCAAGTTAGCAGAAATCGGTGTGGACGAATACTTTGTCGACCCAATGCAGCCCTACAAGGAATCTTTTGATGCGTTTCGCAAAGCTTGCTTAGAGATACCGGAACTCGACTGGCCTAAGATCGAAGCGACGATGCTGGTGAAGGCTGACTATCTGGTCTGGAAAGAAGCTTACTACAAGAGGTGGCAGGAGGTGAGAGTTAAAGTCGAGCACCTAGCCCCGCACCAGCTACCGATCTGGAGCGATCATGAGCGGAAAGTATGGTTAGATATGAGATCGGGACAACAGATGGTAGCGAAGGCATACGGTGATGAAATAGGTGTCTAACGAAATTAATCTAAGCGCCAGTGTAAGTGGCGCTCTTTATACTATTGTAAGGAATCAAATGATTGCACTTGTATGTATAGCTAAAAACGAAGATCATTACCTAGATGAATGGATCGATTATCATAAAAAGTTAGGCTTTGATGAGTTTTTTATATATCAGAATGATTGGAAAGCTAAAGTAAAGCATCCCAGTGCGCAATACTTATCGATCGACGGCAATAACCAGCAAGTAAAGAGTTATAATAGCTTTTTAGATGAGAATCGCCATAAATTCGACTGGGTCGCGTTTCTAGATGTTGATGAATTTATCGTCCTTAAAAAGCATCGAGACATCAATGAATTTCTAAAAGATTATGAGGATCTGCCGGCGGTCGGATTAAATTGGTGTCTGTTTGGAGATAATGGGCTTAGTGGTAAAGTCGTCGACTACAGTTCTATTAGGAGATTCACCAAGCGCCGTATTCATGTCGATAGACATATCAAATCTATATTGAATCTGAATTTGGCCAGAAATGCGACCATGGATATTCATAATCCTGATTGCATGGTCGGAGATACGAATAAAAAATTATTTAATGGAAGTTATAATCCCGACGGGCCAACAGATGTAGCTCAGATTAATCATTACTATTGTCGTACCAAAATCGAATTCATCGCTAAAAGCCAACGTGGGGTAGCATGTTTAAATGAAAATCATCCTGCTTTTTATCGCACCATCGCTTGTTATGATATGCATAATTTCAATGAGGTAGAGGATATGGTGGCGTGCCATTTCATGTATGGTCATAAATAGTATTGCAATGCTTATATAAGTCTGTTACAAAGGGTCATGGCTGGCGCACTGGCACTACCTCTCGTTGAGATAGTGTGAACAATCCTTGCGCCAGTCAGTTTATTTTAGCGATATGATTTAGAAAGTAGACAGATAATGGAAGAGCTGGATGAAGTAGAATTGGCGTTGATAGACGTGATGGATGATTTACATGGATACGGATTTAAAGAATTAGCTGCTAGAACCGACATTTACGACCTCGCTGTGATTAGGAAAGCGATTCACAGGTTAACACGTAAAGGTTATGTGCATAATAAAAAGAACGATAAATCATATATGGGAACATGCGAAAAATATGGCTCTCCTGGGCTGTATGTGTTAAATAATGTCGAAAAAGTATGGTTATGTAAAGAACGTAATCTTAATAATGGGGTGTAAGATGCTTAGGAAAGTTATCTCGGGCGGGCAAACTGGTGCAGATAGAGCAGGTCTTATAGCTGCCAAGGCTGCTGGCTATATTACTGGTGGCTATATGCCTTCAGGTTTTTTAGCTCATGACGGTTATCGGTCAGAATTCGCTTCTGTTTACGGGATGAGAGAGCACCACAGCCCGAAATATCCGCCACGTACTAAAGCAAATGTGCAGACTTCAGATGGTACTGTTAGATTCTCTACCAAATGGAATTCTCCGGGTGAGAAGTTAACATACAAAGAGATCATGTTGGCTGGCAAACCATTTATAGATATTAATCCTTTTGATCAAGATATAACGCCAGAAGAACTGGCCCAATGGATTAAAGACAAAGACATCAAGGTATTAAATATAGCAGGTAATTCGGAGAAGACCTCGCCAGGGATCTGTGAAAAGACGATCGAATTTTTAAGTAGAACGTTTATATTCTACATGAACTTGTAAATTGTGGCAGCTGTGATATCTTCAGCGCCTGCCTTGAGTAGACTTGTGGCGATATTAATGAGGGTCATCCCAAATGTAACGACGTCATCTGCCAGTAAGACCTTAGTACCCGCAAGCGACTCGACATCTAGATTCGCTGGCGGAACATATAGATTCAATAAATTACCGCGTCTTATATGTGGATCAAGATTTTTCGTGGCCTTATTACCTAAAACCCACTCGGTAGCTTGCTTTTTCCATGACATATTTATTTTATTTAGATATTCCTCAAGCTGATCATTAGTAATCGCACCGCTTCGTAGAGCATCAAAGACTAGTCTTTCGTTATCGCTTTTAACTTCTTTCTTTGAACGGGTGTTTGAAGTAAGTTTAAAGTCTCTTACTAGGTTACCATATGCAACTTGTTTAACGCCTTCTTGATTAACGATGACGCTTTGTGGGTCTTTATTTTTAGTCCACACATAAATGCTGTCACTAGGAATGCCTAATTCGTCCTGGAGCACAGAAGCGAAATTAATCGCCACTTCTGATCCAGAAGCCGGAATGTGGATCGAACCAAATGGCCCTGCTTTTTTCAAGAAATTATCTGAAAGGCATACAGCGGCTCTTTCTACAAATTCATTTAGAGCATATTCAGCGTGTTCTGGGTCAGGGCTCGAAGGATTAGGATCTTTCTCTTTCTTTAATAAGCCGAACAGATATTGTTCAGCTTTGTTATCAGTAGAATAAGGTGAAAATACTGACATCTTCTTAGATTCACCGCTCTCAGTCCTTAAGGCGATTTTGTCGATAAAGACGCGATAATTTCTAAGAACACCGTCTTCTTCGTCTTTGATCTGGAATTGGCCTGTTTGAGATAATTTTCGATCTTCACGAGAAAAATCAGTAGTAAACATCCCTTCTTTTTCGACATCTATTTTGGCTGACATCGGGCCTGGAGGAGCTTTAAGGCTCCTGATTGCGAAGTTAGGTTTTTTAGCATCGTATAGAATACCAACACCCTGCGATTCTTGCCATCCTCTAATATTATCGATATTTCTATCGACTAATATATCGCTCGCGCCTACACCCTTTGGTTTACTAAACAGGATATTAGCCTGAGGTATCTGAGGATAATTATCGTGCGCCCAATCAATGATCGCTTGCTGAAGCACAGTAGGGTTAATTCTTAAATCCCTAGGTATCGAATAGGCGGCAATGTATAAGTTACCTTTTTTGCTGGTGTCCTGCGAATTAACACTTTTAATTAAGTTAGCAGCTGTATCGATCAATTTCTGGTTTTTTATAACCCTAGCATAGAATGCTTTAAGGTTTTTATCGGTCTTATATCTGTGTGCCATTTCGCCCCAATCAGGCTCCGAAAGAACACCGTCAAGAGCCAGATAAACATTCACCGGCTCTGAATAAGGACCGTGTAATTTAATGTTATGGGGCCAAATACCCTCTAGAATCGATAATAAACGCATCTCTGTGGCTCCATTCGCAAAACGATATATAAATATATTTTTTTAAGCGGTTTCCCACCAGTTAGGTCTATCGCGTCTTGTCCAGACATGTGAGAAGTAGGCCTTGCCATGACGATAAAAATTTCGATAGGCTTCAACCGGATTGTTATGTTTATACTCATCTGGCATGGCTTGGGCGAATTGCGTTAAAGCACCTTCGGTTATAGAATTCAAGTGGGAAGCACAATAATTAATCACAGAGGCACATTTGTGGATTTTCCCATATCTATGAGTATATTCTTCAGACAAAGCGTGACCTAAATCACATAACCATTGATAATTACATCTGCAAGACGCAGCCCAGATAGTGCAGGGATGCTTTGGATGAGCCGGTTTATACGGTATATCAGGCAAACTGGAATGTAAATGTAATGCCGTACAGAGCATTTGGCTTGTCTCAAGCACCATCTTAGTGACATGTTTATCAAAATGATATAAAGCCGCCTTCTTAGGGTCTAAATCTAACACGAAAATGTTCATAAATCCTCCTTTACCCACTGTATCAAGATTATGTATTTCTGTAAATATAAAGTATAAGGCACAAAATCTTTACCGACAAACGCATGAAAAACCCGCAAAATCATAATACTGGCCGCTTTAAAAAAATGCCGTTGGGTATGGATAGTATGCGTCTGTTAGAAGAAGTAAGCGTTTCGGTAAATGCCAAGCGTTCGTTTTATGATGCCGCCGGATTTTTTACAGAGGCGATGAATATATCTATGCTAGAAGAGAAGAGTGGTGAACCAGATCCTGCTGAGATGTCTTTAAAACAGATAATCGACTATGCTGATATAATTGGGGAGAGATGGCCGGCTGGTGAAAGAGAACTACTGGAACGACGGGACCCTAAAAATCTAATCGATTATGCTTCTATAATAATCGAAAGCAATAGCCATAATAAATCAGGGAGATGGAGAACAGCGGAATCAATTATCATCGAAACACCACAGGGCGCTTTAGCATATGTTATGACGATTCTTAAGGAAGAATGGGAATTAGGCGAAAGCATAATAGGGTCAGATCCCGAAACTGCCGCCCTCTATGCTCTGAAGATTTTAAGGAAGAGATGGACAGGAAGAAAAAACGGCGCTATCGTCGATCACCAGATAATATCTAAGGCTAAGAAAGATATACAAGACCATAAAACTACTAACTGCAGTTCATATGCTAAAATATTCTTGAGTAATATGGCCCAGATCAACAGCGAATTGAGAAGTTTTTTACTTGAGGGCGAATCTGACCAAGACGAGAAGAACTGGCGACATTATTATGAAACATCAGATTTAAGCAGATTATCATCAAAACAAATTGATGACCTGGTAGATTCGAAAGTTATTAAACCAGCGGATTTAGTTATTTTCGCTAGAGATAAAGGCTACGAAAGCTGGCCAGAGGCTGAAAATGCAATATCAAGACATGCTGATAGTAGCTATGTCTATGCAAATCAGATACTCAAGGCGCCATGGCCAAAAGGCGAACCGGCCATTCTTAGAGTCGATTACCTCGCTAGTGAATACGCAAGGAATGTTTTAGAGCGCCCTTGGCCAGCGGCCGAAAAAATCATTCAGTCTAGTGTTCATGAAGCAATGAATTACGCAAGGCATTTTGGGAAACTATGGGATGATCCGGTAACTAACATCTTAATAATTAGCAAATATCCCTACTTCTTAACAAGCTTCGAAAACATGACATCAGACGAGATCAGGGAGAAGGTAATATATGATTTTGATATTGAAACAGCTCTTAATAATATTCCTATCATAAATATGTTTTGCACTGATGTTTTGGGGCATCGATGGCTAGAAATAGAAGACATACTAAAGGCAGTAGACCCATCCAGATATAAGATGTATATTAGAGATATAGGGCCATTGGGTGTAGGTTGAAAAAACATTAAGGCATCTATTTATGACGACGACTAAAGTAATTTCTGGTCAATTCATAAAAATACATGAATTAAATCAATTCTTTAGTCACGTAACAAGTATGATGCTGGAACATTTCGATAATCCAAAGTATGAAAATACTACATTTCTACTCGGAACATACATACTTGAGTCAGTGAAAGAAATCAAAAAGAAAATCCCCGGTCAGAAGATCATAGTATATCAGTTAGAACAATTGATGGCAGGAAGCAACTGGCACGAAGTAAAAAAGACTATATCCAATATAGACGGTGCGGACGAGATCTGGGATTTTGATTTTTTAAATAGTGCTTTTCTCGCAGAAAACGGTATCAAGGTTAATCGTTTAGTTCCTATCTTGCATACTAATACTTTACAAAAAATCGAAATGAAGAACGAGCCATATTTCGATGTTCTATTCTATGGGTATATGAATGAGCGCAGATTTAAGATTTTTCACAGTCTTCAAAAAATCCTTTATAATGATATTAAGTTACAATGGATCTATGGTTCTTTTGAGTTAGATAAGTACATCCAAGATAGTAAGACTATTCTTAACATTCACGCTTTTGAGCCTTACAATAGACAAGAGCAAGTAAGAATGTTCTATCCCATAATTAACTCTAAGACAGTTATCAGCGAAATAAGTCAGCTGAATAATTTGTCAGGCAGTATAATCGAGTCTTCCATAGACGATCTTGCTAACACGATCAAATGTGTCTGTCGTAGCGATGTTTGGAGAGAATTCGGCAAGCAAGCGGAGATTAATTTCAGACAAAAGACTAATCTTTTTATGGCTGAGGAAGAAGCAGATTATCCTATCATCGTCTCGCCAAAATAAATATAACCACTACAGATCGTTTTAATCCATATGTTATTAAAATATATAATATATTTATATTATGTAGCACGGCAATATCTCTATGAGTAATGAAAAGCGCCAAGTCGGTATCGATCTTCTAAATTCTATCGATGCTATAAAACATATGCTTACAGAAAATCGGAATATCTCAGAGCCATCGTTTCAAAACCGACCCAAATCACATAAAGACCCTGTGCCTAATGATCCTTACTGGACGCCATTTAATTGCTATTTATTTGCGCAAAATCGCCTTTATCGAGAATGGCCTAACGGTGAAGTCGTCATTAAAGAAGACCCTAAGGCTGCAGCGTATTATGCAATAAATGTCTTAGATGGTCCTTGGCCTGACAGTGAAATAGGGCGTTATGCCGAAGATAAGATTAGTACCGATCCAAATCTTGCTCTACATTACGCTAAATTGGTTAAGGGCAAGTGGCCTTTGATAGAACGAGTTATGGCCTCTAGACCAGACTGGGCTTACGAATATGCTAAAAGCGCCCTTGAGCATCAGTGGGATGGTCCACATGCTGAAGATGCCGAGTCAGTAATCTCTAATGATCCTTATATAGCCACGTTATATTGTATGGATCTTAAACATCCTAAAAGATATGATAATCCGCAGACTGAGAGAAGAATTCTGGATAGTATCTATGGCTCCCTTTATGCTCGCACAGTTGCACCGGAGCTTACGATCAAAGAATTAAACGATGAAGTAAACTATCGTCTAGAGGTGCTACATACAGGCCAAGACATAGATTTTACAAACGTGGTCGAAGAATCGAAGTGGGATCCGAACCTTAAACACCCCAAAAACGATCTTCATTATCATGACTCAATTGACTTAAAAGACACCATTGAAGAAGCCATTGATAATTTATTGCCGCTCATTGTTGAGGCTGTAGTCGAACGCGATTATTCAACTATGACACCAACTACGGTTTATACTTATGCCATAACCGATTACAAGACTAAACAACTACATGGCGAAGACTATGAGCCAGACCCCAAGGCTGAAGCAGTTATGATGCGAGACCCGGGGGCAGCCTACTATTATGCTCGCGATGTTATTAATGATGGCAAATGCCTAGGCAAAAGATGGGAGGAAGCCGAGCCTACGATTATGTCTGAACCATACTGGGCCTATGCATATGCCAAAGATGTCCTAGGTAGGCGATGGAAGACAGCCGAAAACGTGATAAAGAACAATACCTATATCGCTTATTTATATGCACGTTATATCATAAAACCCTCTAACCAAGCTGACTATGATCACGATAATGGAAGATGGGATATAGAGACTGAGTCAAGAATCTTAGAAGACCACGACCCTGTCATACCCGAAAATGACTCAGAAAAAGAAAGCGAAATATGCGAACTCTACGCCAATAATGTTGCTGAGATGTCGATAGAAGCTTTAAAATCGGATATAGAAAGAAAGTTAAATGGTCTGAATTCAGCTGATGATCTAGATCTATCTAAAACCACCGAAGAAGGATTAAAAAGCACCACGCCGATAATTGTAGAAAGCAGAGAAGCAAATATTCGCGCAATGGCGCTCTTTCATATAGCATTAGATAAGAAGAATGCTAGAGAAGAAGGACTTACACCCAAGCAGGAAAGCGAAATCCTAAAATCACCTGAGTATGCTTATAAATATGCTAAAAATGTCTTAGAAGACGAATGGCCTGAAGCCGAACCCATACTATTGACCAGTGATTATCATGCGTACAATTATGCTAAGAACGTAATAAAGGGCAGATGGGAGGCAGCAGAACCTCTAATTTTAGGAGGTATGAAGAATTTAGCCCTGTCTTATGCCATAGAACATAAAATCAGATTAGATCCAATGGTCGAATTACGAATATTAAAAAGTCATTTCGATGAGGATGATGAGGATTATTATGATCTTGATGACAAACTGGTAAAGGATTATTGTACTCAGGCAGTCAAAATGTCAGCAGAAGATCTTAAGGCCGAATATGATATCATGTTATCGAATTTGAATAGCGGGGATGATAGAGATCTCTCAGGCACTGTTGAAGAAGCCATCTATAGACTTATGCCGCTCATTACCGAAGGGCTTCTGCCAGATCCTAAAAAGCTGACACCACAAGAATGTTATGATTATGCATATAATTTCATTCTAAAAATGGACCAGGATGGCAAGTGTGAACAATGGTTAAGTGACGCAGAAGAAATCATAAAACATGACCCAGAATACGCTTCAGCGTACGCTAAAAATGTCTTAAACCATGAGCCGATTAAGAAAGCCGATCGAAAGAAAAGATTCATTAATGCTGAAGAATATATTATGAAAAGTCCAAAGTGGGCTTACATCTATGCCAGGGATATATATAGTAAATCTGGCCAAAAAGAGAGAGATAATATTAGATGGGAAGATGCTGAGCCATTCATATTGCAAGATCCAAAGTATGCCTACTTTTACGCCCAATATGTTGCGCACATGCCACTAGAGGTTATTCAAGCTGATGTCGATATAAGAATGGGTCAAATG
>Ga0114977_10000117_pt1 | contig 50934 bp, 34 predicted proteins | sample S_130805_MF_Meta_FD_87026 | JGI IMG/M metagenome (GOLD analysis project Ga0114977, IMG submission 87026) | Freshwater microbial communities from Lake Simoncouche, Canada to study carbon cycling - S_130805_MF_MetaG | ecosystem: Environmental > Aquatic > Freshwater > Lake | place: Lake...
AAATGGTACTATGGATTATATGGGTCGTACACAAGGATTCCAGTCTTCTGGAAACTTCAACGGATACCGTGTATTCATGACACAAACAATGCCTGCTATCTGGGTTAAGGATCCAACCAAAGTGTTGAAGATCGTTATGAGAAACCCAGTAACCGGTGGATCATTCTAATAATAAAACAGTACTCAGGTGCATACCATAAGAACTGCACCTGGGTCTTTTTATATAAGTTTAATCACAATTTAAAAATAAAAAAACATGGCTGGTAATTCTAAAACTCCAAAATCTGTTGCTATCAAATCTGCACAAGATAAAGCTACAGGACGTGTTGGTGGTGGAAATGCAAAAGTTTCTGCTCAAACAACTCCTGGCTCTAAAGGTGTAAAAGTTGGTATGAATGCAGGCAAAGGTGTTGTCCAATCTTCTGCTCCTAAGTCAGCAATGACTAAGATGAAAATGGGTGGCAGCTCAAAAGGAAAGAAATGTTAATACCCACTGTCTAAGGATACTATCCTTAGACCACCTATAGTATGCATACCATCTTGATCGGATGAAGGATTTGCAGTCCTTATTAGGTTCTAATTATTTAAAACTTTAAAATATATAACCATGGCTGTTTTCAAAAGATTAGTTCAAAACCCAAGTTCTCCTGATAAAGATATTAAAGCTGCAGGATCAGCTAGATATAAACAATCTGCCTTTGCTAGACTTACAGATACAAATGCTTTGTCTAGAGATCTTAATGATCAGATTTTATATACACTACCTTTAACTGATGCAGATACTGGTACTCAAGCTATCACTACTAGAAAAGGAGTAGTTAAAATTACTACTACTAACAATGGTCCTTTAACTATCACTCTTACTACAACTTCTACATCAGAATTGTTAGTAGCTGATGCTGATAATTATTTTGTACAAGCAACTGTTAGTTGTGGAACATCAGGTGTTTTAGCTTATGCAATGGCTAAACCAATTTTTCATAATAACCAAATAGTATTTACACTTGTACAAACAGGTGGTGCTACAGCTTGGGAAAATGCTACACCTTGGGATACTGTTTATCTTAATTATGAAATTGTTAAAATCGGAGACTAATGGAAAGATTTGCACGTTTAGGAAGACTTATTAGAGTTAAAAATACTAAGCTTAAATCATTCACTCATGAAAGTGCTAGCTATATTTCTGTATGGGTATCTGATTGGGATGGAGCTAATAAACGTTGTATATTATTTACAGATAGAGAGATAGCAAGAGCTGAGGAAAGAGCAGAAAATAAAGCAGAAGATCTTACTAAAAGAAGTTTGATCTCAAAATTGTTAGATTAATTATACTATATCGGAATATTTCCGATATATTGCTTATAATTGTACATATAAAAAACCAAAAAACCAATGAGTAGTGTAACTATCGTGGAGAAGTATCCACAAAACAAAAAATCTAGTATTGCAATCCGTCCTTATTTTGATTCTCAAGTAGACAATATGGGACTTCAGAAATACGGATTAAGTCTTTTTGATGGTGCTTTTCATGAAGAGAGCATAGCTTGTTTAGAAATCAATGGTATTAAAAGATACCTCACTGGTTTAAATGAGTATGCTCCGGATGTTAAAGCTCTTCCATTGGATGAACAAGAAGCTAAAATTAAACAAATTCGTATTGTAGTTGCTCAGTTAGAAAAAGAACTTGCAGCCAATATGGTGGATCCTGAAGATAAAGATTTTTGGAATAAGATTGTTTTGCTTAAACAGAACAATAGTGATTTCTGGGATAAGATAAAAATTAGATGTGGTAATGAACCAGTGCATTTAGAACCTGCTACAGATCCTTATGATCTTATTAGACTATATGCAATTGAAGCTGGTGGTTTTTCAATAGTAGCTAAGTCTTTAGATGAAGCTCGTAAAATGCCAACACCTCCTAAGTTTTATCTAGATAGATTAGAAGAAAGTGCATCTATCAATACAGAAATTAAAAAACTTAGAAACAAAGCTCTTAGTGAACTTCAGAAGTTATTTGACAAGAATCAGAATAAGTTATTCTATGTTGCTAAGACACTAGACGTAAATGGTGCTCAGTACAAGAAGTCTACTCCAAATGATATCATTTATGATAATATGGATAAGTATATCAATGGTGAGTCAGTAGAAAAGAATAAAAAGAAAACAGCTGAGAGATTTATAGAAGCAGTTAATCTTGACATGGAATCATTAAAGATTAAAGCTTTAGTAAAAGAAAGCCATTATTATAAATATATTTCTACAAAAGCAGATGGATTTATCTATCATATGGCCACTACTACCCTGATGGGCCGTAACCTAACAGATGTGGTAGAATATTTAAGAAATCCTTTGAATGAAGAAATTCTTGTAGATCTTACAAAGAAAATAGAAAAGCATTGGAACTTGTAATAGTGTAATTATGGCAGCTAAGAAAGATAAGAAGTGGATACAGAAAGCAATTAACCCAGCTCATAAAGGATATTGTACTCCTATGACTAAGGCTACTTGTACTCCAAAAAGAAAAGCTCTTGCCATGACCTTTAAATCAATGGCTAAAAACAAAAAATAAAACTTAACAGTTAAAAAATAACTATGGCAAAGACAATGAAAAAGTATCAACTGGCTGGAGAAGTTGGTAAAGGAAAAGGTAAATCATCATCACCAAGTATAATGAGCAGAATAGATCGTGGTCTAGATGTTGTAGGTGATAAAATCAAAAGCATGACAATTGATAAAATTTCTAATGCAGCAAAAAGTGCACTTGCTTCAAAACCTGCTCAAATAGCTAAAAAAGTTATAGGGTATCATAAAACTGGTGGATCAGTAGGTAAGTCTAAAAAGAAGTAATATGGCAAAGAGTCCAGCTTGGCAACGTAAAGAAGGTAAGGCTCCTAAAAGCCAAACTTACTAGTTCTAAAACAGCTAACGATCCTCAAAATAGGATTAATAAGTCACTAAGAAAATGGAAGTGTTAACATGAATAATAACCTCTTACAGATTAAAATAAAACAAAGGCTGAATAAGCTGGCCTCCCTGGACTATGATAATCTAGAGTGTTGGCAAATTCAGGAAGCTGTAAATAAAGCTCAGATTGAATGGACTAGACGACAGTTATATGGTATTAATCTTCGTAAAGAAGGAGCTGAACAATCTAGTGGTCTTATAGATGATCTACAAAGATTACTTAAGCATAAAGAAGTTATAATGGTGGATAAGGGTATTTATTATGAATGTTCTAGTTTACCACCAGATTACCTTCACTATGTAAGATCTGATGTTTTTGCAGAAAAAGAATGTTGCCCAAGACGTAGAATGACCGTGTATGAGGTAGAGGAAGCTAATATATCTATCATTTTAAATGATAAGAATAAACAACCAAATTTTGAATGGGCTGAAACAGTTTCTACTATAATGAGTAATAAACTCAAAGTATATACAAATGAACAGTTTTCAATTCCAGAGTGTCATTTAATTTATTTTAGAAAACCTAGGGAAATTCAATTTAATGGTTGTACTGATATAGTAAATGGAACAGTATTTATAATTGATCAAGAGTGTGAGTTTAATGATGATGTAGCTGAAATCATTGTAGATGCAGCAGCAACAATTCTAGCCGGTGATATTGAATCAATAACTCAATATCAAAGAGAACAGCAAACAGTACAAACAAACAGTTAAACTATAAAATATGGCACTTCAAAAAATTTCTAGACCTAGTGTTTTTTCAATGAGTGGACCTAGTATGTCTATGGGATCTGAAACTTGTGGACTATGTATACAAACAGCAGCATTGGCTCAAGACATGTTAAATGCTGTAACTAGTTTACATAGAATTCATTTAAAAGTAACAGGGCTTGGTTCTTATGCAGCTCATAAAGCTCTTAATACAGGATATGATGCTTTTGGAGATCATGCTGATGATTTAGTAGAAGAATATCAAGGAGCTGAAGAAAAACTTTTAGATCTTCCTAATACAGCCCCAGCTGAACTTAACTCTGTAGAAGAAGGGTTAGACTTTCTTAGAAAAATGAAAGACAAAATAACTTCTTTACAATCAGCAATGCCTCACTCTGAGATAGTTAACCTACTTGATAATGCTAAAAGCACTATCAATGGTATAAAATATAAATTGTTATTTTTAAAATAATTTCGTATATTATATTATAACAACAAAGAACTTTTTTATTTATTTATAACCCTAAAATTACATTACTATGTATTTTAATCATGCCTTTAGGAAGAGCTTTCTTCCTGTGTCGGGTACAATCACTCTAGCATCCAGTGGTTCTACTGCAGCTTTAACAGCTGGTCAAATTGGGATGTTTTCTCCAGATGGTCTTGCTACTCAAGTAGCTAGTGCTAAACCTTTTCTAATTGCCCAAGGTTCTTGGTTTGCAAGTGATAAGATTAGTCCTGCTCTTGGTGGTTACAAAGAGTCTGTAAAATCTAAAACTGTTAACCCTAAGTACATTAGTCGTGTAATTAAGATAACAGCTAAATCTCCACGTCAAATGGTAGTTCAAGTTCCTGTAACTTGTGGTTTAGCTTGTGATTCTACGTACCGTCTACGTGTAGATATTAAAGGTTCTCCAGCTTTACGTTTCTTGTCTCACAACATGTACAGAACATTAGATTCTTATACAGGTTGTTGCAGCACTGTAGATCCTACTTTGTTGAAGGATCCTGTTGTTACTTTGTTAAACTGGGCTGATCAAATCAATCAGAGCCTTATTTTTAACACAATGGTTCAAGCTAGAGTTTACAAATTGTCTTACAATGCTGCTGGTACAACTACTTCAGGTAGTGTCACAACTACTTCAGCTGTGTTAAGCAATGCTAACTTTACTACTGCTAATGGTGTTGCAATTGGTCAAAAACTTGTAGGTGCAACTATTCCTGCAAATGCTTTTGTAACTGCATTTACTTCTGGTACGTCTGTAACTATTACTTATCCTGCTCAACAAACTGCTCCTACAATTGGATCTCCTGCAACACTTACTCTTAAGTTTTACAATGATCTTTATTCTGGTGCTCCAAGTACTTATGGTTTCCCTGCAACAGCAGCTGGTGGTAGTGTAACAACTCCTACTTATATTCCTGGTACTGGTTCTCAAGCTGGTGTTGGTGGTGGTGCTGTAGTTTCTCCAGGTGTAGCTACAAATGCTAATATTGGTGCTGCAGGTACTATCGGAGCTGCTCTTTATTCTGGTCTTGCTGATGCTGCTACTTTCACTGTAGATGCTCACATTGAATTGGTTGCTGCTTACATTGAAACTGCATTTGGTACTTGTACTTTCACTCCTACTGATAAATATGATATCGAGCCATTATTGATCTACACATCATTAACTGATGAAAGTGGAGATCCTTGTGCTGTTAACTGCTTTACTACTTCTAATAGTAATACTGGAGCTAACACAAGTGCAAATGATGCTACTATCGTTCAAGCTCCTATTCAAGCTTCAGGATTGGGTGAAACTGTTCTTCGTGAATTGATCTTAGATGGTCGTTACCGTCAAGAGGCTTATCCGGATAGTTCTCGTGTAGAAAGCTTAAGGATGAGAGAAATTGAAGCTAACCCAGGTTTGGGCAACATTACAAGAAGTGCTTTGTATGATCAAGTTATGGTTCTACATAGTGTTCCTCGTTTTAACAACCCAACTGGAACGTTTGATAATGATCAATATTTGCTAGTATTCCATGTACCAACTGGTACTACTACTACAGCATTGACCAATTATTTGACTGCTTCTGTTACAGCTGCTGGTGGAGTAATTCCTACTAATGCTGCTGGTAGTAATGCATTCGAACAATATTAATAGAATCCTATTAAAACTAAAAGGGAGTGGACTACATGTCTCTCCCTTTTTTTTATTTTGAAAACTGCTCAAAAAATTGTATATTAATATTGAGGAGTACAAAGAAATTTTCCCCCATAACTTTATAAAGTTTACTATAATGGCTTACAGACACCAATTAAGTTTAGAAGTTCCAGACACTAATAATTGTAGTGTCTTTCGTGTATTAGATACTAGCATCTATGATGAGCATGTACCTATTACTTGTCCTAAATTGGAAATTACTTCTCCAGGGTTTAATGAACCTGTTGTAATAGATGTTTTACAAGGATTTAATCTTATTTTAAATGGTTGTACACTTGGCCTACAAACATCCGGTTGTGGAACAACAAGTGAAAGACTTCCGGATGGTATATACACACTTAGATATTCTGTAAGTCCAAATGATAAAGTTTTTGTAGAATATCATTATCTTAGAGTTTGTCAAACTTTGAATAAATATTATAACGAACTTTGTAGATTAGAATTAGCTGCTTGTGAACCTGAGCCCGATGTAAAAGATCAATTAAACGAACTAAGACTTATTAAATCTTATATAGATGCAGCTAAAGCAAAAGTAGAACAGTGTGATGCTTTACAACAAGGAATGGATTTATTCATGTATGCACAATCAAGATTACAAAAATTTGGAACCTATTGCTGATATAATTAATAAACCAAAAAACCAAATAATATGAACTGTCAAAATTGTAATACAGTTATTTCTTGTGGATGCCAAAAACGTGTAGCATCAGACGGAAGACAAGTATGTTCAACTTGCTTAGCAGCTTACGAAAGAAAGCTTGCTGAACAAAAAAAGCCTTAAATAATTATAAATGAGAAATCTATTATCACAAAGGGATAAGTATCTAATGAATTTTGCAGATTCAGTCTATGATGAATATCTTAGATCTAAATATGGTATACAGTCTTGTAGAAGAAGTGGTAAACTTTGGTTAGATGATTTACGTAGGGATATTGCTAATTATCAAGCTAATGATGATGGAGAAGCTCTTTGTGCTGTTTCTATACAGCATATGGGGTGGCTGCCTGTTTATTATCCTACTCATGATACATCTTGTGAATATAGACCACCTTGGGCTGACGTAAGTAAATATCAAATTCAAACATGTCATGCCGGGCCTAGATCAATAGGTATGTCTTATGTAGGGCAGAATAATTCAGCTAATATTATTGAAGTAAATACTGGAGGATGTATTACACGAATTAATGTAAATCCTTCTATTACTATTACTAATAATAATAATTCTAGTTTTGTATTTACACAAAATTGTGCAGATCCTCAATTAGTATGGTATATCAATCATAATCTGAATTTGGTACCTAACGTATGGTCTGAAGATTGTAATGGAGACAATATATCCGGAGTGATTGATGTAGTTAATAATAATGAAATTACTTTAACTTTTAGTAGTCCTGTTGCTGGTAAAGCATACTTATCTTAATGGCAGATACAAAAAAATATTATCACAATCTTGATGTTGATAGAAATAAAGTAAACAACTTACTTCTTAATCCATTAACAACCACCCAACGATTAACTGTTGGGGGAACTCTTGGTCTAGTTGATCAAGGGTATGTTACATTTGATACCACTCTTAATCAACAATATTTTTGGAATGGAACAGCATGGATATTATCTAGTGGTATAACAACATGGGGAAGTATAACAGGAACTATTACAGCACAGACAGATTTAACAGCATATCTTGCTGCTAACTATTATCCTTTATCTACTAACCCAGCAGGTTATATTACCAGCTCAGCTCTTACACCATATTTAACTTCTGCTACAGCTGCAAGTACATATGAACCTATAATATCTGCAGGAACTACTTCTCAGTATTGGAGAGGTGATAAGACTTGGCAAACTTTTCCCACTATACCAACAGTTGGTACATGGGGTGCTTTAAACTATCCTACATGGGTAAGTGGTACACCATTTGTAAAAATGAATGGTGCTGGTTCTTTTACTCTTGATACAAATACATATTTAACATCTGCTGTTACATCAGTAGCAGCTCTTACATTAGGAACTACTGGTACAGACTTAACATCCACTGTAGCTAATGGAACAACCACACCTGTAATTACTCTCAATGTACCTACAGCATCAGCTTCTAACAGAGGGGCATTATCTTCAACTGACTGGAGTATATTTAATGGTAAATTTACTCTTCCTACATTAACTACTGGATCAGTGCTATTTAGTAATGGCACCACTATAGCAGAAGACAATGCTAATTTCTTTTGGGATGACACTAATAATAGACTAGGAATTGGTAATGCTATCCCAGCTTATCCTTTGGATGTAACTGGTGTAATAAGAGGTAGTTCTGATGCTATTATTAATAATATTACTGTTGGTAAAGGGGGAGGAAATATCTCAAGTAATACAGTATTAGGAAATAATTCCTTAAATAATAATTCTACAGGAAATCAAAATATATCTATTGGTCAAAACTCTTTATTAATTAATAATATAGGGTCTCAAAACACAGCTGTCGGTGCTGATGCTCTAAGGAATAATACTTCAGGTAGTTTTAATACAGCAGTAGGTTTATGGGCCTTAAGAGATAACACAACAGGCTCATTTAATACTTCATTAGGATTATCTTCAGGTAGAGAAATAACTATTGGTTCAAATAATATTAGTATAGGATATCTGTCAGGAGGAGGTATTATTTCAGGTAGTCAAAATACTATCATAGGAAATAATACAAATGGACTTGCTGCAGGATTAAGTAATACAGTTATTATAGCTGATGGAGCAGGTTCATATAGATTTTATAGTCCATCTACAGGTAATATACTATTTGGTTCAACAACAGATAGTGGTCAAATGTTACAAGTGACAGGTACAGCTATAATATCTAGCACTACAACACTTAGTTCTCTTGCAGGTGTAGGTTCTAGAATGGTAGTTGCTAATTCTTTAGGTGTTGTTTCAACTATTGCAATACCTTCATCAATGACATTTTCACAAGTTAGAATATATAATAATTTTAGATTATGATACTTTTACAAGATATAAACGACTCAATAGAAATCCTATTAGGAGGAGTTGTAACTACAAATCAGTTACCTTTCTATACGGCATGGGTAGATACTGATACTACAACTTTTGCACCTGGTCAATCTAATGGTGCAAGTAATAGTACTTCAGTAGTTACTGTTTTAAGTTCACCTGCAGCTGGTTTAATTAGAACCTTAAAATATTTATCAATATATAATGCAGATACTGTAGTTGCTACATTAACAGTACGATTTAATGATAATACTACAACTAGAATATTAACTAAAGTTATTTTACAAGTTGGAGATCGTCTTGAATATACAGATACTATAGGTTTCCGTGTAATAACTTCTACAGGAGTATTAAAAACAGGAAGTACTACAGTTGCACTAAATGTATTTTTACATGGTACCACAAATGCTGCAGATAGTTCAACTTATTATATTGGATCTATTTCTGATATTGGAGTTACAACTCTTAACTCTGCAGGTAAACGTGTAAGTTCTATGGTTGCTGGTAGACTAACACAAGTGGGAGTTAGTATATTTATTGGTGGTACAAATGGTACTGGAGAATTTTCTACTTTTGAAATAGTTAATCAAACTACTGCTGTATCAAGTACAATTACTAATACAGCTATTCATAGTGGAGATTCTATTACCACATATACATTAGCAACACCTTTAGCTGTAAATGTTGGGGATGAACTATATGTTAAATGGACAACTCCAGCCTGGGCAACTAATCCAACATCAGTAAGACAAAGATTCACAACTAGAACCGAATTATAATATGGTACAACAATTAGGCACATATGCAATAACTAACTACACTGTAGTTATCAATGACATTTCTGAAGTTAGACAAATGATCACTTATTATAAACCTGATGGAATAAGTATTCTTGTTGAACGGTTTTATGGTGATATTTTACCAGGTTATGACTCTGTATAAAATACAATTTGGATAAATCTAAAAGATATCGTATATTATAGTGTAGGCTATTCATGCCTTTTTAACAGTGTATCTATAACTAATTAAAAACCAACAATATATGTTAACACTTGATGAAAAAGATTTACAACAACTCAATGCTTTTATTCAAGAAATGCCATTGAAACACGGTCTTCCTCTTTTAAACTTTTTAAATGCAAAGATTACCGAACAACAAAAACAACCAGAAGGAGAAATTTCAGAAGAAATAAAATCATAATATACCATGAAACCATTTAGGTCAAGTTCAGATAAAGAAAATTGTTCTCCCGTATCATCCAATTGTGTGATATGGCAGGGACCGGATATCTCTTGCATTAATATTTGCAAAGGAGACAGTATATCTGATATAACATATAAGCTAGCCACTCAACTATGTGACTTTCAAAATACTGCATCACTTAGTGATTTAGAACTTGATTGTATATTAGATATTTGTACAAGTAGTCAAAAACCAGAATTAACTTTAGCTGCCGTTTTACAACTTATTATAGATAAGATTTGTTGTTCTTTTGGAATACTCAATAGTGCTATAACAAATATAAATACCGGCAGAGTTGGAGGTTCTTATGATGAACCTATTTTAGATTTACCTCTTTGTTTACAATATACTGATCCTGCTACAGGATTACTTGTTACATCTTTAGTAATGAGTTCTTATGTTGTTAATTTAGCAAATCAAATTTGTCTTTTAAAAACAACAGTTAGTACACATACAACACAAATTAGTAGTCTTGATACAAGAGTTACTGATTTAGAAAATGCTCCTTGTTGTTATATTCCTCCAGTTGTTACTCCTAATTGCTCATACGGAAATGTTGTAGCAGGTGTTCCTACAGCTATGAATGTTTTATTAGATAATTTAGATGACCAGTATTGTCAACTTAGAGCTGTCTTAGGTACAAATAATCAGTTAACTTCTGCAACAGCTTCACAGTGTACTAACCTAGGTAGTTTGACTGCTTTAAGTCAGCCTGGAACTATGTCTAGTTTGGCTGGTTGGAACAATACTATAAGTAGTTTTGCTCAGTCAATGCAAAACATGTGGATTACAGTTTGTGATATGAGAGGAGTGATTAATGATCTTAGAAATTGTTGTGGTGCTTCAGACTGTTCATCTTTCTTTTTAGGATTTACAGTGGGAACAACAACTAGTACTAATATTTTCTTGTTATTTAATTCACTTACTGTTATTCCTTCTGGATATTCAAACTGTCCAACTTTATCATCTGTAACAATTAATGATGGTAATGGTCATTTATTTACTGATACTTTTGATTTAGTTGCTGCATCTACAAATCCTTCTGGAGTTGATTTTGATATTAGTGCTTCTGGATTAGATGTTTCTCTTCCTTGGACGATAGTGGTAACTGGTTGTATTGTAAATACTGCTGGAACGTGTACTAAAATAGTTACAAATACTATTCCTGCTCCAATACCTGTTACAACCACTACAACTACAGTGCTTCCTTGTAATAATTATAATGTTAACATAGAAGCTAGTGATATAGCTAGTGCTACAGGTAATACAAATACTGCACAAAATGGAAAAGTATATATGTCGTATATACCTTGTGGAGATACAATGGTAGTGACAAGTATTTATTCAACAAGTGGTGCTCAACCAGCAATATGTATTAATCCTATTTATACACCTTCTTTCTTTTATTTTAGTATAGATATTTTATTATCTGGAACATCATATGTAACCTTAGTAGGAACTTGTACAACACCAGCATTATAAATTAAATTAGAATATGTCTTGTAACTGTAAATTATCTTCTTCTTCATGTGAACCGTGTGCATTTTGCTCACCTCCAGGAGTTACATGTTTAACCACATGTGAACCTATAGATCCGTGTGATGGAAAAAAAATTGATTTATGTTGTGTATTATATTCTGGTCCAGATCATGAATGTTCTAATATAATTACTGGGGATCCGTTGTGTGAAATAATTATTCAAGTTTTAGAAATATTGTTTCCTCTTGATTATTGCTGTGCATTAACAGGAGAACTCACTGTAATTACTACTGCTGCTCCTTAACTTTAGCAACTTGTACAATATAAATATAAATGTCACAACTTATAAATATAACAATCACTAGCTCAGGTCCAGATCTTGGCCCCTATGATTTATTTTTAGTAGATAACTTAAATAATGTTTCTGCTGGGCCAACTAGTATTCCAAAGTCATTATTGCTTTCACCGGGATATACTTTTATTGTAAATGATAATATTGTAAAAGTTAGATTGCAATCAGTTAATGCAGGATGTCCGTATGTTGAATTTAATGTACCACCTCCTCCACCTACTACTACAACTACTACAGTTGTACCTCTTCCTACATGTGCTTGTTATTATGTAAAAGCTATAGAGGGATCTTTAGTATTTTGGACTGATTGTGATGGAGTTGATCAAGAAGGTATATATGCAGCAATACAACCTGGATATTGTGCTTTACTTGGTACACTGATATCTGATGATATTGATGCAATAATATACGGAGGAACACTTGCTTGTGTTAATGGAGTTTGTCCAACCCCTCCCCCTTGTAAATGTATGACAGTAACTAATACAACTAACATTGATACAACAATAAATTATTTTGATTGTGATGGAGTTTTTGTTTCAGAAATTCCTTTATACGGTAGTCAAACAAATTCATTTTGTGGTAGTAATGTAAGTTCTATAGCTCATATTGAAGTATTTTATGGTGATGATTGCCAACCTATAGGACCAGGTGGTTCACAAGTGTGTGCTACTATATCAAACTGTACCAATAATTGTAATTGTATAACATTTACTAGTAATACAAATGCCGGTGACGTTGTTAGTTGGTTTGATTGTAACTTAGCTTACCATACTTATACTATGGGAGACTATCAAACTTTTAGTGTATGTGGATCTAATCCTGTATCACCAACTGAAAAAATAACTATTAGTATTGGAGGATCTTGTGTATTTGATGGTGAAGCAGAAGGATGTATTTGTACAACTACAACATCATCTACAACTACGACTACTACAACAGCTCCTCCTTGTAAGTGTTACACTGTTAACGGAATTCTTGATAGTCCAACTGTATTAACTTATATAAATTGTGAAGGACTAAGCACTCCTCTTACAATACCACAATCAACTATTTTAGTTCCAACTGTTGCTAATTTTTGTGCACAACAAGGAACAATAGTTATTCTTCCAAATACTAACATACCAATAGATAATGGACTATGTTTATATGGTACTCCATGTTTTGCTACAACAACTACCACTACTATAGCTCCAGCATGTATAAGTTATACTCTTACTTATGTACCTAATTCGACAGGAACAGTTGTGTTTCAGTATACGGATTGTGATGGAGTAATATTGGTATCAGAGTTTTCAAGTGGATTTCTAATACGATGTGCTTTAGAAGGTAGTGTAATTCTTCTTGACGGCAACGGTACTATAGTGGCTAATGGACCATGTGGACCAACAACTACAACAACTAGTACAACAACTGTTGCACCTCCTGCATGTGCTCAATTTTCATTAGCTGGGGGCACGGGGGATGGTAGAACATTTAACTACATACCTTGTGGTCAAACTCAAGAAATAAGTGTAATTATACCAGGAGGAGATGAAATTAGTGATTGTATTACACTACCATATTTTGCTGCAGGGGCCACTAATACAGGAATTTGTCCAATTTAATTAAAATATAGAAAATGTATTATTCATCAGGATGTAATTGTGGTTGTGACTATGACTGTGGATGTAACACGGTCCCATCTACTTGTTGTACTACATGTAGTCCAATTATTACTACTACCACTATACCTTGTATAGGGGAGCCTTGTGATGAATTGTATAATTGTGAATGTGTACTTTATACTGGTCCTGATTTAACATGCTATGGTATAATAAATGGTACTTCTTTATGTGATATAATAGAAATTATTGCTACTCATCTTCCTAATTGTGTTTCTACAGATATTTGTTTTACAATATCAGAAAATTCACTTCCTTCAACAAGTTGTATTACTCAACCTTCTTTACTTTTATGGAATGGTAAAGTTTACTATCAACCTAAAATTGGAAATTGTTCTACAACATTAGGATATGTATATTGGACTGGTTCACAATGGGAGTATGCTAATGGTTTAGGAGGAGGCACTCAAATATATGCTTATCTACCTATTCCTAGTGAATATCCTATTACATCTCCATCAGGACCATGGATTAATTTTGGTACTACAGTAATAATGGAAAGTTCTACAGAAGGAGTATGTCCTGTTATTACAACTACTACCACTTCGTACCCATGTCCATGCTCATGTATAACCTTTACTAATAGTGGATCAGATCCAGTTGCAGTAACATGGTTGAGTTGTGGAACCCTTATTTTTAACAGTTATACAGTTTCTGGTAAAACCACTCATCAAGTTTGTGGTACAAATCCAACATCAGCAAGTGAAAAATTATTAATTACAATAGGAGATAGTTGTGTTCCAAGTCAAGGAGATTGTATATGCAATGTTCCAACAACTACAACTACTAGTGCACCAACGACAACCACTACAACTATTGTACCTTGTAAGTGTTATAGTATTATATATTCAGATAGTATACCTGCTCCAGTTAAATCATTTAGTTATAGAACGTGTAGTTCAGGAACTCTTATAGGTGGAAGCTTAACTGTAAATACGTCTACAAATATATGTGCTCAACAAGGATCAGTAGCAGCATCCGGACTTTCAGTTTTTGATAATGGTTTATGTACAGATGGTTGTACAACAACAACAACGACAGTAGCTCCAACTACAGTTGCTCCATCTACAACAACTACTTTAGCACCAACAACAACAACTACTACTGCTGCACCTACAACTACTACAACTACAACTATTCCTGTAATTCCAGGAGGAATTTTTGACTTATGTTATGATGCTCTTAGTTGTTCTTTTGCATGTAATTGTCCTTTAACACTTAATTAAAATATAAAGTATGCCATTACCAACAACATATTATAGTAACTGTACGAGCTTGACTGCAGGGTGTACTTTGTATACAAATGCAGGTCATACTACAACAGTTCCTGCTGGAAAATATTCAGATTCATTTATTTGTTTTACTGTTAATAGTCTTGGTGTAATAACATCTTATCAATCTTGTGCTAGTTTTACAACAACTACTACAGTTAATCCTGAATGAGGCACTCCAATTGGATGTTTATCAAATGAACCTGTTTAATAATTAAATATTTAAAAATGTATTGTAACTGTAATGCCAAATATGATAATAAAGTACCTTGTTGTTGTTCAACAGGGAAGCCTGTTATTTGTACAACTACAGTATGCCCAGATTCACAACCTTGCTATGACACAGTTGAAACAGATTGTGTAATATATACAGGTAATAGTTATGATTGTGCTGGTATTTATAATAGTATGACCATCACTCAAGTAATGGCTGTAATACTTAATGCAGTAAACTTGGTAGAATGCACTACAACAACTACAGCTCCTCCTAGCTGTGATTGTTACTTAGTAATTAATACTAGTCCTTTTAACAGTTATGATTTTACAAGAACTGTTTGTGGTACTGATGAACCAATAACAGTAACTTTACAACCAAATCAAAGAGTATATATTTGTAGCCTTGGTCCTATAACTGCAAGTGATCCAGCTGTAACAGTTCAGTTATTACCATTCACTGAATACTTTTGTGCTGATAGAGGAGGTAATTGTTTTAATCCTGTTCCTTACTGTAATACTGTTGCTGTTATAGGATCTGTTAATATAGAATATATAAATATTGATGGAATTCTTACTTATACAGGTGTTATAACTTCATCAATACTTTTATGTGCTTGGCCTGGTAGTATTGAAAAAGTTGCCGGTTCCGGTAGTATTATAGTTACTCCATCTACTAATCTTTGTTTAGATAATAATGATTGTGTATAAATATTAAGAACTTAATATTTTTATAACTAATTTTGAATTATTTATAAAAAATACTGTAATAAACCAAAAACCAACAAAATGAAATTTATTTGTGCACAACCTGCCATAGATTACTATACTTGGCAAGTAGAAGTTATGATAAATAACTTTATTCGAAATGGAGTAGATCCTAATGATATACATATTGTATGTGCTCATTATGGAGAAATTTCTAAAAAATGGGATAATTTAAAACACACGTATTCAAAAGTTAACTTTTTCTTTTACAAAGACGACAGGGTTAAACCAAGTTATATTTCTAGTATCAGACCTCACATCCTACATAAACATTGGATGAGTCATCCAGAGCTAGAAAAAGAAATAATATTTTATCATGATTGTGATATAGTATTATCTAAACAAGTTGATTTTGCAGATTTGCTTTCTGATAATGTATCGTATGTAAGTGATACAGTAAGTTATATAGGAGCCAGCTATATACAATCAAAAGGTGAACACTATCTAGATCTTATGACTAGAATAGTAAACGTGGATAAGAATTTAATAATATCCCAAGAAAGAAATAGTGGAGGAGCTCAGTATATATTAAAAGGAATTGGTGCTAATTTTTGGAATAAGGTATATTGGGATTGTGAAAATATGTTTAGACTTATTGTAGAAATGCAGAATGGTAATCCTTCTGAACCTTTTCAAATATGGTGTGCTGATATGTGGGCAGTTCTTTGGAATTTATGGTTTTTTGAAAAAGAAGTTAAGGTGAGTGATAAACTTCATTTCTCTTGGGCTACTTCTCCAATTTCAGAATGGGACAGATGTCTCATTTATCATAATGCTGGAGTAGTAGATGGTAATAGTAAATTGTTTTATAAAGGAGCATATATCAATAGACTTCCTTTTGATATAAAAATTGAATCTTTTACAGATAAACAATGTTCTTATAACTATGCTAAAGAGATATTAAAAACAAAGGAGGTAACATGTCTACTTTAAAAGTACTAGTGTTTACCTCTGCTTATTATAAGAGAGCATATATGATGAGGCAGAGTATTTTAAGTTGTATGAATCAAACATACAAAAACTTAATTCATTCTGTAAATATAACGTTAGATGATACTTCTAAAACTAGAAATCTGTCTCCTCTATATGAAGATCTTTTAAATGATAAACTTACTGTTCAACATAGTAAGAATTACAACCACTATGGTTTTTCTCACTTTAATAATATGGCAGCCATAAGGCAGGTTCCTGATTATGAAAGTTATGACTTATTTATAAAGATGGATGACGATGATATCCATAAAAGTAAATACGTAGAAAATATAGTAAAAGCTTTTGAAGAAAATCCAGATGCTGATATAGTGTCTTCATTTATAAATATTCAATTAAATGGACATGACTTATATCGAGCTTATCCAACTCCTTTTGATAATCTAGGAGGAAACCCTGGAGAAAGTGACTACCACATGCCAATGACTTTTGCTTTTAATAAAAAAGCTTTAGATCTTATTCTTCCTTTAACAGAAGCAGATGTGTGTGGACATGATGATATGATGTGGAGAGTGGCTTGGGTGAAGGCTGGTTTAAAACATGCAACCGTAAATAACAATGATGAAATTATATGGAACATACATGGAGGAAATGCATCAGTTGCAGATTTCCTTAAAAAATAAAAGTCAGGTTTTGTTGGTTTAATCCTGACAAACAAAGCCCCGGTGTTTCTACACTGGGGCTCAATTTTTTAAATATGTTTATATAATGTTGGTAATATAGTCTAATCACTATATCTTTATATATTATAACTAATCCTAACCATATGAATTTATTCAATGAAGTTAAGCACACATTAAAATGGAAAAAGAATGATTTCTATTGTTCAACAAAATTAGGCATTTCAGTTGAAAAATACAAAGAAATCAAAAAACAAATTTTGTCAGGCAATACTCCAAATATTCCTGCTATACAAAATAAAGTAATTGAATTTAAAGAAGATCTTGAAAAAGGTACAGCTGAGATAAAAGGATTATCTCTTACTGAACCAAGGAGTGCAGAGGAAATTATTGAACTTCTAAAGATAGATATTACCAAATGGAAACTATCTAGTTACTGGAATAAGGAAAGACATGATGGTTGGTTTATATCAGCTATGGTGACTGCCATTAAACATGAAACTAAAGATATACTAGCTGAAGCAATATCTAACTTTAACCCACAGTATGAACAAATTGGAGAAGTATTTGTAAATGAGAAATTTACAAATGATTGTGTAGGTATTATATCTACACAAGATTTACATTTTGGAAAAGAAGATAATGCTGACATACTAGTTCACTTTAAAGAAGCTATTACTAATCTTGTACGTAGGGCATATATGTCCCATAAACTCACTAAGATAGTTTATGTTATTGGGGGAGATCTTCTTAATATGGATACTTTCTCAGGAACTACTACAGCTGGAACTCCGGTAGATAATGCTCAGAGGGCACAGGATGCCTATACAGAGGCTTTTGATGCTTTATACTGGTCTATCAACTACATCAAACAATTCTGTGAGAATCTGCACATTGTGTACGTCCCAGGAAACCATGATAGACTAAGTTCATATCATATAGCTCATGCTTTGTCTAAATGTTTTGATTTAGAAGAAGCTAACATTTATTTTGATGTAGAGTATGCAGAAAGGAAAGTTGTGGTTTATGGCCATAACTTTTTTGCTTTTGAGCATGGAGATGTTACAAAAAAGAATACAGCTTTAGTGTATGCTACAGAATTTCCAGTATCTTGGGGAGCCACTAAATATCGGACGTGTTACACTGGTCATTTTCATTCTAAGAAAACTGTTGAGTTTGTCACTGAAAATGAATATAATGGTTTTGCTGTTAAACATCTACCTAGTTTATGTTCTACAGATTACTGGCATTATCATAATAAATTTGTAGGGGCTAAACGTCAGGCTATTATGGAAATCCATGATATTGAAAATGGTAAAATATCTGAATTTATATACACTGTTTAAACTATTAAAGTTTAACTAGGAAACCTCAAAGATTTTTCGTAAATTATAATATAAGGGATAGTGGCAAAACAATACAAAAAACCAGACCTGAATGCTCCTAGGTATAGACCTAAGAAGTTAAATTTAACTAATACTGATTTTTATAATAGGTTTATCACTGATCATCCTAAATATACTAATCTAACAAATGACCAATTTAAAGAGATTATATCAATGTTTAATGGTTTACTTTGGAAAGGAGTATTGGAAGAAAGAGATGGAGTTCAACTACCAGAACAATTAGGTTATATTTTTATAGGTAGTTGTCCTAAAAAAATAGGTGATAACACTGATTATAATAAATCTAGTTACTATGGGGTTAAAGTACAAAATCAAAACTGGGAATCTGATCAGTATACTGCTAAGATCTTTTATACAAATTATGAAACTAAATATAGATTTAAAAATCATGACTTGTGGGGGTTTACTGCATTAAGAGATTTTAAAAGATCGGTTGCTAAAACCTATCCTAGTGAATGGAAAAAATATATTCAAGTTGATAATAAGCTTAAAATAAGCAGATTGTTTAGATTAGAAAAGTTTAAACAATCAAAGACAGATGAAACTAAAGAACTGTTAAAAAATTATGATGAATTCAATTTAGATTAAAATGGCTAAAAATACTATTGGGGATGTTGTATCAAGACTACGTAGTCAGATAAAAGGTATCAAACAAGATGCCTTTATTACTGATCGTATGATATATACATTTGTTTTAAAAACAGCTAAGTTTCTAATGAAACGTGAGGATAGCAAGAACAAGCTTTTGGCTTTCTCATCTGTGGTTCAAACAATGGATTATGTTGAGCTTATCTCAGTAGATAGAGTAGAGGCATGCTGTACAGGAGTATCATCTGATTGTACTATTAAACGTACTAAAGATAAACTTCCTATATTTCTTCAAGGATATTTTGGACCATTGATTCGTACTATAAGTTCACTTGATGGTTCTGAAGAAATGCAACCTATTCTTCCTAGTACATACAATCATGTTGTAAAATCTAAATCATTTAAGTATAACAAAACTAGATATTTTTGGTACCTGGATGATTATATATATTTTCCTGATTTAGAATGGGATGCTGTACGTATAGAAGGAATATTTGAAGATGATATTAGTGAATGGACTTGTGAAGCTGATAGTTGTATAGTTAGACAAGATCAATCATTTAATGTTCCTGATTATTTACTAGCTGAGTTAGAAGTTCAGGTGTTTAAAGATTTTATGGGCCTTTACCAAATTCCAGCAGATCCTGGGAATGACAAACAAAATATTGCACGATAATGAATACAGAACTTAAATATAAAACATTTGATGAACTACTTGGTGACGTAGGTATTGACTTTGCTATTTACAATAACGAAGGTCTTATTGAACCAGCTCAACTTATTAAAGTTGCTCAACGGGTAAACTATGATTTAGGTTTAAGAATTAATGGAACAAAAGAAAAAGTTCTAGATATAGAGAATAGGAAAGTAAAACTTCCTGATGACTTTTATGTTCTTAACTATGCTTATTTAACAGCTACGTTTACAGTTAACTATAGAGCTAATGCTGGAAGAGAAACTGAAAATGTAATTGTTGGTACTTGCCCTAGATGTCATAAGCCTGAATCAGATTGTTGTTGTGAAGCTACGTATGTACAAGAGTGTCAGAATGGAGAAAAGATATTTGTACAAGTGGTAGAGAAACGTAAAACTGAAACTAGAACATACGAATCATTTGAACGTATTAGAATGTCTACAGATGGAGGAAGAGCAGATGCTCTTAATAATCATGATGGACATACTGCCTTTATAAAAAATGGTTTTATATATACTAATATAGATCATGGTAAATTATTTATTTCTTATGAAGGAGCAATGGAAGATGATTTAGGTAATTTACTTGTTCTTGATCATCCTATGATTAATGAATACTATGAGTATGCTATTAAACAACGTATTCTAGAAAATCTATTTATTAATGGAGAAGATGTTGCTCAGAAAATACAGATGATTGAACCAAAGTTACGATCGGCTCGTAATAATGCTCTTACTATAGTTAACACTCCTGACTTTGCAGAAATGTATCAGGTATGGAGGATGAATAGAAAAGCAATGTATGCTAGATATTATGACATGTTTAAAAGCTTTGACAGTTATTAATGAGAACTAAAACAACAATAAAATTAGCAACCTATGGTTGTGAACTTGTATTTATCATAACTGATCAGATAAAAGCTGATTCAAGTATGATATTTAAAAAATACAAGATGAAAGTTGAAGAAGAAGATGGTGAGAATGAAGGAATTTTAATTACACCGGACATAGACAGATATTTTTTATTAATAGATCTAAAATATTTATCTCACAATACAATTGCACATGAGGTTTATCATGGAACAGTAAGAGTGACCGAAGATAGAGGAATTGTAGATGAAGAAGCTCAGGCTTGGTTATGTGGTCATTTGAGTGGGATGATATATAAATTTTTAGAAAAAAAGAAGCTTGACATAAAACATGGCTGATCAACAACAAGGAAATCCTGGAGCAACGAATAATACCTTTAGTAAAGGTATGCTCAAAGACTACAATGATACATTTGTAGGGGAAGGGTTATACACTCATGCACGTAATGCAGTGAATAATTCTCATGATGGCCAAGTAGGAGTTATTGGTAATGAGCCTTCTAATTTGTTTTGTATCAAACTTCCATACACTCTTATAGGGTCTATTCATCTTACTGATGATCAGTGGGCTGTATTTTTAACAGATGACACTAATTGTGAAATTGGAATATTTGATGAATCTGCTTGTACGTATTCAATGTTATTAAGTGATCCTTGTTTAGGGTTTAAGCTTAGTAATTTGATTACTGGAACTTATCGTAAAAGATATGACTGTGAACGTTTAATTTATTGGGATGATAGTTTAAATCCTACAAGAACAATGGATGTTGATAACACTCAACAATATCATAATTACATAGATACTTTTGTAAATAATTGTAAGGTAAGAACATACTTACCAACTATAAATTGTGAAACACTTAGAATTGCTCCATTAATTTCTCATCCTTGTATCTCAATTAAAAGAGGATTGATAGCTGGTAGTATGCCTAACGGATCTTACCAAGCTTGTATAGCCTACACTGTAAATGAAGTAAAGGTTACAGACTATATTGGTCTCACTGCTGTACAGCCTTTGTGGACACATGAAAATGTAAGTAGTTCTTTAGTAATTACAATTAGTGATATTGATAGAACTTTTGATGAATTTGAATTGGTAATTTTATCAAATGTAAATGCTCAAACTGTAGCCAAAAGAATTGGGTACTATTCAACTTCTCAAGGAACAATTTATGTTGACAGATGGAATACAGAATATGTTCCGGTAAGTGTTGGAGATGTAGTATTTAGATCTGAACCTATTGAGAAGACTGATGCTATGTATCAAACTAATGATTATTTATTACGAATAGGGACACATAGTAAATTTAAATTTAACTATCAGCCAATAGCTAATAACATCAGAACTAAATGGACAGCTGTTCAATATCCTGCAGATTACTATATAAAAGGTAATAATAATGCAGGGTACATGAGAGATGAGGTTTATGCATTTTTTATACGTTGGGTTTATAATACAGGAGAATTTAGTGAATCTTACCATATACCGGGAAGACCATCTATTCCATCTGATAGAGCATTGATTACTGGAGATGATGCATTTGAAACTCAAATAGCCCCTGTAGTAACTAGAGAAACTTGGCAAGTTGAAAATACGGGTAGTATAGGTGCTTCACCTTTTGTTTTAAATCCTCCATATTTAAATGGGGGAATTATAGTTGGTAGAGGTGATATGTCTTATTGGGAATCTACTGAGTTATATCCAGACAATCGTTTAGATATATGGGGTAATTTATGTGGTCTTCCTATACGACATCATAAATTTCCTGATGAAACCGTTACATCTGTTGCAAACAATCCACTAAGTATATTTAATAATAATGGAACTACTATAACTATACTAGGAGTTCAATTTGAAAATGTACTACCTCCTGTTGATAACAACAATAATCTTATTCCAGGTGTAGTAGGTTATGAAATTCTTCGTGGTTCACGAGAAGGAAATAAATCTATTATTGCAAAAGGAATGTTTAATAATATGAGAACCTTTAATACAGGTAGCTCAAGTCAAGGTTTGTTTCAAAACTATCCATACAATGATTTACGTACTGATCCTTATTTGACAGCACAAGGACATAAAGATGATATTTTTTCATTTCATAGCCCTGATACAGCATTTAGTAATCCTTTTTTAAATGAAGGAGAAATAAAATTATATCAGGAGTTTACAGGTACTGCTACTGGTTATTTTGAAAATCCTTGGAAGCATCCTAGATTTAAAATGGCAAATGGTTTACTAAATACTGTAGTAAGAATTTTAGGTGCAATGAATAATATTGAAGCTGTATCAGGTATACTAAGTGCTGCTTCAGGACAAACTGGAGGATCACTAGAATTTACAGGAACTGAAGATTCTCCAACAGCTTTTGCTTATCATATGACTCCTTTTCCAATAGCTCCTTCTTTTGGAAGTGGTAGTGATGCTTTCGGAGCACTAGGTACAGCAGCAATGGTTATGGTTGTTGCTAGTTTTGTTTGGTGGGGACTTCAAGTAGCTGTATGGATAGCCACAACTGTTGCTCTTATAGCTTTATTTTTAGCAATGGCAGATGCTAAAACTCAAAAAGTATTTGATGTACTTATGTATTTAGTAGCTAGAATACAGTTTGCTGTTCAATATAATTCACATGCTTTTTATAATACGTATAGACCTAATGCTATAAATAATAGAAGACGAAAAGTTTTTGAATCAGCTTATGGTGGAAATAATTTACAGCAATTTGCAGGGACATATTTGATTCAAAATATAATGAGATCAAAAGCTGCTTTTATTCAAGTTAATAAAAATATAGTACCTACAGGAAATGATCAAAGTAGATTTTTATTAGGTGGTGGTAGTTTAAATAGTAATTTTTCATCTTCTGTAGCTTCTTATTATGGTGCTCTTAAAATACCTATTGCATCTCAGTATGGTCAATTAGAACAAATTAAACAACTTCCTGTAAGCACTTGTATAACACCGGTTGCTAACACAACTACTGATGTATTTTTTGGAGGAGATGTTTATATAAATAGATTTACTGAAAAAAATACAATGCCATTTTTTACATCATGGCTTATGGGAGAACCCGATGAGGTTGAATGGAATTATCAATTATATTATAATATACCTGATCCTACATATTGGGTAAATAATTTTAAATATAAAGTAAGCATTTTTGGATCTGGACCTGGAGCATATAGAAGTATTGATAATTCAACTGCTGGAGTTTTTGGAATTAACGGTGGGCAGTTTTATTTATTTTGTAATGGTGTACGTGATTTCTTTGTAGAGTCTGAAGTAAATGTTGCTTATAGAGATTGGGAAGAAGATATAGCAAGAAGACATTATGATGATAAAAGATTTGCTGATCTTAGTGCAATGTTTAGAAGTGATATTGTAATTAGTGGAAACTATTACAAGTATGATTATAACTTAAGTATATCTAAATTATTTGGTAGTCATATATCTTGGGGTAATATGTTGCCTAGAGATTATAGTCCTATCAAAGCTGCAACATGTTATACATATAGACCTAATCGTGTAATCTATTCTTTACCACAACAAAGTGAATCTAAAAAAGATAGTTGGAAAATATTTTTAACTAATAACTATAAAGATTTCCTATCTAGAGTTTCTTGTATTAAACCTATTAATAAAACAGGTTCTCTATTTATGATGGCTAATCAAAGTCCTATGTCATTCATGGGAGTTGAAGAACTTAAGGTTGATGGAACAGGAGCTAAGATAACAATTGGTGATGGTGGATTATTTCAACAACCAATGCAGTCTGTAGTAAATGTTGATGAGTCATTTGAATATGCATCTAATCAAGGAAGGTATTGTTCAATTAATACTGTACATGGTGTATTTTGGGTGAGTCAGAACCAAGGTAAAATATTCTTGTATGCTGGTCAATTAAAAGAAATATCTGCAGCTGCAGGAATGAGATGGTGGTTTGCTAAATATTTACCTTCACAACTTCTTACACAATTTCCAACTTATGCATTATATGATAATCCAGTAAAGGGAGTGGGTGTACAAATGATGTATGATAACACTTATGATATTATATACATTACTAAAACGGATTATGTCCTTGTTGGAACAGGAATAACTTTGTCAGCTGATAACAAAACATTTTTATTAAATGGTGTTACACCAGTTGAATTAACTAATGAAACCTTCTTTAAAAAAGCTAGCTTTACAGTTAGTTATGATTGTAAATCAGAAAGTTGGATTAGTTTCCATGATTGGATACCTACATTTATGATTCCAGGAAGATCTCATTTTATGAGTATGAATGGAGATAGTGTATGGAAACACAATATTCGTTGTGATAGTTATTGTAATTACTTTGGTATAGACTATCCATTTGAGATTGAATTTGTATCTGCTACAGGACAAAGTGTAAACTCTATGAGAAGTATTGAGTACTTACTAGAAGTTTACAACATGTATAATGATTGCAGAGATAAGTTTCATGTGTTAGACCAAAACTTTGATCAGGCTATTATTTATAATTCTGAGCAGGTGAGTGGAATGCTACAACTTAATCTTAAGACAAAGAACGATCCTTTGAATATGTTAAACTATCCAAAGATAAACTTGAGTCCAGATTATATCGATATTCAATTTTCTAAAGAAGAACAAAAATATAGATTCAATCAATTCTGGGATATTACAAATGACAGAGGAGAATATAGTGGTATATTTAGGCCCATGTTTAATACTGAACCTAATGGTTATATTTATCCAATTAATCCTCAGTATGTAAATTATAATAAACCAGTCTTACAACGTAAGAAGTTTAGACATAATGTTAATAGAGTATTTTTAAGAAAAGTAAAAAGTACAAATAACAAGTTCTTATTTAAGATATCTAATCAAAAATTATTACAATCACCGAGATAATGAAGAAGCCTAATTTAAATACAATTATAGCTAACAATTTAAACAAAACTGCACATATTCCTAATAAAGGAATGAGTGGGTTGCCTAATAAAAAAGCAACTGTTCCTTTTGTTTCTGATCAAGGTTATAAGAATGGATTACCTCCAGCTGGAAGTCATTATAGAATTCCGTCTGATACTTTGTATAATCCAACTCCGTATAGAATTAAAGCTACTCCTAATAACGGACCATCACAATGGCTAGAAGCATATGATACAAATAGCACTCAATTTCCTGGAGCTGATTATGTAGATGAACAGCATTATGATATGGGTGGTTATATTTCAGATAGGGCTAAAGCTACACAGTTTGGTCAATATGCTAATGGGGGACAACTAAAACCTAAACCTAAATATGAAGAATGGATTAAAACTGTTAATCCTGATTTTATATCTAATGATTATAATTTAAGAGATGCTTATAATGAACTTCCTTATAAAGCAACAAAAGCTTGGGCTAAAGATCCAGAAAGAAATCATCTTCCTGATACATATAAACTTCCTAATCATCCTACATTTTCTAATGAAAGTAAATACTATGATAGTGTAACTCCAGGAGTTGGTGGATATTGGGGAGAAGGTGCTGATAATTATATTAAAAATCCAAATATAGGACCTCCAATACCTAGTGCTAAATGGATGAGTCAATACAAAACAGGGGGAAATTCTTCATGGATGCTTACTAATCCTAATAAAATATCTACATACTTTCCTAGAATGGCTAATGGTGGTCAACCATGTTATGATGCACAGGGTAATGTTATACCATGTACTGAAACTACATATCATCATCAAAAAGGAACAAGTGGTTTAAATTATGATCCTGTTAGAACAGTGAGTCCTTATTTAACTAATAATGATATTAAAAAATATACACAAGCTCCAGCTTCACCAAGTGATGTAAACTTTATAACAAACTTTGCAAAATTTAGAAAAACATTTAGAAATTATGGTGATGACTATAATCCTACTGAAGTTCCTTATAAAGGAGAGAAGCATTGGAATATAAATAGATTTATTATAGATCCTCATTTAAACGTTGCAATGTCTGATTTAAATGTTGATAAATCTACACCAGAAGAAAGAAGAGCAAGTATTCTTGCTGACATGTATAAATATAATATGTTACAAAATCCTAATCATAAAGGAACAGCTTTTAGAAAAGCTAAAAGATTTGTACGTAATGAAATAGATCCTATTATGAAAGGTGCATTTTATAATGATTTTCTTGTAAATTCTTCAGGTACTCCAAACTTTAGCATGTTGGATCCTATAAATACTTTTGCTGATGAAAACCCTTTAAAATCTGTTCATACATGGAATAAGGGAATAACATCAAATGAGGATATGAAAAAATTACACTCAAACTATAAACCAGAAGAGTGGAATGATGATAGAGTTAAAAATATGTCTATGGACTATCTTATTAATTATAAAAAGATGTCTAAGAAAGATGCAGCTAAACAATGGCAAACATGGACAGATGAAGAAATAAGTAGAAAAAACACTGAAGAGTATTTAAGTAAACAACCTCATATTCAAAGAAAGAAAGTAGCTTCTCCTAAAGAGTGGGCTAATCTTTCTGATGATGATAGATTTATGAGAGAACAAGATCTTCCTAATGAAGGAGAATCTGATTTAAACGAATATCAAATTGGAGGATGGTTAGAAGATGCACTAAATACTGGTAAAAAATATGCACGTAAAATAGGTCATGCTATAACACATGCTGATCCTGTTAATTTTCTTCCCTTTAGTGATTATATGCCGGCTAATGCTAAAGCATTTACAAGATTTGCTGCAGCTAATATAGGATTAGGAAAAGGTGTTCCTTTTGTTAAAAAAGAAGACTTAACACCTAATCAAATAGAAGCAATTAAGCAAGCTGCACTAAATGCCCAAAAAAGAACTGGTAGTTCTCAAGGAGGAGTTAACTATTCTGACTATGGTGAAGGTAGAGGACAAGTATGGAATAATAAATCTACTCTATTAACTGATCCAGTTAAAGTGGCTCAAACTAGTCTTGGAAGATTTACTTATGGAATTAACCCTAATAATTCTGTAAAGGTTTCTGATAAATATAATTTTAATCCATCTAGTACTACAAATGATCAAGGAATAATGGGTAATATGTTACATAGATTTGTAGATGCTCTTGACCGTGGAGTACCAGCTGATGATCCTAGACGAAATGTAAATTTTGATTTTTATAAAGGAGGGGGACCTGTAAAACCAGGTACAGTAACTACTCAAACAACTCAACCTGATGATGGAGTAGTGGGTACATTTTTACGAAATGTTGCAGCAGTAAAAAAAGTAATTTCTCCAGATAGTAATAAAACACCAAAAGAAACAGTCAAGGCTGTTGCTAAACTAAATAAAGACTATGTTTCTAAATATGGCAAAGATTACGTAGATTTAATGGAGGCCTATGGTCTAGACCCATTTAGTAAAGAAGGAATAGTTAAGGCTCAAGAACTTAGTAAAGCCAATCCTAAAACTAGAATTGTATGTACAGCAAATGGTTGTTCTGAAATTGCTGTTAATGCAGCAAGTGCATTTGGTAATAATTACAATAGAGGTAATGCTTGGGATTTAGGAAATTTAAATAATGTTGTAGCTACTAATCCTGCATATGCAAACCAAATTGGTAAAGGTATTTTAAGTGATCCTACCAGTTTTACAGCTCCTGCAAATATGTTTCAAGCAGGTGCAATTATAGGACTTAATCGTAAGAATACTTCAAAGGATAATGTTAGAGCTACAACTACAGCTGATGCTAATGATTCTTGGGATTATGCAAATCAAACATTATATCCAGGGTCTAGAGGTAATGAGCATGCCGGGTACATGATAGATGCAAATACAATGTTACATGGTACTGGAGGACATGACGGTGCTCCTGCATATTATATGATTGATGATGATATGTCTAATGGAGTTTCTCTACCGGGTAATTTAAACTACCAACCTGTTGAAACTATTATGCCAGGTTCAAGAGCTACAGCTGCTACCAAAGGAGTAATAAATACAATAAAAGGTTGGTTTAATAGAGATGGTGGACAACCATGTTATGATTGTGGAGGATGGTTATCTCAGTATGCTGATGAAGGTTTAGAAGTAACCACTCAAACTACTCGTCCCCCAATTGAAGGAGACTGGAAACAATATAATAGATATCAAGATAGTTTGAATGTCTATAACATGGATAAGAAGTGGGAGAAGGTTCTTGATAACTTAAAAAATAAAAAAATTACTAAACAACAAATAATAGGAGAAACAACTGCTTTTACACAGCCTTTTGCAAATCAAACAAGACTTCAAAATGCTATAACTAATTTAGCTGTTAAAGATAAAAAAGGAACATTTGTATTAGATAAAAATGTTCGTTTGCAACCATCAGATGATCCTAATGGTGGAGCATATAATTACTATTCTGCTAAGTATGTTGAACCAGTCCAACCTATTAACAAACCTAGACCAAGAGCTAAAGTAGTTAAAAAACAATTGATGGCAACAACTAATCCAGTGGGTCAACCACAAGTTGTTGCTCAAAATCAGGCACCAATAGCTGCTGCACCAGTATCACAAGAATATAGAGGAAATGGAAGTCCTATGTATGGGCCAAGCAATAGTTTAATTGGTTTTATGGAAGGTAGAAATTTTATACCTGCTACAGGTAAGTATACACAAGGAATGAATAAACCAGATGTAGATATGCTTGCTAACAAAGAACAACTAAATAAATACATACAAGGTAAAGTTGGTCAGTATGCTCTTCCTGTTCAAAGAACAGGTGGTTGGCTTGATAGTCACTTATAACCTGTTGATAATTAAATAATAATTTATAACTTTATATTAAAATAAAACCCCGTAAAATGATTAACCAATTTTTGAAAGTAGGTGGAGTAGCAACTCTTAAAGATTTTTATCAAAAATTCCCTACACAAGCCCACTTTGATCACTTTGTTAAAATGAAGTATGGTGGCATTAATGCTTATGCTAATGGTGGTTCTCTTCGTAGCTACCAAGATGCAGGTACTGTAACTGCTCTTCCTCGTAGAGCAGATTATATGGATAATGAAGAACAATGGCAAGCCGATATGGATGCTTATCTTTTAAGTCAAGGAACTGGAGCTTATAACGGTCCTGCTGTTGGAAAAGATGGTATGACTGATTATATCAGAAGGCCGGCAGAGACTAATGCTCCTGATGCTACAGCATCTACACCTGCTACTGCTGCTCCTTCTTCTTCTTATCAAGGAGTGAGTATAGTAGATATGTTAAATGCTGAAGGATTACCTTCAGATAAAGCTAGTAGAAAAGCTATGGCTGAACAATTGGGTATAACTGGTTATACAGGTACTGCTGCTCAAAACCGTCAACTTATTGAAGCAAGAGGTGGTAAGTTTGCTGGTGGTGCAGGAAGTTCATCAGGTGGTGGAGGTAGAAAGAAACTTAGCAAACCTTATAAAAGTCCATTTGATATCCTACTTCCAGGTGGATCAGGAGCACCGGGTCAACCAAGTGGTGATGATGATGATGGAAATGGTATTTGGCCTTGGGTAGGAGCTGCCGGAGCTGCAGGTCTTGGATATGGAGCTTATAAAATGTTTGGTAAAAAAGGTGCTGGTTCTTTACAAGAATTAAAACAATTAGGATATTCTACTCCTGAAGCTATGAAGTTACTTGAGTATAGTGGAGGATTAAATCCTGGTGCAGGACCGATGAAACTAATTGGACAAGGTGCCGGATCTGAAATTGCAAAAGGTATTGCTCAAAGAGGATCATACACAGTGGAAGAATTAAGAAAATTAATGAAAGTTGATCCTGTAGCAGCTCAAAAAATTGCTGCTCAATTTCCTAAAGCTGCTAAAGGAACAGTTAAAGCTGCAGCTCCTATATCACAAGAAGTAGCACAACAAGTAATTAATGCAGGTAGTAAAACAAATACAGTTGCTAATACTGCTGAAAAAGTTGTAGCTTCTTCACCAGGAATGTGGGAGAATGCTCTTAAAGCAGGTAGAAATTTAGGACAGTGGACTAAAAAAGGAATAGCTGCAGCTAATGAAGCTCCATTATTACAAGATGCTGCTAAGTTATACAAGTGGTTTGGTAAACTTAGAGGCTTAGAATATGGTGGTGCTACAGATGATTTAGAAATGCTGCATCATTATTATAAACTTAACTACTTACAAAACGGTGGATACATGGATGATGGTGGTTATATGGATGATGGTCAAGGTAGTTATGCTTATGGTGGACAACGTAATCTTGGTTATTATCAAGATGCTGGAGAAACAGGTAATGAAGATCCGTCATTGTTTGGAATACATATGCCTGGTTGGTTAAAAACAGGTCTTCAAGTTCTTGATCCTACTGGTGTATCTGGTTATGAAGATGCCGGTAACTCTATAAAAAATATGTGGGATCATCCTAGTTGGGGTAATTTTGGTAGTGCAGCTTTAGATGTATTAGGTGCTTTACCTGTAGTAGGTAAAGTAGGTAAAACTGCTAAAATAGCAAAAGAAATGCTAATGGCTGAAAAAGCAGCTAAAGTAGCTAAAGCAGCTAAAGTAGCTCAAGAAACAAATCTTCTACGTAAAGCAGTTGGTAAAACAACTGGTGCTTTCAGTACAGCTGCAAATTGGTTTCCATTTAATGCTGTAAAGAGATTAGATTACTATACTCCTATTGGAAGATCAGTAATGTCAAAAGCAGATAAAATAGTAAGTAAAGCTCCTAAAGTTGTTCAAAAAGCAGTAGCTGTAGGTAATGATGTAAATAGATTTCATAGATGGAATAAAGGAGTATCTGGTATTATGGGTGGAATTGGTATAAATCCTGATGCTAACAATGGTAATGCTAGTCAAGCTTATGGTGGTCAACAGTATTCTCATGGTGGATATTATGGTAATGTACCTCAACATGGTAATCCTGGTGTATATGCCGATGGAACTAGTGGTACTTTTAATGGTGGTCAAGGATTTCAACAAGGTGGTGCATTTGTTCCTTCTTATGGTGATAGTGCATATGGCTTACCTCAATACAATTGGGGAGCTAATTATCAAGAAGGTGGAATGGCTCCTGAAGGAATGGCTCCACAAGGTGCTCCTCAACAAGGACCTCCTCCTGAACAGCCATCTGAAGGTGGTGGAATTGATCCTCAACAAGTAATGCAAGAAGTTGCTCAGATGTTACAGCAAGGTGCTCAACCTGAACAAATAATGCAACAACTTGTACAAGAAGGAGTTCCTCAAGAAGTTGCTCAACAAATTATACAACAAGTGATGCAACAAATGCAAGGTGGTCAAGGTCAAGAGCAAGCTCCTCCACAACAAAGATATGGTGGCCGTTATGCTAAAGGAGGAATATCAGCAGGTCAAGAAATGGATGTTAGCCCTGCACAAATGGAAGCTTTACGTCAACAAGGTTACAAATTTGATATAATATAATTACTATGCCTAGAATAAGAATTAAAGGAAAGGGATTACCAAAAGCTCAATATCAGAATAGTCAAGTGGGTCAGCCTTATGATCCATTTGGCATTGCTAAGATGTTTCAAACTCCTGGTAATCCTGGTCCATATAATGTACAATCCCCTCTTGCTCCTCCACAACAAATTCCTGTGGTTAGTAATCCTGGGGCACCTACACCATGGACCCCTTTATCTCAAGGTGCAAATCAATTAACATTAAACAATCCTCAATCTAACTTTACATGGAATTGGCAGAACCAAGATATTAATGGACAGTCTAATGCTGCTCCTATGCCTAAACAAACTGTAGTTAATCCTAATGGTTCTAGAACTACAACAGGTACTGTAGACTTAGGAAGAGCAGTACAATATGCTACTGATAAAAATGCTAATGGCTCACCAAGTAATTCTAATGTTACAACTACTACAACCAAGCCATCAGGATTAAGTAAATTCAATAATGGATTAAGCAAATTTAATCAAACAGTTGATACAGCTTTTAGTTTTGCTAGTGCTGGTTTAGGATATTTTGATAATAAAAAGAAACAACGAGAATATGATGCTTGGTCTGCTAAAAGTAGGCAGCCTCATAATATGTATGCTGTAGATACCCATACAGACAGAGGAGACTATGAAATTAATGATGGTATGTTTAGACCTGATCAAATGGGGTATAAGAGTAAAGGTACTCAAGCAAATCCTTATCAAGCTAGTGCTACATTTGCAAGAGATGGAGGATTAGTTAAAGCTGCTGACGGAATGTTAGTTCCAGGAGATCAAATTGTAAATGCAGCTTTTCTTCCAGACATAAAGGTTTCTGATGCAATACTTGCTCCTAGAACTACAAATACTGCCCCGGTTGCTGAATCATCAACTAGTGAAAATCGTAGTGCACGTAAATTATCTTCAACTGGAGCCAACCCTATGGCTGAAGAAACTTGGAATGAATATTCTCAAGAATTTAAAGGCCTAACTAATTTAGGAATATGGGGAGATAAATCTCACCAAGCTAGAAAAAGTGATCATAACACAGGAGATGCATTAGACTTTGGAATTAAAGATATTAATCAGGGTTCAGCTGTTGTTCAAAAATTAATTGAGGATGCTAAAAATAAAAATGTAAAATACATCATCTTCAATAACAAAATATGGAACCCTTCTATATCTAATGACTGGAGACCTTATACAGGTAAAGATCCTCATACAGGACACGTTCATGTAAGTTTTAATAGAAGTGAATCTTCTACTCCACAAAATAATGGATTAGGAGATCAAGTGTCTTACACTCACAATAATCCAATGAACGTACACTATGGTGATTTTGCTGCAAAGTATGGAGCTACACCTGGTTCTGTTGACAATGGAGGAAAAATAGCTAAGTTTGCAGATTTGGAAACAGGTATTAGAGCCAATAAGGATTTAATGTTTGGTCCAGGGTATAATAACCTCACTATATCTCAAGCTCGTAATAAGTGGGTGAATGGTGATCCCGGAAAGTTTAGTAGTTCTACTTCTCATATTGTACAAGCAATGGGAGGAGATAGAAGACTTGCTGATTTAAATCCTGCAGAGAAAGATAAATTGTTTAAAGAGTTTACAAGATGGGAAGGTAAACAAGCATATAACTTAATTAAAGACAGACAAATATTTGATGAAGGTGGTCAAACAAATAATACAAATATGAAAATACGTATCCTAGGAACTCCGGAAGAGAATAACAAAAATATGAAAATTCGTATTAATGGACTTCCAGAAGAAAATGAAATGGCTGAAGGTGGACAACCACAATATAGTGGTCAGTCTAATTATGGATTGTATATAGGTCAAAGAGACTTGTATAAAACCATGGCTAAAAATCCATATGCTAACCTCAAAGGTAGTGTTTCTCAAAAAGAAGAAACTCAAGATGATCCTTATGTATTAGAAGCTGAGGGAGGAGAAACAATTCTTCGTCCTGATGGCAGTCATATGAATATAACAGGAGATCGTCATACAGAAGGTGGTGAGAAGCTTACTAAGTCTCAAGCTCCTAAAGGAAGTTTTATTTTCTCTGATACTAAAAAGATGAGAATTAAAAATCCTGAAGTATTAAAACACTTTGGAAAAACAGGTGGTGATCCTACTCCTGCTAAATTAGCAAAACAATATGATGTAAATAAATACAGAGCTATTCTATCTGATCCTAATGCTAGTGTTCTATCAAAGAAAACAGCTGAGTTGATGGTAAAGAACTATCAAAACAAATTGGCTCAGTTAGCTTTAGTTCAAGAAAGTATGAAAGGTTTCCCTCAAGGTATACCTGAAGTTGCTAAAGGATTAGTTCCTGAACAACAAGGACAAGAACAAGGTCAACAAGAACAAGGACAAGAACCTCAAGCTGCTTATGGTGGTTATTTTAGAAATGGTGGAGTTCCTCAATATCAAGTTGCTGGTCAAGCTCCAGCATCTGGTCCAGGTGGAATAGATTTAAATGATCCATTAGGTATTAAGAAGATGTTTGATTTAGCTGCTCAAGGAAAACTTGCTGCTAATTCACGTACTGGTGTAGTTAGTAATGGAGTTGCTTCACCTGCAGGTGGACCAAATGTAAATGCAGCTAACAATGGTCCTGCTTGGTTCAAACCTTGGATGCAATCAAATACCCCACAGGGAAGAAAAAGTCCTACTGGACAACCAACAGTGTTTGATCCCAAAGACCCTAATAAATTTTATACTGATTATGGTTTTTGGAAACAACTTAACGGAGGTAAAGAATTTAGTGGTCCTGATGAATATCAAAATTTTGTATACAAATATGTACAAAATAAAGATCCAAAAGCTATTGATGCTATGTGGAAGAAGTGGGGAACTACAGCTAAAGGAAAAGGATTAGCTAAAGATCAACAGTTTAGTATTAATGCTTTTTCTGATTCTGATATAGCTCCTAAAGGCAAACCATATTTTGGTGCTCGTACAGCTGAAGTAACAGGATGGAGAGAACAACCTACCACTACAACTACATTAGCTCCAGGAACTCCTACAACGACTACTACAGCCCCTCCTGCAGGACAACCTACAACTACGACAACTAGACCTCCTGGCCCACAGCCTCCTACTACTACAACAACAAAACCTGGTAAGAGAGGTGGTAATTGGACAAGTCAAGATATAAGAGATTTGGGTAATGCTGCTTTAGACTATGGTACTCTTAAGAAATATCATGGTTATTCTCCTACTGTACAACCTGTACTTCCTGAGTTTATTCCTCAAGACTGGAGAGGGTATGCTGCTACACAACAAGCTAATGCTAATTCTCAAGCTCAACAATTAGGTACATTCCAAGGTGGTCAAGGTATGGCTTCCAATCTTTCTTTCTTAGCCGGCCAACAAGCTGGAAATTTAGGAGATTATATTTCTAAAGTAGATCAGTATAATGCATCTGGTGCAACAGATATGGATGCTAAAAGAGCAGGTATACTAAATACTGCTACAGCAACCAATGCTGCTGCAAGAAAAAATCTATGGGATGAAGAAAATGTATATGATGATAAATTTAGAGGAGCCGAAAGAGGCCTTAGAAAAGGAATAGTTAAAGCATGGAACCAAGGAGAAGAGAATGCTTCTAAAATTTACAATCTTAACCAAGTAGAAAGTCCTTACTACACTATTAATCCATACACACAACGTATTCAGTTTAATGATGCTAATGCTAAAGCTGCATGGGAAAGAGAACAACGTGGTGATGGGGCTGATGAAACAGATTCTAAATTAGCTAATTGGAATAAAATTTACAATAGTAAAGAGTTAGCTGGTTTAGACGATGACTCAAGATTAGCTATTGCTAAAGGTATGACAGGGTATGGTACTGCAGCTGGTACTTCTAATAAAAAAGCAAAAGTTACCGTTGATCCTGTTACAAGAGGAAATAAAACTACAGAAACGACTTATGACAAAGATGGTAATCCATTAACAGCTGAAAAGTTTGGTGGTAGCATTGGAGCTTCCTTTGTTAAATCAATAGGAGATTGGTATAGTAAATTAAATTATATTGCAGATCCTAATGAAAGACAACGTGTAGCAGAAGCTTATGCTCATAAAATGCATTTTGGTAGATAATCAATAATTAAACTTATAAAGTTTAGTTTTAAACTTTGAAGATTTTTTCTTAAATTAGTAATATAATGGCAGCAACCGATATTCAATATAGTAATTTAGATCCAGTGTTATATACACCGGACTTTTCGTTTTTAAAGTATGTCCTTGATAAAAAGACATCTAACTATGATCAAGGCTTAAAACAAGCTTCTTCTGCATATCATAAGCTCCAAAAAGAACTAACAGATCCTGTTAACGTTAAAAGAAGAGATGAGTATTTACAAAATGCTCAAACACAAATTCAACAGATTGCATCTTCTGATCTTTCTAATATTCAGAATGTAAACTATGCTGAGTCTGTATTTGAGCCAATGGCTACAGATAAAGCTTTTGCATATGATGCATACTATACTGGCAGAATTAAACAAGAATTAGGTAAAATGGATGCCTGGTCTAAATCAGAAGATCCTGAAATTCGTAAGAAGTTTAATCCTGAAATGCAAGCTTGGTTATCAAGAGATCTTAATACTTTAAAAAGTGGTAATGGAGATATTAATAATTATAAAGTTAAAGGTCGTTCTGCTATATCATGGGTTGATCCTCAAGAAATTCTTGATAAAGCTGTAAAGGAAAAAGGATTTAAGGTAAAACAAGATACTGCAGGTAATGCATATATAGTATCTGTAGAAGGAGGCCCTCAATTTACACAAAACTATAATTCATTTGCTTCAGATGTATTAGCAGCTAATCCTGTATATCAACAACAGTTAGGTATACTAGGAGAGAATAGACAAGAGCAAATTATTGATAATTATAAAACAGATCCTAAGTTAGCTCCTACTTGGGCTAATAAATCTGATGCTGAAATTTATGCTAACTATGCTAGTACAAGCTTTAGTGAACATAGAAATACACAAAAGACTTATTTAGAAACTTTAAATAAAAATCTAACTTCAGAAACAGCTGATATTACAGCTGCATTGAAAGGACCAGATTCAGGAAAGTATACTAAAGGTGCAGCAGATGTAGCAGCAGGTAATACAAATACTCCTGAAGCTCAAATGTATAGTGCACTTGCTCAAAGATCTTCTAATCGTAATAACTTAAAAGAAAAATTAGAAGTTCTTAATACAGAGTTTGATCAAACTTATGGTTCTGACCCAACTAAAAGTAAAGAAAAATTAGATAATTATATAAAACTATTCTCATCTGATCCCAAATCTTATTTTTCTGATCTTCAATATAAAAATGATGTAACTAGATTCTCATCTATTAAGTCTGCTTCATATCAAAGAACTGTAAAAGAAGACAGAGCTTTTGTAGATATGACTGTTGCTAAGACAAATGCAATGAAGACTATTAATGATATCAAAGATGATATTCATGATAATGCTTTAGGAGATGATAACCTTGCTGAAAAAGAAAGAGAGTTTGATGCTAAATTGGCTTTACAGGGAAAGACAAGAGTTAAAAATGCTGACGGTTCTTATAAAAAGAATGCTGATGGTAGTTATGTTACAGAAACTGGAACTTCAGGAATTACACCAGTGGATGTTGATATTACACAAATTACTACAACACAAGTTCTTGATAAATTAAGATCTGAATTAGAATTGGCAAATGGTGAAGCTCTTCATCAGATGAATAATCCGGCCGGTGCTTTATCAATGTTAGAGTCCATGCATATGGATGCACAACAAGTTGGTATATTAAGAGGTGCCTTTTCAAAGTATTTTAATGGAAATGGTAAAGCAATACTTACAGCTGAAGAAAATAAAGCTTTAAGTACTGCATACACTACCATGTGGACGTTTGCAAAGAACAATCCTAATAATACATTCTTAGATCAAGAAAGAGCTAACTATGGAAAAAATGCATTAACTATAGACAGACTTCCAGATTTATTAACTAGAGCTACTAGTGGATATAAACCTCAAACAAAAGGTGAAGTAGATGCAATGAGATCTGTTGTTGAATATAACAACCAAACTATAAAAATTAAAGAAAGAGCTGATGCATTAGAAGCAGGTAGACAAGTTGTAATAAAAGAACTTGGTAGCAATCCTAAGTATGATCGTATGTTTTATAGTACTGATGGAGGAAAGACTAAAAACATTATTGATAAGACATATGTTCTTAATAATTTAAAAAATTATAAAGATCGTATTTATGAATCAGTAGATTGGGGAAGAGATCATAAAGTTAAATTAAGTGATCAAGATTTAGAAAAAATAGCAGCTGGTTTTTTTGATGGTAGTATAACATTTGATCATCATAACCAAAGTAATAATAATCCAGTATCAGATAGTAATCATACTTCTTTTGAATACAATGGTAAAAAATATCTTGTTTATGATTTATGGAATAAGCAATTACAAGAAAAAGGATATCATACATGGGCTGTTCCTATGACTACAGAAGATTATAGAGAAAAACTTAAAACTGTAAATGAGAAAACTCTTATTCCACAGTTTGCTACAGCATCACCTTTTTATAATATTACCGGAACTAGTAGAGATGCTATTCGTGCTGATCTTTCTCATGTTACTCCAACTAATGCTAACATACTAGAGTATAATATAGGTTCTGATCCTAAACAAGTAGATGCAGGTGTACAAGATGAAATACGTAGAGCTTTGAAAGATAAAGATAATGTTATGGATGATGGTGTAACATTATATACAAGTTCTCCTGTAAATGGAGGAGGACAGGCCGTTGCTATCACTATGAAAAGTATTAAAGGTACAGAGAATGCACCTGCTCCAGCTTGGTCAGGTAAGACTTATTATTTTCCTATTAGCCCAACCGGGGCATCACCAGAAGTATTTAAAGTGTTTGATAATGTAGCTCAAGCTACAGAGTTTGAACCATACAAGCAAAAAGGTCAAAAGTATAATCTAGATATGTTCCAAGCTTCTGGTGTTAAAGCTGAAATTATGCCAACACAACCTGGAGCCAACACTGGGAAAGTTAGATTATTACAAAAGGCATATGACCCTAAGACTAAAACATACTCTGATACTTGGTCACAGTATGGTAATGACATTGTTTATGATCTTGGAAAGACTACATTTGCAGAAGTAAAAGATAATATTTATAATAGTTTTATTTATCCTTATGTAGAACATACTATTACTTATCAAAATCAAGTTAAAGCTGTAAGTGGTGGAGCTATTTCTAGTCCAACAGATTTGCTTAATACTTTATTAAAATAAAGATTACTCGTATATTATGCCAGATATTTTATCAATAACTCCACCTCCCGGTCCAGCTCCTCAGCCATTTCAAAATAATGAAATGCCAAGTACTGATGTATTAGATACGGCAGATCATAGAATGCAACTAGCTACTCTTGGACCTAGTAGTACAGACTATGCTGAAAGTTTAGGTAATAATCAAAGTATTACAGATTTAATAAATGATGTTAATACCCTTCAAGCTGAAGGCCAAGATTTGTTAAATAACTATGGAGGAATTCCTAATGCTCCATCTCCAGGAGGGTTTGATCCTCAAAAAGGCTATGAAGACTTAGCTACTAAATTAAACCCGGCTAAGAAAACTTTACAAGCTACTAATGTTCCTGTAGTTGTAGGTACTGCTTCAGGGTATAACAGATATAAGGATTCTAAAGATTTTCAAACTTTTGGTTATAATGAAGCATTTGGTTCTGAACAAGAATACAAATATGGTAGAGCTATGACTTGGGGAGAAACTGTAGGTAAAGCATTATCTGGTGGTTCTGCTTTAGCTGCTAATACATTTATAGAAGGATGGAAAGGTTGGGGAAGAATGGCCGAAGCTTTATTTACTTGGGATGCTTCTAAACTTATGGGGTCTCAGGAAGAAAGATATGAAATGGCTAAGCAGCAAGAAGACTTAATGAATAAGTATGCCATCTATGATAGTGAAACTTCTAAAGATAGTATTTGGAATAGACAGTTCTTTGGTAACATGTTACAGCAATCTGGTTTTGCTGTAGGTGCTGGTCTTCAGTTTGCTATGGAAGAGTTTGTTACAATGGGAGCTGCTAGTTTTTTAGAACCTGCTCTTAAAGGATCTATGTTAGCAAGAACAGCTAAGAATTTAGAAACAGCTGCTGAGTTACAAAATGCTGCTCGTAAGGTGATGAACACTGTCACTCAACAAGCTAAAGTAGAAAATGCTATTGTTAAAGGATTAAAAGCAATTACTCCTGGATATAAAAGTGTAGAAGAACTAGCTAGATTAAATAAAGCAGGAGCCGGGTTTGCCCAACTTGCTTATACAGGATTAGGTGGAGTTAAACGTGGTCTTAGTGAATTTAATATGGCTAGATCTGAATCTATAATGGAGGCAGCTAGTACATATAAACAACTTAAAGATAGACTTGTAGAAGAATATAGACAACAAAATGGTAAAGAACCTGAAGGTGATGAATTAGAACGTATAAAACAAACTGCTGAAAATGCATCTCATGATAACTTTTGGACAAACATAGGTGTATTATCTGTAATGAATCGTATTCAGTTTGATAATATGCATAAGAGTTTTTCTAAAACAAGAAGTATATTATCAGAAGGTGTTCATGAATTTGAAAATAAAGCATTTGAAGTATCTGGAAAGATAGCAGGTAAAGATGCTACAAGAGTATATGAAAAAGGATTGTTTGGTAGCTTTGGTTCATTAGGAAAAGTATCTAAAGACTTTGGTCGTAAAGCTGCTGCATGGGAAGCTACTAAATCTATAGGTAGAGGATTGATGAAGTTTGAAGGATCAGAGGGTGTACAAGAACTTTTACAAAATGCATCTGATAAAGGATTAGAAGATTACTACTATGATCTATATCATGGTAAAAAAGGATATGGTTCTAGAATGGATGCTATATTATCAAATGTTCAAAACCCTATTACAGATGTAGAAGGTATGAAAACCTTTTTAATGGGAGCTTTGACAGGAAGACTTATAGCTCCTATGTCTGCTGCATTTAGTGGTATCTCTACAAAGATTGGAGACTCTAAAAAATTAAAAGCTGATCCTAATTATAAAAATGGTAAACAACAAGTTGCTGAAGCTGTTGGTTTATTAAATAAACTTTATGAAGATCCTGCTTGGTTTCAAAAAGAAGCTCTTGCTAGTATTAAAGTAAATAATAAAGCTGCTGAGACAATGGAAGTTGCTGCAGCTAATCATAATAAATATGTGTTTAACAATCATAAAGATTCTGCATTTGCTAAAACAGTGGCAGCAGCTATCAAGTTAGACATGTATGATTCTCTTAGAGATAGTATTAAAGAGTTTGGTTCTAATATGTCTGATGAAGAATTTAAACAGGCATTTGGTATTGATGCAACTAAATCAAGTAGGGGAAGTGTAAAAAACTTGGCTAACCAAATGTTTGATCAAGTTGAAGATTACCACAATACATTTAAAGCTCTTAAGGATGAGTTTGGTGATAAGATTGTGCCTGAACTGTATAAGTATAATAAACCACAGGATTATCTAAGAGCTAAACTAGCTAAGGCATCTTTAGATTCTGCAATTGAAATGATTGCTACTAACTCATATAAAGCTAAACAAGCTATTGTAAGGGCTAGTCAATTACAAACTGAAATAACATCTAATAAAAATATTGGTAGTTCTTCCTTAGAAGTATTAAGCAAGTTGGGCAGTATGCAATCTTTACAAGCTCATATATCTACATTAGAACAAGAAATAACTGATACATTCCAGGCTCCTGGTGCCATCTTATCTAAAGAACAAAAAGAAATTCTTAAGGATAAAAAAGATGAATTACGTTTAGCTAAAGATTGGGAGAAACATTACATGGATACCATGGAAAATGATTCTGCTGATTACATGCCAACTCCTATAGGTAGAGCATATGACACTTTTGCTAAATTGATAACTCTATTTAATAAAAGATCTAAGAACAATACAGCTGTTTCTAAATTAGATGTAGATGAAAACTTTATTAAACTAACTGATTACATCAAGTTAAATAGAGATAACAAAGAGTATGTAGATGCTATGAACTTATTAGCTGATCCTACCAATTTAGAATTAATATTCCAACAGAATATGTCTGCAGCTATGGCCAACAAAAAAAAGTTCATGGATGAACACTTAGCTGAGTTAGCTGATGATACAGGTATATCTACTAAAGAACTTACTAAGCATGAAGTAGTAGAAGCAGGTGATGGAACTTTTGTTGTTAAGTTTAAAGGTGAAGAAGTTGCTTCTGGTTTTGCTACAAAAGAAGAGGCCCAGGCTGAGGCTGATAGACTTGACGTTCTTACTGCAGAAAACTTTGCTAAAGAAAAAGAAGAGGCTAATAAAGTGGTTGGTAAAATAAATATAGCAACTACTCCTAGTGCTCAGATTATAAGTGAGCTGAATAATCTTTCTACATTAGATGAGAAATTAAACTGGCTTAAAGATAATGAACTTATAGTGCCTATAACTATTCAAGGAAAACAATATAATGTTGTTGACTATGAAGGTAGAGTTATGGTAATGATGAAGATTGGTAAATACAATATTCCTTTTTATATAAGTACAGGATCTGCAGGTAAGAAAACAGTAGAACCCGGTAAGTGGTATGCTGTATTTGGTATAGGTGTAGAAAGAGGATGGATTAATAAAGGTAGTGAAGAAGATATAAATGATCAATACGGATTTCCAGCTTTTCAAAAGTTTGCTAAAATTCTTAACGAAGGAGTAGGTACAATTGTATCTAGAGAGGATAATGGAAATGGTAAAATGAAAAAAGGAATAGGATTCTTCCCACAAGAGAATGATGTAATTAAAGAATTCAATGCTCAAATGAATCTTCCTACTGAACCTGCAGGAAGACATGACGATAGTAAAGCTTTCTATGACCATGTTAATAGTACTATGGAACTATTAAACAATGAGATGGGAGAGATTACTAAAGTTGCAGTGGCTGCTAAAGAAGCTGAAGTTGCAACACCAGCTGGTCCAGGACCAACATCTGCAAAGCAACCAACTGCTGATGAGTTAATTACTCAAATGAATAACACCAAATCTGTAGCTGAACTAGATGATTTATATAAAGACATAGAAGATAAAACGTCTGAAGATATCTATAAACATAGTGCAGATGATTTTGATAAAATTAATAATGCTTATAATAAACAAGGTGAAAAATTAATTCTTGAGGAAAAAGCTGCTATAGCTGCAGGAACTAAAAAAGTTTTATCTAAAGATGATCCAGAGTTTACTAAAGAATATGATTTAACATTAAAGCAAGTTGCTGATATTATTAATAAACCTGGAGTTACTGTTGATCAAATTAAAGAAGCATTTAAATTAATGAATTCTCCTTTAAACAAATTAGATTCTGTTACTAAAAATGAATTTACTAAAGAACTTAAACAACTTCAAGAATCTTCTATAAGTAAAGTTCAAGCTGAGCTTAGAGCAAATGATGTAGCTTCTGCTAAAGCTCTTATTACTAAAAACTTATCAGATAGTGAAGTACCCATTGAAAGTGCTGTTAATAATTTATTTGATACCTTAAATATTACACTAAAGCCTGAATATAAAGCTGAAGTAATAGAACATTTTGAAAAAGAGTTTAGTAAAGTTATTGATAAAAAAATAAAAGAACTATCTGATTTAGCTAATACGGGAACATCTAGTGCAGCTCTCACTAGTCTTTTAAACATAAGTAAAACATATAGAAGTAGAGTAGAAAAAAGTTTAGAAAGTTTTAAAATTAGCTCAGAAGAACTTAGACAAGCAAGAGGAACTTCTTCTTTTACCGTTCCTGAAGATACTACATTTAGCAACCCTACTCATAGAGGTATTATATCATACCCTTCTACTAAGGGTGCATCTGTTCCACAAAAACAAGCTATTAAAAGTTTTTTAGCAACTGGATTATTAGATGAGTCAGAACTCAGTGATGCTGGTGAAAGGCATGGAGCTTCCTATGCAATTAATCTTGCTGTAGGTAGAATATTTACATTGCAGATTAATAAAGTTGCAAAAGAGTTTTTTAAAACGGGTGATTCAAAAGATTTAGAAACTATTCTTAGCAAATGGATTTCTGAAAAAACAGGTGCAGCAGAAAAATCAATAGCTAATGAAGTTAAAAATTTCATAGAAGTAAGAGACACTTATGATAATGTTAGTGACTATATTGTTGAGGAGCTTCAAATTCCTGAAGTACCAGAAATTTCTAAAGAACAATATAAAGCTCTTAATGAATATAGGTTAGCTATTTCTGGTTTAATGAGTGACACTGATGTTATTGAAACATTAGATGCTATCAATAAAGAAAACCAACGTCTTGTATTAGCTGGAGGAAAAGCTACCCCTAGTGAGTTAATTACATCAGAACTTGTAGAAAATTTTACTCCATTTATTAAATATGAAAATAATAAAAAAGATAAACAAGGTTTTCGTGATGCTTTGATTGAGGCTTTTGATCGTATTAAAAATGCTAAAGATGTTCCAGAAGCTAATGCTATAATTCAAAAAATTCTTACAACTCATATTGATGCTAAAAAAAGATTTAATGGAGTAGGATTAGGTTTGCTACAATCTTTGTTTAGTTCAGCTATACAAACTCAAAATCTTATAGAAACAGAGGATGATGGAGCTGCTCCTCTTACAGAAGAGCAAATGATTGTTATTCTAAATGAACCAACTCAAAGTTTAAATAAAACACAAATTGCTCAAATTGAAGAGTTTGCAAAAACTAAACAATTACCGAAATATAAAAATAAATTTAATGCTGCCGTAGGGTATACATCAGATCCTATTAATTTTGTACCGGCTAGTATTACTACCCAGATCACAAGTACTAAATTTAATAGTCTTAGACCCAAAGCTGCAGAAGATAAAAGAACTTCTAAAGATTTAGCTTTACAACTTAAACCAGATGCTGAGGGTAAAATAACCACTAAAGCTGCTTTATCATTTATTATAGCAAGTGAGTTTGCAACACCGGCAGAAAAAGAATTAGCTAGAAAACTTATTGCTGCTACATCTGAACAAGATTTTATTGTAGTAGATAACTCTATAGAAAGTTCAGGACAGTATGATGCTGATGAAAATCAAGTATTTATTAATTTAGATGCCACAGGATTTAAGGAAGAAAGACCTTCTGCTCCCGTTGAGACAGTTATACTTCATGAATTAATGCATGGTGTAATAGAAAAAGCTATATCTGATCCTGCTAGTGAATATCATAAAGCTATTAAAGATTTATATAATTTAGCTAAGAAATCAGATGCTGCTAAAACGTTTTATGCTTATCAAGAAGGACTTACTCCTGCTCAACAACTACATGAGTTTGTAGCTGAGGCTTTTACAAACCCTGCATTTCAACAATTACTGGCTAAGACTCCTCTTAATAAGATGAGTAATCAATCTGTTTGGGATAAGTTTATGGAAGTATTAAGTGATATTTTATTAAATACATTTGGTATAAACATGAAAGACACAGTATTGTCTGAAGTGTTGTCTTTAACAGAAGGATTGTATAGTCCTGAGAAAACTTTAGATGGTGAAGCTATAATGGATAAAATAGCATTTGCAGCAACAGAAGAGGCCCTTACTGACATTTATAATGAGATTGAAGCAAGTAGATCTAGTTTTGAGGAAGACATCTACAATAAGCTTATATCAGCTGTACGACATAAAATTGACAGTGTTACTGCTCCTAAGAAGTTAGCTGAAGCTATGAAAGGGTTAACTCCTATTAAAATAGGTAAAGCTACATACTACTACACTGAAAAGACAGGTAACTTACAAGTGTTTAAAAAAGTCAAGTTTAAACTAAGTAGTGTTAAAAAACAAGAAGTTATCGATCAAGTTAAAGAAGAGCTTGCTAAAAGGAACCCACCTCCACCAGTACCTGTAGGAGGAGTTAACTTTACAATTGCTTCTGACTTGGTTAATAAAGATTATAAAGAAGATTTAGATGCTTTAGATTTTAAAAATGTATCTGAAGGATTAAGTAAAACAGCTGTTGAGAAAAATTCTTTAAGGTCTACTAGTTATGATGGTGATACAAATAGTGAAGGATTGTTTGAAGAGAATGAAGCATTTGTTAAATACTATCACAAAATTAGAAATATAATTAATATCCTTGCTACTCAACCTTTAGAAAACTTATCTGGGTTATACGTTAGTATGGCTAAAGATCAAGCTGGGTTTCGTTGGGATGGTTCTGCTGAATCAGAAGACTGGAATAAATTTAAAAATGAAGGTAAACTTGCAGTCTTAGGATATATATCTGATGAAAATGGCAATCCTATTGTGTTTGATAAAGAAGGTAAAATTATAGGTAAAGCTGATAAAAACAATCCAAGCTCAAGTGAATACAATACAGGGGAAAACCAGATAGTTCATTTTAATGTAGTAAAAAAATATACTGGTGGGGATCGTGAACTTCATGATAAACTAACAGCAGCTCGTGAGGAAGTTATGAAAGGTAATATTCAAATTGCCCCCTTACAGAAGATTAGCATGGGTCAAATGAATCTTAAGAGTCTTGTAAAACCTGTTAGTTTAAATCAAAAGAATACAGCCAGGGATAAAGAGTTACAGGAAATGTTAGATCAAGATCATGTAAAAATTGAACTTAATGGACAATTTTTAAATGCAGTTATTAGTGATGGAAAAGGTGGAATGAGTAGAACAGCTCTATTTTCTCCAATATCTAAAGCTGTTAAGATCACTACTCCTCAAGGAACCTTTACAATGTTTGATCATTTGTTTGAGCTTATGAAAGTTTATCATGAGCTGGAAGATAGTGGGTATTCACGTATAGGAGATATTAAGTCTAAACTTGTAGATTTTGCATACCATATGTGGCTTACAGGAAATGATAATAAAGGTAATTTTAGAGGATTGAAAATTCCTATACACTTTAATTCAATAACTATTTATGTTAAAGATAAAGAAGGGAATAAACTTCCGGTATTATTACCATTATTTACAAGAGAAAATGGTGTTCTTACCATCAATGAAGATAACCTTAAGAAGGTTAAATCATACATGGATAATATGAAGATTAATATTAACAAGGTGTGGCTTGACAATGGAGTGTTTAGCTTTCCATATATTACCGAAGAGAATGGTAAAAAAATGATTAGCTTTGAAGAGAAGAACTATAGAGATTTTCTTATTAAAGATGCAGGTCTTACTACATACATAAATGAAATTCCTGCTGAACAAGATATTAAAAGATATAATTCTATTGTGCATTTCTTGGAACCAAGGAGTCTTGAAACAAAACCAAGTGGAGTAGCTCCAGTGTCTGAAGAGAAATTAAAAGAAAATCCTAATGCTATAAAAGATGCTGTAGATAAAGCTATTAAGGAAACTCCTGTTAATAAGAATAAGAAAGTACGTAAAACAAATACAGGAAGAAGATTCAATGCTCCTTCTTATGATCAAATTTTTGAAAAAATCTGTAAATAATGTCAAATAATTGTTCTATTAAACTCACGGTAGATAAATTACCAAAGATCATTAATAAAGTTGAATACTTTTTGTTCCGTGCCCTGGAACAAAAGGGTATGAATTTTTATAAGATATCCACTCAACCTAAGACTGCTGAGTCAATCGAGGTACTAAATAAGATAAAAAGTAAAGAATACACTAAAGAACAATTAGAATCTTTAGTTGGTAAAAAGTTTACTAGTGTTCTTCTTACAGCAGCTAGTTTAGAAAATACAGATCGTATTGGTACTGAAGTATACCGAATAGCTCAGATGGTACACTTATTTGACACTGTTAAAAATTCATTACTTCCTGAATACATTGCTGACTATATTGAAAGTTCAAAAATTTCTCAAGAAGAAGGAGAACTTGCTCAAGCAGGTGATTATGCAATGTTTGCTGCTAATCTAGAAAATCTGGTATCACAATGGGATCAAATTGCTCCCAACTTTCTTACCTATAGTGACATCTTTAATGTAAAAACTAAATTTAATCTTGATGCTGATGGATTAGTAGATATCAATGATGTGGCTGATGATGAGAAGAAGATGCTTAATAAAATGGTGTTTGATAAACCATCTAATGAGGTTGATCCTTTAGATGATATTGATAAGGCCGTTGAGTTATTTATTAGAAGTATTCCTATAGAAGATGATAATGATGATTATGGTTTTACAATGTCTGTAAACTATCCAACATTTGTTAGACAGATGTATGCAGATTTAGAAAACTCAATAGGAATGACTGATCTTATTTCTAAGCTAGAAAAAAATAAAGCAAAGGTTCCTGAATACCAATACATCCTTGACAAAATTAAATACGAAAAAGGGCTTACCAGAGAACAGAGTCAGTTTAGAATTAACTTTAGAAACTCATTTGCTAAAGCATTTCTGCCAATTTATATTACATCTATAGAACAGGGACCTGATGGAAAAAATGTATTTAAAGTTACAGAAGCTACTTCAGGTAAGACTAGTTTGTATGAAAGAATTATAAGTTCAAACTTTGCATTACGTGGTATGCCAGTTCGTACTAGTCCTAACAGTCAAGAGACAATCAACCTTGGTCATGAAGAAGATGGTGTGTGGATATTAGATAGAACAGATGTTCCAAAAATTGAAAAGTATTTTAATGAAATACCTGCAGGTGACGAAAAATTTAGAAATATAGAATTTTTAAAAGGTGTTGGGTTTGAATTTTCAGATGCTACTGTAAACATGTTTACTAAATCTGGTTACTTAAATGGAAGAGCTAGATTCATTAAAGAACATTTATTAGCTTTATTATCTTCTGATCCTGATACCAAAGTTCCGTATAAACCATTTATTATTAATCCTATAAAAGATATTAAAAAAGATCTTTACCATCCTCAAGGGAAAAAAGATAATAATGGTAAAACAATAATAATAAGTAAAGGACAGAATAATAATGTTGATGAGATTATTGCAGAAGAATTAAAAAATAATGTCAATTACAATATTGAAAAAAGTGTAATTACTGCAGAAGGTACAAGACAGCATTCTATTCAATTACATAATAATCTTACTATACTTAATAGGTATTTGTCTGAACCAGAAGTCTATAATCCATTAACTAAAAGGATGGAGCCAGTAACTTTACAAGATATTATTGCTGCTGAACCAGCTATGTTTTGGTTAGATCCTGAAAAGAATCCAGGAATACGTAAGAGTTTATTTTTAAATAGCTTATTCTTTTTTGACCCTCTTGATAAAGAAACCTATGGTAAACGTAGACGTGTAGAAAGAAAAACAATAGATAAAAAAACTACTTATAGATTTTCTGTTACATCCGGTGAATATGTAAAAATTAATATTATTAATACAGGAGGATTACAGTTAAAGCTTTTATCTGATTTTGATAAGGAAGGTGCATCTAGTACATCCTTAAATGAACTAGATAAACTTTTACAAGATCTTCATGGATTTATGGCTAATAAAAAAGGTTATAATAGTGTGTTAAGACTTGGAGATAAGTCTACTGATCTTGGTATGGGGTTGAATTACGTATTAGATGTTACTACAGGGCAACCAGCATTAGATGATAGTAATTTTAATACTCCTACTCCTACAAATAAACCATTGGCTTCAGTTATTGCTGATAGTAATATCCGTAATATGATTAAGACAAATGTGTTTATGGATAATGTTACTAATGCCCTACAAGATTTTTCAGAAATGAGATATTTAGGGGAGAAAGGATTCTTTAAAGATCTTTCAGTAGCTTCTGATAATATTTTAAACACATGGGGATTCTTTGATGGCATACTTAAATCATCTACTAAAGCTAAACTAAATAAAGGTATTGCTGAAGAAGCTATGCTTTCTGATGGTAGTATTGATACTGTTGCCAATATTTTAAATCAAAATAAGGAGGATATTGAAAAAGACATACTTGATTATTTTGCTGGTACTGACAAAAGCATTGGGGTTGCTAAATCTTTTTTTAATAAAATAGATAAAGCAAGATTAAAACTTGGATTAAAAACTACTGATTTAATTGATAAACCAAACCTTGAAGCACAAGTAAACTCATATGTTCTAAATAGTTTTATTACTGATATAGAACAAATGAAAGTATTTTTTGGAGATGCTATATACTTCGAAAACTTTCACAAACGTGCATCTAAAGATTCAGCTACTGGTATATTTGCTATGGTTGATACAGATATATTAGAAGATTTAAACGATGATGGTAATGCCCAAGGATATGGTAGCAATACTAATCTTTCAGCTAAAAGACTTATAGATAGGGTATACAAACAACAGCTTGCTGAATTAGAAAAAAGTGATAAAAATGCTGCTGAAAAGAAACAACTAAGAGATGAATTTAAAAATCAAAGAGATGCTGCTTTACAAAGACAAATATTAACTCAATCATACAAGTCAGGAGTAATAAAAGATGTTAAGTTTAAATCTACACATGCTTCTACCATA